>Ga0315282_10013370_pt1 | contig 12389 bp, 14 predicted proteins | sample YL17G07_20_MG_FD_203693 | JGI IMG/M metagenome (GOLD analysis project Ga0315282, IMG submission 203693) | Sediment microbial communities from Yellowstone Lake, YNP, Wyoming, USA - YL17G07_20 | ecosystem: Environmental > Aquatic > Freshwater > Lake > Sediment | place: USA: Wyoming | collected... | reverse complement strand
GCTTACATAGGCTTCCGATAGATGCCGTCGAGAAAGTTAAGCAAGCCTACATAGGCGAAGGCTTGAAAATACCATACAAGACCGAAGGATACAAGCTCAGACACAACTACGCCGAAGCCGACAAGGAACTTGTCCCTCAAGCTGTTATCCATTGGAGAATAAACAACATTGGCAATTCAGGCTTCGGAATAGGCATTCTACAAGTTCTGCTCCACACTCTCATTTTTAACTCAAACAGGAGACCCAGCTACGCTTGGATGAAAGCCAAAATAGAACGCATAATGCCAAGCATCTTCGAAAAATACGCAGGGCCAGACGTTCTGACACTGTTGGAAAACGCAAAGGACGAAGACATCAAAAAGTTTGAATCCGCAATAAGAAACCGCCCAGAAGAAGGAGCATGGCTCTTCTACAGAGGCAAAGGCGACATAAAACCAGTAATGCTTGACCCAAGAGCCCGCTTCGAATACTACATCGACCACATCATAAACCAATTCTACCTCGGCTGCGAAACACCACTCCCACGACTGTTCAGCACGCCTGGCTTTACAGAAGCCTCAGCAAACGCAGCCTTAGACCTTCAAAACCTACTCATAAACCCCATACAACGCTACATCAAAAGGCAAGTGGAAAGAGACATCTTCGACGTAGTTTTGACTCAAGCAGAGTTCAATCCTGCAGAGGCTAAGGTTCGCCTTAATTGGGGTAGTCCCGAGACTCCAGAGGTTGTTATGGCTGACCTCATAAAGGCTGCAGAATTGGGGCTTATACGCTCAGAAGAGTTCCGCAAGAACGCCACAAAATTCGGCTGGGAACTGTGGCAAGAAACTGGAGAGGAGGTGAAATAGTGGGATTCCAATTCAAACCGAAACTGGCTGCGGTTCTTGCTGTGCTTAACGGTGCATCAGTGGGCTTAGCCTACATAGTCAGCCAGGGCGACATAACAGTAACAATCGTGTGGTTTGCCATAACGACAGGCGTAACAGCAGGACTAAGCTACTACAAAGAGAACGACTGAAGTGCTGAATAAGCAAAAACTGCTTATAAGAAGCACTTACTCAGAGCAAGTTAACTACATTTCATAAATTGGCAAATAAGCTAAGAACGTTTATTTCTACTCTGAACATAGGCTTCGAGAGTCTTGACTATTGTTTTCCTTTCATTTAAAATCGCATTGTAGATATCTGTCTTTCTGTTGGGATCCTCAAGTGTCACAACTAACGCAAATCGTTGGCTTTTTTCACCTTTTTCATCTAATTTCTTCTTGAATCTCACCCTTGGATAAACTATTATAGACCATTCTTTTCCCCATCCAGCCTTTTGCCACCTAAATATGTCAGTTTTTACATTGTCCCACTGTTTTCTGTAAAATCGGTCCCAGTTACGTTGAACCCGATATTGCTTGTATAGCTGAAAATCCAAATCGACTAAACTATAGCCAGAGATCCCTCTATCTACTGGTGGGTCATAAACCAACGTAACACGCATTATTTTCTCGCCATATATATGCTTCATGATTTTTGGTACATACACAGGAACAATCGCAATCTCGTTGAACCCCACGGAATCTTCAAGAACGTAAGCTGCACAGCTTTTTGTGGAGTATGCACACTTCACAAACTCAGGGATTCCCTTCCCGTATAGGGCTTTCTTGAGATCATCACTTGCATTTAACAGGTGATGTTCCTCAGGCCAGTACGCAAAGTGAATAAGGAGCGCCTTCAACAAGTTTGGAGTCGCCTCTGGGTACTCTCTCGAAAGACGGGCAAGCAAATTTGCAACTATCGGAACCGCGTAACTGGTTCCAATATCGAACGCAAAAATTGAAGGCGAAAGTGCAAGAGAAATCACGCCTAATTTGTCGTTAAATCTGACGTAGCCAGTACTTGAATCTCTCTCCGCATTTCCCGCCCATGAAACGACATCTGGCTTTCCTCTTCCAGAAAGCTCTCCGCGTCTCGTAAAAGGGCTGGGTTGATGTTTTCTTGCAATAGACTTGTCTGATTCTTTGTTGGCAACACCTCCCACGGTTATGCCATTGCAGGATTCAGCTCCACCATAGACCAAACAACACCTGTCGCCAAAATATGTTGGGTAAGGAGTGGATTTTAATGACGAAAGTTCTTCGTCTTGGAGATTTCCCGTGCAAATTACAAATGACACGTTCTTATCACGAGAGAGTCTGTCTATCACGTAAGCGAGCTCTGTCGGTCTTGAGAAATTGCAATATTGTGGGTACATCACAGAAAGACTGAAAATTTTGGCTTGTTCATGATATCTATTCACTGCCTCTTCAATGTATGTTTCCAAGTAAGGATAAGGACTGAGATCCCGTCCCAATACTTTAGCTGAAATGATTCGAGCGGATGCTACTGGGTCAGTGCGATTTTCTAATTCTCCGAATGCCGCAAGGCCAGCTACAAATGTGCCATGGCCATCAATATCCTGTGGTTGGTTATCTTGAGTTAAGTCAACAGCGTCGAGGCAAACATTTTCAAGAAGAGGGTGCTTTTTGTCTATACCTGTATCCAGTACACATATGCTTTTTGTGCCAGACTCTGGCGGTCTGGAGGTAACTGCAAATTGGGTTTCTATTTTCTGAGGTTTTCCCTTAACTATAATAGGCGCTTTCTTGGCCTGCCATACCGAATCCATGCCGCTGGTTATCTTTCTTATTGTCTGTGGTTTTGCATAAGCTCTTATGGAAGCACTATTCTCTCTGACTCTTGAAGCTAAAACCTTATCATTTTGTTGCTTGAGAAAATTTGCGAGACTATTAATCAGGTGAACATATCGTTCTTCTTCCAGATTTGGAAGCATCTCAATTTCAACACATATGGGTTCATTTGATGTTTCTATCCATTCCTTAAGTTCCTTGCTGATTCGGTCAAAATCAGCCACCGCTATGGAAGCGATTTCATCAATATAAGAACGCAATTCTGCTGTTTCGATGTATCTTGCAAGTATCCCCCGAAGTTTTTCAAGGAAGACTGAATCTATTGAAACAATTGCAGAATAATCATCAACTTGGAATGATAGTCTTAGGCCAAGTCTATCCATTGTCTGCTCTTCGAAATGTACATAGTTCTCAGTATGAAGAAGAAACAAAATATCTTCGTCTGTAGTAATTTTCCCTTGTCTGCGGCAATATTTGACTGATTGTTCGAGTTGACCAATTAAGGTCTTACCAAATTCTTTTGGATCTTTACGTTTTCCTTTACCTCTGGGCGGCTGTCGGGCTTTTTTCAGACTCTTGCGTACACTGTCCTCGGGTAATTGGATATGGCGCTTAAAAACCCAATCTCTTGACATCACTCTCGCCACCCGTAAGTTCGTCCAGCAATAGTCTATTTATTGAAATATTATTTCATTCTTTCGCTTTGAAATATGCTCTTCGGTTCGTGTTAAATCATTAGAAAGTAAAGTTGCATAAACTTATGTCACACTTCTATTATTTTTCTCTCCTTATCCGTATATGTGGAATTTAATGCGTATTAGTGAATTAGTCGCGTCAATAAGGTTAATTCTAAAACATGAACTTAAATCTGCCTTTTTGTCGCGAAAATTGTTTAAATTCGTTCTTTTGGGTTTTAGCAAAGGGAGGTCGAATCCTTGGGAAGCGTGACCATTAACGATGTGCGCGATGTCATTAATGTCAGCTTTGCGGATGTTCCAGACGACAAAGTCTTGAAGATGCTGAAGCGTGCTGAAGTTACGTTGGAGCTTGAGCTTGGAAAAGAAATCAACTACCAAAACTGCACAGACGCAGAAAAAGAGTTCATAACAATTCTTGCAGCCATCTACTCAATCTGTTACCTGACTGGTGGGTCAGCTGTAGGCTTAAGCTTCTCTGTTGGAGACCAAAACGTCTCCGTGCTAAGCAATGCTCCGCCCATTGATGTTTTGCGAGCTGAGCTTCAGCGCATGCTTGAGCGTTTGAAAGGAACATACGTGGGGAGCGTCTGAGTCTTGGGAACTGTGCCAGAAGCCTATTACCAGTTTGTCATGGATTATGCACCTTACGTATACGTTATTCCGCCAGACACTCCAGACCCAGTATTCGGCAGAGCTGCCTTTGCCGCAGCCTTCGCCATAGACTTCCTCTACGAAGCCTACTCATCTAAGCAATTTGAAAGCAGAAATACAGAAATCTACAACAAAATCATGAACCTTGCAGACTGGATTCTAACACAGCAGTGCACAGACCCAGCAAAGAAGGCTTATGGCGGATTCAAAAGTACAGAAGGCAGCACATACTATTACAGCGTAGACGCTTGCCGAGTCATCCCATCACTCTTGAAAGCCTATGAACTAACAAACGACGCGGATTATCTTGATTCCGCCAAACTTGCTGGAGCAACCTTCCTCAAAACAATGCAAGACCAGCAAGCCTATGGCGGTTTCGCAAGAGCCGTCACAATCGCCGACGCTTGGCTCCTGCAAATGGACATTGAATGTCTCTATGGACTTATTGGCTTAAAGATGCTCGCAGAAGAATACGACACGGCAAACGCATCCACCTATCAAAACATGATGAATAAAGCAGTCAATTTTCTCAGAGAAGGCTTTGAAAACCTCTGGCTACACTACGACCCTTCAGACGAAGAATGGCACAGAATCGGACTCAGCGAAAACGAGATTTACGACGACCCATTCGCCTACGCCTTGCTCGGCTTATACGATTATGAAGACTGGAGCGTCACATGCCAAAAAGCCTACAACTTCATCAACTCAATCCGAGCGAGCGCCCAATACCCAGCTTACAACCCTGCAATCTGCTGGGCAGGCTACATAGATGTCATTAGCCGATTCTCTGCTTGCGACTACTACGATGCGGTCACAAGCGGAATACTATGGAAAATCCGCAAACATCACGACAAGCCAAGCCTCGAATTCAGCATGAAAATCATCGACAAACACCAAGACCAATTCATGTTCTGGGGCGTCAAGCATGCAGACTACAGCTATGTTGAAAACAAGAAGGCAATGGCAACAGTCTGCTGGCTTTCGCTCTTATACCTAAACTACGAGCCTCCAACAACACGCTTCACTCAGATACTCCGCCAAAACGGAGAAAACACAACCCTATATCCCATCAAAGAAGCCCAAGACCAAACCAGTTATGGCGAAGGCTTAGACGTCAAAGCCATAGTCTCACCAGCCAGAGCAGAAGAAATCCTCATAGAACCAGGCTATATACTCAACGACTACCTAACCATCCACGTTTTCACTCCAATCAGGCAACATGACAAGATACGTCGCAAAGGCGTCGATTACGAGGTTTTGGACGTTCAAGCCTACGATTGGAGAGGCGAAACAGCCCACTTCAAAGCCACTCTTAGGAGGCTAATCGGACAATGAGCGAGCTCGAAGACCCAACCACAACCGTCGTCAGGCTTCTCCAAAAGAACATCCGAGTCGTCAAAGAAGACGATTCAATCGCAAGCATACATGTAAGCCGAGAATGGTACGACCGAGAACTCTTCAAAAACCACGACGGAGAAATCACGGTTGGCTTAGCTGAAAGCCGAGACACAAAAATCGAAATGTCAGGACGCATTCGCAGACGATTAGGCAGCCTACGAATCAACGTTTGGGCTACCGACAAGCCAGCAACATCAGACAACGGCAAGCTAATGCGAAACAAAATGGTCGAAGAAGTAAACCGCATCGTGAGACAAAACCGCAACAACCCCAACACGACAGAATACAACTTCGCTGGATTGGGCTATCCAGAAGGCGACCCACACAAGGCTTTCCAAACAGGAGCCTCAACAGAACTGACGCCAGAACACGCAAGCTGGACAGAGCTAACAAATGAGGAGTATCAGAAAATCTGGTACAGCGACGACCAGAGACACTCCAAATCCCACAACATTAACGGCGAATACGCTCTGATGCTTTTCCGCTTCAAAATCGAGAGCCGAGAAAACACTGTCAAGAAGATTGTCTTGACGTTTGAAGGCTACGGCACTGCTCCCGCTGGAAACGGCGTAACCATAAAAGTCTGGAACCATGTGGCTGGAGCATGGCAAAACGCTCAATCTGGAACAGGCGGAGCAGACGAAACAATAACCATCACATTGACTTCATACTTGGCAGACTACATTGACAGTGATGGATACGTCTGGCTGATTGCGAGAACAACTAACCCAAGTGATGGGTCAACACCAGCCATCTTGTATTGCGATTACGTGAACTGCTCAATCACGGTTAACGGCATAACGTATCTGGATCTTGTCAATTTTCGAGATGCAGACCGCGTTGACGTTAAGCCCTTCATTTACAGAACCGAATTCACCCTCAAATCATGGTGTTTTGAAGACATAGGAGGAGTCTTTTAGAAATGCCAGAAACATACGGAGCACAGGAATGCCGTGCCTACTTCGTTGAAGAATCAGTTTACGGACAAACACCAACAAACCCATCAATGCTTGGAATAAGCAGCGAAGATATCGAACCAGCCTTAGACCCAAGCCTGATTAAACTACGGGGAATAGGCTCCAGAGATTTGCAAGCATTAAAAAAAGGACTGCGAAACCCAACACTGAGAATCCTGCATGTACTGTCAAGCGAGGCACCAATCACTTTCATACAGCACGCTCAAACCCTAAACAGCCTCAGCATCCAAGTGTTATATTACAAGGGCTTGTTTGCTTCAGCAACCGACATCATAAGCCTACTCTACAAAGGCTGCAGAATCCACAAACTAAGCGTAGAATGCAGCATCGAAGACATCATAAAAGCCAATGTTGAGCTTATCGGACAAACTGTTGAAACTGGCACAGCAAAAATTACTGGAGCCACCTACGCAGATTATTCAGGAGCGGTTTCCTACAATGAAAGCTACGTTCAACGCGGAGCAGGCGACGGCTCAGGCTTAACCGCACTTGAAAGAGTGACAGACTGGAAATTCACAATCGAAAACAACCTCAAGGCAATTCCAGTCATCCGCTCAACCGATGGACATCTGCTCAAGTATCTTCCAGCACGCCACCGCAATCTGATGGGCGAGTTAACGTTCGAGTTTGAAAGCAAACAAGAATTCGACGATGTCATAAACGACAGCGAATTCAGCCTCAAATTCGGCTTAGGCGGAACAACCAGCGCCCTGTTCAAGTATTGCAAATGGGAAAAGGTAGCCACGCCAACACGAATCGAAGACCTCGTGGCTTTGAAGGCTTCGTTTGTTTCAAGAGACGTTTACATCAGCTGACATGGAGGCGCTTGAAATGGCTGTTGAAGTCAAAGTTTTGGAGAATTTTGGTCGAGAGGCTGACTTGCGAAAGAAGTGGTTGAAGATGTGGGAAACGCTTGGAGTTCGGATTCTCAAGCTTCCCAAGTGGATGCAGGACATCGTGCTTGAAGATGTCAATACAGCCATCAGAAACCGTATAGCCACAATGGAGATGATTGAAAATGCAAACAGAAAGCATCGAGCTTGACGAAAGATTCGGCAAAGAATACGCCGGACACTATATCTTCAGCGAGATCAGCTGGGCTAAACGTAGCAGAATCATTCAGAAACACACCAAATACCACCCGTTAACAGGACAAGTAGTAAGCAGCGACTTCATCGCCATACAAGCCGAAACCATATGGGCTTCGCTCAAAGAACAGCCACCAAACAAACCTATAACGCTTGAAAAACTCCTTAGCGAAGAGAATGGAATTCCGATTGGCTTAGGCGAATTATTCAGCCAAATCGTCAACAAGCTGAACAGCGTCACACAAGAGGAAACCGCTTTTTTATCAGAGCAATCCGCAGACAAAAGCCAAACTCAACACTCACAGACTTTCGCCTCTGCAAAGAATTCGGGTGGACACCGCTCCAGCTCAGAAGACAGCCAGCCAAAACCATCCAGCAATTCATCATGATTCTGAATGAAATGGACAAGCAAACGGAGGAAGAACGACAAAAAGCAGAAAGGGAGACAAAATGGCGGTCGAAATAACATGCGACATTGAAGGCATAGACGAGTTTAAAGCTGCCATGCAAACGTTTGACATGGGCATGCAGAGGCATGTGTATCGACAGTTGGCAAGTTGGGCTGCAGACGTCAAAGCCTTAGCCAAACAACTCGCTCCAGTCAGAACAGGCCATCTGCGAAGCTCAATCTACGCCAAAATTCATGATTGGGTTGCGGAAATCGGTGCAGAAGCCACATACGCATTATTCGTAGAACTGGGCACAAGACACATGCAAGCACATCCCTACCTCTACCCAACAATCCAAGAACACCTGCCAGAACTTGAACGAATAATTCTCGAGGCTTTAGACGCAGCAAAAACGGAGGCTGGACTACCATAAGCTTCAGAGAAATCGCCGTCACCATAAGAGCCGTCAACCGTGCAAGCCACGAATTCGCAAAGATCCAGTCTGACGCTGAATCCTTAAGCGTGCGGATAAAAAGCCTTGGCACAGCCATCGCAGGCATAGGAGCAACAGCCACAGCAATCGGACACATAGCACATCAATTCGGTCTCCTAAACGACCAGCAAGCTCGAGTCTTCAACTCAGCCATGATGGTCATCTCAGTCATGGGCATGTTTATGCGAACAAGCTGGGGCGTTGCCGTTGCCCAGAAGGTCTATGCTGCTGCCTGCTGGATTGCGACTGCAGCTCAGAACGCTCTAAACATTAGCTATGCCACGTTTCTGGCTTTGACGGGTGTCGGCATCGCGGTTATCGTTGCAGCAGCGGCAGCTATGTGGTATTTCACCAGTCAAATGAACGCAGCTACTGCAAGTGTTAACCAATTCAACGAAGCAACCAGCGCCATGCAGGGACCGTCAACCTATCAAGGACGCAATATTCTCAGAAAAGGCGAAGAGGACATCTACGCCAAGGGAGATTAGGCTATGAGTGTAGACATCCCAAAGATGGCGCTCGTCTTCGGCTCAGTTACGCCTCCTCAAGGTGACGTTTTAGAATCGAGAATCACGTTGGCATGCACGCAGGAAGCCAGCAGATTTGAGGTTCTTCTGCAAAACTGGGACAAGAAATACTCTCCAGGCGAGACTAATGCCATAAGCGTAGGCGTTGATGGACACATTGACGTAGGCAGAGGAACTAATTGTCCGCAGCTGATCACCTGCAAGGTTGAAGAAGTCAAATTCATGTCTGACGCGGTTTCGCATTATGTTAAGGTTTCTGGGCGTAGCTGGGATGAACGGCTTTTCCGCGCTCTGGTCACTAAAACCTACATCAACCAGAAAGGAGAAGCCATAGTCAAAGACCTCATGGACACGTACGCTGGCCTAAGCCACAACAGAGGCGGAACCGAACTCGTAGAGGACACTGACACGACTTATCAACTGCTGAAATATGAAGACACTCCAGTGATGGATATTCTGCAATTCATCGCTGGAAGTGCAGACAAGTCAGGCGTCATTGGCTACGACTTCAGAGTGGCTCCTGATGGCAAGTTTGAATTCTTCCAGCGTGGCACAAAGACAAGCTCGGTCAGTCTCAACGAACTCATAGAGAGCATGGAGTATGACAAGGACATCCACAGCGTCAGAAACAAGATCACCGTCTATGGCGCCCAAAACTACAAGTTGCCAACCGATGGTGACGGCTGGTCAGACGGTCAAGCCAACTGGCTCATGAATGACGACACTGAAGACGCACACACTAACACTGCCTATCAACTCGTAGGACAAGTCACGTATGACCCCAGCCCAATAGCCAAAATCATCATTGATACCGTTGAATTACAATGCAAGATGAGCGCGGGCAGTGGCAAATACAAGATCACCTATCAGAAGGAAGGCGGACCTGAAACTGTCATAGTCACTGACCAAGCTTTCAACAACACTGAGTATCAGCTGAAGCAGCATGTTCTCACAGGTGCAAACCGCATCATTGGAGATGTAGGCAAAGACGTAACCATAAGGCACTACACGCTCACGGACAACGCAGCTGACACAGTCTACTCAAAGAACCACAGAGCAGTAGGAGACATAATCTTTGGAAATTGGCTGGCAACAGAAGGCCAGCTCCACTTTGAGACAACAACGAAGCTCGTAGGCAATGGAAGCATCAGATGCAATTGCACTGGCGTCTATAACTGGGGAATCCTTCTGCTGAACCTTCCACAAGAAGCTGACTGCACAGGCTTCACCTTCCTCGACTTTGGCATCTACCTGGGACCAAGTCGAACTGCAAGCCTCAACCTGCTCTTGTATGATTACTCTGGAAAATTCGCCTTCAAATACATGACCGCTGTCAAAGAACAGTTTGAGCAGAAACATATTCCATGCAACCAAGCAAACGCCAATGAATGGGCTGTCCAATCGGGCTTTGACTGGTCAAGAGTTGCAGCAGTCAAGTTTTGGACTTACGGAACCGCAGCAGACGACTTCTACATTGACGGCGTCAACTTCAACGGAGCCTTCTTCAAACACACAGAGGAAGACGCAGTCAGCCAAACAGCCTACGGCAAACGAGAAAAAGCTGAGCATGATGAGGAACTCTTCAGCAACAATGAATGTGAGTTACGCGCCAAGGCTCTGCTTACTTACTTCAAGGACCCGATTGAATACATAACGCTGGTCTCCCGCGTCATAGACTATGGAACGACCCCCATTCTGCCGGGTGACAAGATCCACATCACAATGCCAAACGAGAACATAGATGCTGACTGGATCGTGCTCAGCGCGGTCTATTACGTTAACGCCAAAGAGCAGTATCTTGAGATAACGTTAAACCTTGGGCGTCAGAAGCCGTTGCTCGCTGACTATCTATTTGCAGCACGCAGAAAAACTGACCACTTGAGTCGACATAAACAGCCGAGGATGATTTGATGAACAAGCAGGTTTTGAAACAGTTAAGAGAACTCCGCTCAGGAGCACTTGTCAAGGTCGAATGGACAGACGCCAGCATAGGCAAAAGCCTAAGTGGAGGCTTATCCGGCATAGATGTCCCTGTGGCAAGCTGGGGAATCTTCATCGGCTTATTGGGCGACAAGAGTAAACACATCATTCTTGGTCAGAACAATTTCCGCTACGCAGACGGACTATACGACATCGACTACACAGCCATACCTCTAAGCTGGACAATAAGCATCCACGTGATTCAAGAACAACACGTACCAGAAAACGAAGCCAAACAACTACTAAGTAGCTTTCTCATGGGCGGAAGACGCCGATTCCCACAACGCACAAAACAACAGAGGATAGTGAACCATGAGAAGCCTGATTAAGAAAGCGTTAACCCGCACAATAGCCCGCAAAGGACCAAGAGGCAAACAACAAACAATAGAAATTCCACCAAGCCAGAAACTTCTTTACGCTGTTTATTTCAGCCTCGGCATGGTCGCATGCCTAACAGTTCTTGAAGCAGTGCACCTGATCGTTTTGGGCACATGGAACCCCGAAATCTTCGCCGTGATCTCTGCTCTGATAGGCAACATAACAGGCATTTTCTTAACGCAAAAAACGTAGGGGGGTCGCTGGAACGATAGGGAGGTATCGCTTAGGAGGCTTTCTCCGCAAGGCTCGAAGCGTAAAGAATCAAGTGAAGAAGGACACTCAGGAGCTTAGGCACAAATTACTTACTGAACTGGAAGCCATGTTTGACATTGCCAAGAAAGCCGCAACTGACCCTCAGACGAAGCCTAAGCAGGCTCAGATTTGGGTTCGCATCATGGGCTACCTCGGTCAAGTCATGAACAGCATTTCCGAAAGCTTCGACGAGGCTAAGGCTCTGGAGTATTTTGAAAATTTGGAGCGCATGATCCGTGAAGCTAAAGGGGATTCTGAACAAAGCCAAACAGCTTGAAAATGACTGGCTCGAACAACAGAAAGCCAAAGAAACAGAAATACCGCAAAATTTTGTCCTTTTCTGCCAGCAATTCTTGGGGTTAAAGCTAACTGAATATCAGCTTGAAGCAGCTAAACTGCTCGATAAGTATAACGATGTGGCTCTGCGATGGTGCAGACAAAGCGGAAAAACCCACCTAATCGCTGCATGGCTCCTACACCATGCTCTGCTGCATTCTGGTGTGCACATTGCGGTTGTGGGTCCAAGCTGGCGCCAAACAATGATTCCCATAACAAAAATCAACTACTTCAGAACAAAACTCCCAGCAGGGCTCTTCTACAAACCGCAAAGAACCATAGTGAGGCTCAAGAACGGAAGCACAATCCAAGCGTTTCCAAACAACCCCAACAACCTCAGAGGCTTCACGCTTCAAATCGTGTACTGCGACGAAATGAACTTCATTCCAAACGACGAAGAAATGTTTGATGCCATCAGCTTCACGCTTGCAACTACAAACGGCAAATTCATCGCAAGCAGCACACCTTGGACAACAGACAGCGTTTTTTGGAAGCTATTCCATGACAAGGCATTCCAGCATTTCGCAAAAAGCCACGTAACCTAC
>Ga0315282_10013369_pt1 | contig 12389 bp, 15 predicted proteins | sample YL17G07_20_MG_FD_203693 | JGI IMG/M metagenome (GOLD analysis project Ga0315282, IMG submission 203693) | Sediment microbial communities from Yellowstone Lake, YNP, Wyoming, USA - YL17G07_20 | ecosystem: Environmental > Aquatic > Freshwater > Lake > Sediment | place: USA: Wyoming | collected... | reverse complement strand
CAGGGTCTTTACGCATTTTGAAAAGGAAGAAAAAATCAATAATCTCAGAGGCAAATTGCAGGACGACCTGGTCAGAATTTACGATATTCTGAACCAAGCCACACCAAATAGTATTATCATAATGAATGAAATTTTCACTTCCACGACATTAAAAGACGCGATTTTTTTAAGCAAAAAAATAATGGAAAAAATAATAGAACTGGATCTGCTGTGTGTTTTTGTAACATTTATAGTCGAATTGGCATCCTTAAGTGAGAAAACCGTAAGCATGGTCAGTACGGTAGTTCCCGAAAATCCGGCCTTGAGAACCTATAAAATTGTCAGAAGTCCTGCTGACGGACTTGCCTATGCGCTATCAATTGCTGAAAAATACCGGCTAACCTACGATTATTTGAAGGAGCGCCTGAAATCATGAAGGCTTTTCTCCTTTACAGAGATCATGATTTCGACCCGCAACGCGAATTACCGTTAAATGAACCTGCACTGACACAAGACCTGGAATTAAACACGCTGTTCAACGCCATGGCGCTTGGCGACAACTTTATATTTGAAGTGGCAAGGAAAACTGTTTTGTCCAGTCTAGGCGATCTGGATACAATACTGTATCGTCAAAATATCCTTAAGGATTGTCTGAAAAATCCCCTGATTGTCAGGGATATCTATGATATCGCGATAGGGGCAATAGAAAGCAAAAAAAGCCATTATTATTGGTTTATCGGCAGATATCCCAGTTCGATACTCTATACTTCGGTGGGAATGATGCAAGCGTTGGTGGTCTTTCTAAAAAAACTTAAGAATATTGCCGGAGAGCATGCCGATAAATTCGAGTCAGCGGGCCTTACAACGTTTTTCGCGATGCTCAACCAAGAACTAAGTGATGAATATTTCGCCAGCGTCCAAGATCATCTAAGGGAATTGAAATTCCGTAATGGGGTTTTGATGAGTGCTGAATTAGGTAGAGGCAATAAAGGCACCAATTATGTTCTTCATAAACTCCAAGACCAAAAACAGAGTTGGCTGGGGCGGATCTTTGTAAGTTGGCTGGAGCGGATCTTTGCTAAGACAATGCCGGCTTACACCTATCGTATTGGCCATCGCGATGAAATGGGCGCTAGAGCGTTGGGAGAATTAAGAGCCAGGGGGATAAACCTGGTGGCCAACGCCCTCGCTCAGTCCGCTGACCACATTTTCAGTTTTTTTAACTTATTGAAGACCGAAATGGCTTTTTACGTCGGGTGTTTGAACCTGCATGACCATCTTGCGAAAAAAGGGGAGCCAACGTGCTTTCCCCTTCCTGTTGCCCCCGGCGAGCGTAGAGAATGTTTTAATGGATTGTACGATGTCTGTCTGGCTTTGAGACTAAACCAAAGAGTTGTGGGCAACGATATAAATGCCGATGATAAAGACCTCGTGATAATCACAGGCGCCAACCAGGGCGGCAAATCGACTTTTTTGCGAAGTAAAGGATTGGCCCAATTGATGATGCAATGCGGTATGTTTGTGCCTGCGGAGTCCTTCTGTGCCAATATCTGCCACGGCCTTTTTACGCATTACAAACGGGAAGAAGACGTTACCATGAGTAGCGGCAAACTGGATGAAGAGCTCAGCAGAATGAGCAATATCGTAGATAATGTAAGAGGAAATTCCTTGCTATTGTTTAATGAATCGTTTGCCGCAACAAACGAAAGAGAAGGCTCGGAAATTGCCTGGCAATTAATTTCTGCACTATTGGAGAAGCGCATCAAGATTTTCTTTGTTACGCATCTATATGAGTTCGCCCACGGTTTATACGACAAAGGAATTGGAAACGCCATTTTCCTGCGGGCTGAAAGGCAAGCCGACGGAGGGCGCACTTTCAAAATAATCAAAGGCACACCGTTGGAAACCAGCTATGGCGAGGATTTGTATAACAGCATATTCAGAACAGGTAATTAGTATTAAAACTAAATACCCATGCTGTTTCAACCTAATGGCAGGTTTTATAGAAAGGAAGGGAGAGAATTTGAAAAATCTGCACTTTTTCGCCTCAACGTTGATTTAGAGTCCACCGTCTTTATGTCTAAATATATAGCAAAAGCATACCAAATGTAGAATTGCCGAAATCCTTCACCCCTATATGATGTGAGACAGGCTCACGATCATGCAGGGGGAAGGGTAGTGCAAGCGCTCATCAGCCGGGGAATCACCCGTCTCATCAGGACCGGAAGCACCCTGATCAAGAGGGATGCTCCGGCTCTGCCCACATTTCCCGAGACGGACCGCCTCTTTTTTCTCTCCCCTCACCTGCTCATGGCCCAATTGCGTGGGGGCGGCCTGACCCATCCTTACAAGGACCACGTCTGGGTCAATGCCTGCGTCAACGCGATCGCCCAGAACCTCATGGGTATCCGCCTGCTCTTTTTCACCGGCAGCCGCAAAGACAAAAAGCTGGTGGAAGCAGGGCCTCTGGTCCGGTCTTTGACACCCCCAACCCCATGACGTCCCGGGCTCAGCTTATCGAGGCGACTTTCGTTCTACTTGAGGCTCTGCGGGGAGGCTATCAAAATCGCAGAAAAAACGATAACTGCTATGCTCAGGAACTTATCAAGCCCCCAAAAACTTCACATATCCAGACGATACCGGATCTCCCAACCTCCATAATGCAGTTGGGCTAATTCCCTTTTTCCATTAAACTGGACCATGCCCATCGACCTCGAAGGCAACCTGAAAACCTTCCATTTCCGCGAAATTCATCCTCAGGCCTTCATCGGTACGGCCAGCGATCGGTATGCCAGCTGGATCGGGCAAATATACTCCCAGGACCGCTATGCCGGCAGGATCACCAAAAGAACGAAGATTGTTGGGGTAAATACCTTTGTCGAAGAAGTGCTTCCGGTTGATAGCGTGGAGGAATACTTGAATGTCCTGGGGGTCAGTGACCTCCAGCATATTCTCATGGTTCTTCCGGGCGTTCCTGGAGTAATTAAAGGACCCGGTGAGAATTAGTTTTTGCTGGGTGAAGATGAAGACCTTGCTGTGGGAAATGGGGTGGGCTTTATCATAGACAACCGTTCCCCCTGCTGTGGCCAGGGGTCGGGAAATAGAATTCTTATTGGTGAAGTTCACCTTGTAATCGGTCATGGCGATGATCTTGACGCCCCGCTTTACCGATGCCTTCAGAGCCTCAAGAATATCAGCATCAGTGAAACTATAGGCCTCAATGAGAATGGGACCCGGGGCCGTCTCTGCCTCTACATGGGCAATCACCGCTTTAGTGCAGTCCTGCCCAGGGGAGAAATAAACCTTCCCCCAGCTTGCCGGGGCCAGGGCCAGAGAAACTACCAGGATGACTACCAAGACAAAGCGCTGCATTTTAAAGCCCTCCGGTATTGATAGTTTGCTTCCTCTTGCCCTCTGTTGACCATACCGCAACATCCATGGGAATATCCAGAAGAGATCGATTTCACCGTAGCCTTGAGTGACCAGCCAGGAGCCCTGCAGCTGGTCCCAAGCCAACCCTGCCCAACAAGGGGACCAGGGCCTGCAGCCACCCCAGAGACACCCTATATTAATAAAGATATATTAGTTAATAATAAAGAGGTTATATTAGCTAATGATATTGAGGATATAGAGATTATTAATATAATAACCTAGGTTAATAAAAAGCAGCAAAGAAGGAATTTAAAAAAAAAGAAAATTAAAAAAGAATTTTCCCCTTTCAAGAAACGCAAAAGAGAAAATGCTAAAGAATCGAGTAGTTATAAGGTTGACAGTGATAATTTCATCTAGAAATCATGCGGAAAAAAGATCCATTAACTGCAAAAAACCATCAAAGATTATGGACGGTCGGCGGGGGAAGCTCAGAAAGTGTTTCGTGATAGTTGCCAAGGGGATCAAGAGGCTGGCCCAGGAGGGGAAGTCTCAGGTTGTCCGGCTCAACGCCCACGCCCGGGCCGGTAAGTGCCTGCAGGTCACAGCACTCATAGAATCAAAAAACCGTCTCCTCACCCTCCCCCCGTTAAATCCCCTTGCTTGGGTCGGGATCGCCTCTTTTTGGGTCAAATTTTGAGCCTGTGCCCTTTGCGCATGATATTTTAAAAGGGCCTCCCTGCCGCTTTTTCCCCTTTCGATCAGAGCGACGCGTTGCTCTTCGGTCAAGACCCGTTTCTTCCTGCCCCCGGCCAATTCGCAGACCTGATGCAAGGCTTCTGGGGGGAAATGAATCACCACCTCCTTATCCATCTCCAGGTCAAGACGAGTTCCCGGGACCTCCCGGAGAATCTGCTTGGCGATGTGGGGTCGGTTGTTGAGGAAGAGGGCCAGGGTTGGCGGTAAATCGGAAAAGAGGTAGATAATGCCGCCCTTTTTGCAGATTATTTCCTCATACCATTTCCTGTCAGGTTTCCGGATTTCCGGCTTTTCCACTGCCCAGGACTCTTCCAAACCCACCTTCCACCGGCCTTGGGCAAGGGCGCTAAGAACCAGGGGTTTATCAGGGTCGCCCGCGGCCTTTGCTGGCAGACTGCTCATGTTCATACCTCCCTCGATCTGCATAATTGTCATCCTTTGCCATTGCTAAAACAGGGGCTTTATCCCAAAAGCCTTCATCGCATCGGCGGGAGATGATCCATTCCCAGGGCCAGGGGGGTTAACTTGCTTGGGCCGGACACCAAGGGCACGGAGCGCGGGACCCGGGGAAGAATTTGCTTTGGGATTACCGAGGGGTCCCTGGGCTGCTGGGGCTTCCGGTTTTGGTTTTGGGGCTGGTGCCTTACCGAAAATGACATCTTGGACCTTCTGCCACGGGGGGACGTGCCCGGTTGTAGCGATATGTTGGGCTAGGGATCTGCCCAGGCCCTTCGCCCTCCAGTAGTTCTCCTCTTCGCCATAAATTTGATCGTAAGCAGAAGGTGGGGCCAGGGTCCCATACAGGCCCTTAACCACTCCTTCAGCCGTGCCCTCAGCTTTCGGCCCGATGACCCTTTCCTCTTCCTGCTGGTCTTTTGCCCGCCCCCCCACAGGGCCATGGCTTCCATGCCCCGCTATTTCATGTGTCGCCACAACGCCGGGATCAGTAGACGGACTCACAACCGGCGCCAGGCTAATTTCTGGACGCCCAGGGGCTGGGTACCTTATCCGTCCAGTCGCCCCCGGGGGCAGGTCTTCCACTTTTACAGTACTCTGCTGAATTAACGGGTTTTGCATAGCAGCAGCATGCAAGGAAGCCATGGGCTTTGACTTTTCGTCCTCAGTAAGCCGGAGCCGTCCGGCCATTTTGCCCACACCTTTCAACCTTCCGGGGCCATCATTTTGCCCAAGAGCGGCGGCGGCGGCAAGGCTGCTAAACGGGTTTAAAATTTTGGCGGGATCGCCGGCCCCAGCGAGCCATTTGCCCAAGCCCTGAGCGGTCGCTCGATAGATAGAGTCCCGGATTTCCAGCCATTTCCGGGCCGCATCCGCCAGACTTGGGGTGGGTTGAAGGTCCTTTGTCTCATCAGGCATAACTACTCCCCCTTGTGCCTCGCCGGCCGGAATCATCCGGACTGAGGCTCCAAGTCCTCCCGATCAAGCCACCCCTCTTGAATCATGGCTGCCTCTACCTGGCGCAGACCCTCTCTAAAGTTGGGGTAGAGGTTAATACCAATGGTAAGCCCCTTCTTCGTCGGGATGTCCTGGCCGCCGTTATCGGAAACCACGAAGATCCGCATGTCCAGGTAATCCTTCCCTTTGAATTCGGAAAAGCTGAAAACCACCTTTTCTCTGCTACTCTTAGGAATGCTGAAAATCTGCTTGCTCATACTGGCCTCTCCGTTGCCGCTGGTGTGTATAGAATGGTCTTGCAGGCCATCGCCACCCCATACCGCCCCCGGTTTTGCTTCCGGCAGTGGCCCCACCCTTCCCGGGGATTCGGGCCATGGTTGGCCTCGAAGTGGGGGCAGTCAGCACAGGTCAGGACCCGCTCTCGGGGGGCTGGCTTATTCAGATAGGTCAGCACCTCCTTCTTATGCTCCTTAACCAGGGCCAGGAGAGGACGCACCTGTGCCGGGTTTGGTTCACCGGTACCCTTATATCTGGCCTTAATGGTCGAACCGGTCACCTGGAAACGATAGCCCAGGTGGGCCAGTTTGCGGGCCGCCTCGATACCGGGACTGTTCACAATACCACCTCCTTGATGTCCTGCTCCTCAACCGCAAGGTGGGGAGTGTCCCCCATAAGGGTATGCAAAGAAGCGTCCGAAGCGTCCATGCCGTCCAAGCCTCCATGACTATTAGCTTTCTGGGTGGACGCTACTTTTTGCGAAGCGTCCAAAGCGTCCAAAGAAGCGTCCAGAACCCGAGCCCCGGCTTCTTCCTGGGCGCTACTTGCTCCAGGTTGGGCGCTTCTATTTTGATAAGCGTCCGGAAAAACCCCCTGATTTTCCTGAGCTTGTGCGCTTTGGGCGCTTTGGACGCTACTTTTCTTATCTTGGCAGGTGATGATAATTTTGCGGACCCCCGATTTACTGAATTCGATTTTCACCCCCACCGCCCTTAAGAACGTTGCCGCCCGTTTGAGCCGGTTCGTTAGCCTATGAGCGGCCTTCGGCCACGCGTTGCTTTTGCGGGTATTCTCAGGCACATGGTTTCCCAGGGCACCATGTAGCTCTGAGGGTGTCCCGTTCCAGTTGTCCTTGTCTTCCATGAACGTCCTCACCGCCACGGCCACCACGTCTGCCTCAAGGGAAAGTTCGACGGCCTCTTGCCGGTTGCTGGCGTAGGCGGCCATAAAGGAACCAGGGGGCCAGGGCAGTGCAGGCTCACACGCAACGACCCACAGAGCAAAATCGGCCATCCTTGGCAGGTAAGGAAGGCTGACGCTCTTCAAATTCTTGAGCCCGACACTTACCGCGTCAAGCAGCGCCCCGAGAATCTGGGGCCGGGCCTTTTCAAAAGCAGGCCAAAATTCTTTTTCGGCCCGCCTTGTATTCTTGGAAATTCGGGGAAGATTGAAAATCAATGCTCTGGACGCCAAGTCCTGACGCTCTGTGAGAGAATCTATGCCGTTAATGATGACAGGCCGCATAGCGTCCAGAATGTTCTCCCCTTTGTCCGTGTAAAGCTCCCGGCCAGAGATGCCCCCGCCAGTTGATAACCGGCAATAGGCGTCTGAAAGCCACTTTGGGAGGCATGAAAGATTGTCATAGGCCAGCACCCAAGAGTTGATAGCCGAAATCATAAGGGCGCTCTCATCCCGTGGAGCAGAACGCAGTGGGGAAGTATTGGGGTCGGTCAGGGACCGGATGATGCGGGCCGTCGTGGACTTAGCAGTACCCTCTCCTCCATTCAATACCGTAATGGGGTAGGGACCTTGAGCGCGCATTGCCGCCAGGAGTTTAGCCACCATGAGGTAGAAGTCGTAATCGGAAGCAACGTTTAGAAAGATGCGAAGCTCTCTGATGTTGCCCTCTCTCTTAGGATTGGGCAAAGGTAACATACTTTTGGGGCGCCGAAAGCACACGGGAGGGAAGGCCACTACTCGCCAGCCGCTGGGGGTGATTTCAATGGCTTCCCACACCGAATTACCCAAATCAATGTAGATGTTCCCTTCATTTTCGGCCACACGCACCCATACCGGATGCTCGGGGCCGTCAAACTGGGCCCGGGCTTCAAGGAGTTGGAGTGCAGTTTGGAGAGCTTCGCCGTGGCATCCCTTTCCCGCTTTTTTGTAAAAAGCATGCGTGAGCCAATGTCGAAACCCCATGCTCCTGATGGACCAGCTTTCGGTGTGGCCATTCACTGGCACGCGGGCATAGCCTTCATCATCGGGGGTGTGGAATAGTTCCGCCACGGTTGCTAATGCCAGAAGAATTTCAACTTGCGTGGGTGGTTTGGCCTCCTGGCCTTCTTTGGGTCCTGGTCCTGGTGGATAGTTGCTAACCGACTTGGCGATGGAGAGAACTTCGGCTTTCGGCAAGGGGGGATCGCATCTTTGATTTTCCACCAGCAGGGCCGCTTCGATAGCTTCTTGGGCCATCCCCCGCCGGCGCATGGAACCTGCCAGGCTGGTTAGCTTTTCGTTCCTCTGGCCCTGGGGGATCGGCTTCCCTGCCTGTGTTGCAACTTGACGTTGCGGGGTATCATCCTGGGTTAATAAGGACATGAGCCATTCGGGGGGGTTGGCAAGTGGGATGTCGGGGCCGATCTTCCAGGAATATTGCCCTCCGGAGATGTGGTTGGAGGGTGCAACCACGATGTATCCCCCATCGGCTTTTATGTCCATCCCCGGGTAGTCAGGGAGGGGCCTTGACTTGATCTTCCGGCCGGCGCCAGGGTGTTGCAGGAAAACATGCTCGCCGCCCCCGCCGGTGTGGGCCATGGCCGTGTAGGGGAAATTCCCCAAATGCCCCATTTGCTTCCAGCTTTCATGTCCGCCGTGCCGGGGGTCGATGTCCACCACAATCAATCCGGACCCCGGGCCGGTGACGATGCCGATGTTGGCCCGGGGGAACTTCTCCCACCACTTCTTGATGGTTTCCGCGTCCGTGGTGGCCTCTTTCAGGCCATGGGGGACGAGCTTACCGAGGGGATGCTTACCAGGCTTGCATTCGGAAATGCCCCCACAGGCGCACCGGCCTTTCTGAATCCACCAGACCGGGAACACCGGCCAACCACGGGCGGCATAGCCCAGGGCGGCTTTAATCATGCGTCAGCCTCCGGATCGATCCGCCTGCCCTCCGCATAGGCTAAAACATCCGCAATTTGATAACGCACCGACCTTCCGATCTTGACATACGGCAAGCCACGCCGGGCACAACGATCATTCGCCAGGCTTTGTTCGGCTCGTCTAAGCATGAGGGAGACTTCTTTGGGGGTGATAAGTAAACTACGCGGAACACCCGAACCAAGTTGACTTCCCTGATTTTTCTGCATGATGTTTGCACCTCCGCATAAATACCCTTTACCCTTGGGAGCCGGAAAAAAGGTGGGGGTATCTTTTTTCCGGTTTTCGGGGGTGGGGAATTGTGTCGGTAGGTAAGGGCTTTTATGAAGTTTGGCAGGCTTGCAGAAGTTCTTGATAAGATGCGCAGTCTTTTGGTGAGGGGCAATCCATGTGGCAGCTGCGGGCGTTATGGGTGCATTTGTGCGGCCTACCGCTATGGGGTATCTCGGTTATTTCTTCAGGAGGGTTATCTGCAAATCTTCTAGTCCGATGAATTGCATAATATATATGATCGACTCCCTTACGCACCGCGTTCTCCTTTGCGGTTATGGAACGGCGCAAGTTAGCCGGCATGCTGCTGGTGATTATTGTCGGCGTGTGTCTGGCTTCGACGTATTTCAGAAAAAGGTCTTCCCGTTTTACCGGGTCTGTAAGTGTAAGTTCAACGTAAGTAATTGTTCTGAAACGTAGCCCCCGAATCCATTGATCATACCATCTTAAAGAATTATCAAAGGTCTTTTGATGGTAACGAAGGATGTGAGCGAGTGCCTCAGGTTCTTTAGCAGGAACGGCGAAGTTTCTGCCTTTAATGATTTTCTTATGTTTCCCAATTTCCGTTTTAACTATGTCCCAGACGGCTTCTTTGACTGCGTGGGCATTATTGAACGTCAAGATGGTAGGATCGATAATGATGGGAATTTCATGGGGAGCACAAGATATTAAGCCACTGATGTTGAGGTGTGTTATCTTTAAATCATTATCAATAATAACATATCCCTTACGTCTGGCAGCTTCCCTCATATCTTTAACAGCTACATAGGGGGGAGTTGTCGCCAGCCAATAATCTGTTACCCCCTGGAGCGTTGTTTCAGGCCAGTAAATCCCAGCGTTCCATTTATCTCTCACCCGCTTTGTAAGCTGCTCCACCTCCTGTGTTAGCGTTTCATCAAAACAGTTCTTGCGCCATTCTTTATGTTTCTCGGCCAACGTTTGAACTAAACCGTCTCGAAGCATGAGGAGATATTTTCGGCCAACAGGCAGTTCTTTAGGCATGGTCCGCCTCCAGTCGCGGCCCTGGTAAGGGTTCCGGGGAAGGCGCTCCAGGAAAAGCGCTTTTCGGTCCCGGTGATCAGCCGGCCCCTATCCCCAGAAATTGTCAATTCATTGATGTGGGCCGGGGCACCAGTTGGCACCCTTGGCCGGTGAGAAGGGTTAATCCAGGCTTTCGCCCAAAGCCTCAGCAGCACATCTCGCTTTAGCTATGAGCAGATAGCCAATAGTTTGAATGGTCTCTTCGAAGGGTTCGACTAGACCGTTAGTGGCATTCGTGAATGCAAACCAGACAATCTCCCATAGCTTTGATGATACTCAAAGCCTCCCTGACATCGCATGGTTCTTCAATCGGGGTTTTTACTGCGGGGGTTTCTGCGGTAGCCCCGCTATCTGTGCAGCCGGGGGTGATGGCCTCAGTAGGTGGTGGTGATGGTGCATTTTTTTCGGGTGTTGTGGTAAAGTGCTGTTCAGCCATGACATGAACCTCCTTCTTAGGTTTGTGTAATGGTCAGGGCCGTTTTCGGGTGCTCACTCACCCGGGCGGCCCGCTATCTATAGGCCCCGCTCCGGGGCCGGATAGCCGTGATGTTGATTACCTGCCCTTCTTCCTCCACCTGATAGATGATCCGCCAGTCCCCCACCCGGGAATAGCGGGACTCCGGGTCCGTCTCCATCTGCCGGGAGAGCCGGGGATTGAAGGGGGCTTGGGCCAGTTCCTCCAGCCGCTTGACGATCCGCCCTGAAAGAACCCTGTCCAGCTTCTTTAAGGTCTTCCGGGCCCCGGGGAAAATATGGACCCCGTAGGTCATAGGCCCAACTCTTCTTTCAATGCCTCCAGGGTCACATATTCCCCCCGGGCGATCTGCGCCTTACCTTCCTCAATGGCGGCCAGGTCCTTAGGCGAAAAATACTCCGGCTCGTGCTCCTGCCCGTACAACAGGTCGATAAACTTCTTGAGTAAGTCCGCATTGGGGCCCTGGGCGATGGCCTTCACCTTCTCAACTAAGTTTTCCAGATTCCCGGGTTCCATGGCTTTATTCCTCCAGATTGGCGATTCTGCGCTGCATCCCGTTGACCAACTGCCCCAGCAAGTCCCCGGCCAGGTCAGAGGCCCGGCGTAGCGCCCCGTCTCTCAGGTGGGCGTAACGCTGCGTCATGGCCGAACTCTTGTGGGTCAGGAGCTTTTGCAGGGTGTAAAGGTCCACCTGGCCGGAAGAGGCCAGCATAGAGGCGTAGACGTGCCGCAGGCCATGCAACGCCCGGAAGTCCTTGGGGAGGCCCGCCGCCTTTTTAATGCGGTTCACCTGCTTAGTGATGTCTGTGCGCCTGCCTCCCCTACGCCCGGGAAAGACATAGGCGCTGCCGGTCCTGGGGTGCGCCCCCAGGAGGTCCCGGGCCGCCTGGTTCATGGGTACCTTCTGGTCCCGGCCGCCCTTGGGGTCCCGGATATCAATAAAGCCACGGTCAAAATCAACGTCCCGCCACTCCAGCCGGAACAACTCACCCCGACGCAAGCCGGTGTACAAAACCAGTTTCATGAGGTTGGCGGCCTGCAAATTAGGGTCCCGGTCAATGGCCTCCAGCAAGGCGGAAAGCTGCTCTGGGCTTAAATCCTCAGTCCGTAAATTATTCAACTTGGGCATTTCGATAGTAAAAGCAGGGACAGGACACAGATGCTTCTTAGTGGCGAAGTTCAGCAGCCGGCGTAGTAGTTCCAGGACGTTTTTCACGGTTCCCGGTTTGCGGGTCTTAAGCAGCGTGAGACGCAGACGATCCACATCAAAGGGGGTGATGGTCTTGGGTTCCCGATCTCCCATTAAGGGTTTGATATGGTTTTGGTAGCGGTTTTCATCGGTGACCACCCCTTTAAGGTCCGGCTTCCTCTCTTTGTATTCCTGCCATAGCCGGTCAAAGGTCCAGCGTGCGGCCTCTGCTTTCTTAGCTGCCTCCTTTTTTTCTCTGGCCTCCTGGCGAGTCGGCTCTTTCCCCCGTATCCGGTCAGCCCTGATTTGGTTGGCCCTGGACGGGGTCATATCATCCTGAAATTGCCGCCCGGCCTTTTCCTCAATCATCTTTCCGGCCTTGCGGTAGCGGATATAGAAAATCGTCTCCGGCTTGCCCGTGGCCGGGGAGGTCCCCTCGATAAAGAACACGCCCGGATAATCCGTCTTGAACCTCTTTAAGCTTGGCATGGACAGGCCCTCCTTCTATTCCCCACACTATTCCCCACACCTGAAAGCAATATAGGGGTAATAAAGAGTATGTCAAGGAAAAAGTGTAGACAAGATATTTATAAATATTAGGGGGTTTTAATATGGTAGGGTAAAAGGCGGTAAATGCTTCCTTTAGTGCTCATAACCCGAAGGTCGTAGGTTCAAATCCTACCCCCGCTACCAAGCAACTGCCAGGGGCCAGATAGATATCTGGCCCCTTTTTTT
>Ga0315282_10013368_pt1 | contig 12389 bp, 9 predicted proteins | sample YL17G07_20_MG_FD_203693 | JGI IMG/M metagenome (GOLD analysis project Ga0315282, IMG submission 203693) | Sediment microbial communities from Yellowstone Lake, YNP, Wyoming, USA - YL17G07_20 | ecosystem: Environmental > Aquatic > Freshwater > Lake > Sediment | place: USA: Wyoming | collected... | reverse complement strand
GGCATGCCGGGCTTTACGCACTACGCGCCGCTGGCGCGGGTGGACCCCGATGCCGGCGGCGTGGCCGCCATCGACTTCGACGGCGACGGCAAGACCGACTTCCTGCTCTACGGACCCAGCAAACTGGTGCTCCTACAGAACGCCGGCGGGTCGTTCAGCGAAGTGTCCCTCGGGCAGGACGTGACCGGTGCCCGCGCGGCCGCGTGGGTCGACTGCAACGGCGACGGCAGGCCGGACCTCGTCTTGGCCACACCTTTTGGCCCGCGCCTGTTCCTGAACCAGGGCGGCGGGGCCTTCAAGGAAGTCCCCAATGCGCTGCCGCCGCTGGCCTACTACGACCTGACGGCGGCCGCCTGGCTCGACTACGACGGCGACGGTCGGCCCGACATTCTCCTGGCCGACGGTTTCCGCGGCCTGCGCCTGTACCGGAACAAGGGCGTGCCTGGTGCGCCTGCGCCGGCGAAGGCGGCGGGCGGGGCGCCCGCCCCTGCCCCCGCCCCTGCGCCGGGCGCGGCGCCTGCGCCGGGCGCTGCGCCTGCGCCGGTCCCGCCCGCGGGCCCGCCCGTCTTCGAGGATGTCTCGGACCAGGTGGGCCTGGGCCAGCACGGCATCGGCGGCCAGATGAAGGGCGACCACCTGGCCGTGGCCGATGTCGACGGCGACGGCCGGCCCGACTTCCTCTACAGTACGGGCACGGGCCTCCTGGTCCTCAACACGCCGCAGGGCTTTGTCGAGGCCAGGGACTCGGGGATTTCGTACCAGGCGGGGAAGGTCAGGCCGGTCTTCGGCGACTTCTTCGGCGACGGGCGCCCCGGCCTCTTTGTGCCGCAGAGCGGCACCTGCAAACTGCTGAAGAACCTCGGCAAGGGGCGGTTCTACGACCTGACGGGCAAGTCGGGGGCGTTGGCATCGCCCGTCGGCCACGCCGTCTGCGCCGTCTGGTGCGACTTCAACAATCGCGGGAAACTGGACCTGCTGGTCGGCTGCCTGAAAGGGCCGAACCGCTATTTCCGCAACAACGGCAACGGAACGTTCGCCGACGCCAGCGCCGAGATAGGGCTGGACCATCGCATCTTCAACACGCGGGGGCTGGCCGCCGTCGACCTCAACAAGGACAGCGTTCTGGACCTCGTCCTGGCGAACGAAGGACAGGAATCGTCGGTGCTCCTGGGCAGCCCCAGCCGCCTCAGCATCGCCGTGGCAAGCAAGGAATAGACGGTTGTTCATGACAGGGCAAGCCAGCGTGAAGACTCGAAGGGCCGGCGGCGCGCCGGTTTGCGGCGCGTGGCTGCCGGTCTTGCTGATGGCGGTCGTTGCGGCGGCCGGCGAAGCGCCGGCGCCGTCGCCACCGTCCGACTGGCTCACCAACCGCGGCAACCCCCAGCGCACGGGCAACGTGGATGACCAGCCCGGCCCTCAGACGCCCGCCGTTCTCTGGGCCTACAAGGTGCCCGGGCATTTCGTGGCGTCGCCGGTCCCCGGGGCGAAGATGGTCTACATATCGGGGTTGGGCCTTTTCAACACGGGCGTCGTGCACGGCCTGGCACTGGCCGACCGGCCCAAGGAGCGCGTCGCGTGGTCCAAGTCGGCGCCGTTCGTGAAGCGGCCGGTGGTCTGCGCACCGGCCGTCGCGGGTTCGCTCCTGGTGTTCGGCGACGGCATGCACCAGACCGACGGTGCGGTGCTCTACTGCCTGGACACCGGCAGCGGCCTGCCGCTGTGGCAGTTCGACCTGCCGGGCAAACTGATTCACCTGGAAGGCGCGCCGACCATCGACAACGACCGCGTCTACATCGGCGCCGGCGACGGCGGCGTCCTGTGCGTCGCCCTCAAGGAGGTGACGCTCGGCGGCAAGCCGCAGACCTTCGCCACCATCAAGCCGATTATCGAAAGGCAGTGGAAACTCCTGACGCTCAAGTACGAGCAGGACAGGCGGTCTGACCCGAGCCTGGCGATCCCGCCGTCCGAAGAATCGCTGCCGAAGCCAGCGCCGCTCAAGATCTGGCAGAAGGGGCAGGGTACGTGGCACGTCGATGCGCCGGTGGCGGTGGCCGGCGGCCGCGTCCTGGCTGCATCGGCGTATATAGATGAGGAGAAGGTCGGCAAGCGCGTCCTGGTGTGCCTCAACGCCGCCGACGGCAACGTTGTGTGGCAGGCCCCCCTGAAGATCAACCCGTGGGCCGGGCCCACGGTCGCCGGCAACCTGGTGATCGTCGGGTGCTCGACCATCCGCTTCGACACCAAGCAGGCCAAGAACGCGAAGGGCGAAGTCGTGGCGCTGGACCTGGCGAGCGGCCAAGTCAAGTGGCGCAAGGATGTGCCGGGCGGCGTCCTGTCGCCCGTCGCCGTCAAGAACGGCCTGGCGGTATTCACGGCGACCGACGGCAAGGTTCGCGCCTTGACGGCGGCCACCGGCGCCGAGGCGTGGGTCTACGAGAGCCCGGCGCCGTTCTTCGCGGGGCCGGCCGTGGCGGGCGGCACCGTGTACGTGGCGGACCTGAAGTCGGTCGTTCACGCCCTGAACCTGGCCGACGGCAAGAAGCAGTGGACGTTCGACGTCATCGCCGACCCCGCCGTCCAACTGCCCGGCATGATCTACGGCGCCCCCCTGGTGCACGGCGGGCGGGTGTACCTGGCCACGTGCAACCTCGAGGGCGATGCCGCAAGGCAGCCCTCCGCGGTGGTCTGCCTGGCGGACCAGTCTCTGGCGGCGCAGGCGACGGCCGGGTCGGGCGTCGCCGTCGACCGCGCCGCCCGGACGATCACGATCCCGTGCAAGGTTGCGCCGCGGAAACTCGCCACCCTGAAAGAGGTTTACCCGCTCGAGGTGATTGCCTGCTGGCCGTCGCCGCAGGGCCAGAAGGCGCACGAGACCGTGGTCACGTTCGACGTCAAGCCGAGCGAGATCCACAAGGCCCTCGAGTCGTTCGGCCTCAAGCCGGGCAAGCCCGCCCGCGGCGACGAGGGCCAGGCCGAGGGGCCCGTGGTCAGACTCTTTCTGGAGTTGCCTCCGCTGGTCGATAAGCCGCTCGTCGTGCCCCTCGAAAAGACCATGATCGACATCCGGACCGGCAAGGGCATGCCGGCCCTGAAATACATGTTCACCGGCTCGGCCATGAGGCAGCCCGACCCCGACAAGCCGGCCAAGGCCTACGGGGCCGACATTGGCGGCACGCTGGTCACGATTTTCCCCGTGACCGACGAGACCGTCTTCCAGACCGACCTGAACATGAAGGACTGCCGCCTTCTGAAACTCGAGACGAACCGGAGCCTGGTGCCGGAGGAAGGGACGCCGCTGAGGCTGATTATCCAGATACCGTAGTGCCGCAGCGCAAGATGCGCTTGCGGCCCGGCCGAAAAACCGCGGGTCAGGCATATATGCAACCAAAGCCCGCAGTTGGACTTTGATTGGGATGTTGGCCGGCCCCCGGTCAGGAGGCGATGCGGACGTTTCATGAATAAGCAGATCAAGGGATTCGCGATCGCGGCGTGCCTGGCGTTGGTGGCCGCCGGCGCCGCGCTGGTGGCGGGCGCGGGGCAGTCCGCGCCCCCGGCGAGGGCGGAGACCGTCGAGGGGGCGCTGCGCGCGCCGCCGGGGCAGCCGCCGATCGGGCTGCTGGCCCCGGCGCCGCAGCCGTGGCCGACCTCGACGATCGTCCCGGCGCCTAAGGGAACGTGGCTGCCGCCGGCCGAGGTCCATGTGCAGCCGCGGCTGGAGGCCGGGACGGGGCCGTATCCGCTGCGGTTGCGTCGTGCGTCGGACTTGCCGCCGCTGGCCGACGTGGCGGGTCCGCCGCCGCCCGCCTCGCGGCAACTTCAGCCCGGCCCGCTGGCGTCCGCGCCGACGCCGGACCTGAATGTGCTGCCGATCATGCCCAGCCGGTACTCTCCCCAGGCGGACCGGATGGGCCTCATGGCCGACCCGACGGAGGAGCAGTCTCGCGTGGCGGCCGCAGCCGCGGAACCCCCGTTCCGCAGCAGCCTCGCCCCGTTCGTTCGCCTGGCGATTCCTGACCCGTTCGAGTCGATCAGCGTGGTCCGGCTGGCCCATCCGCCCGCCGACAATGAGCCGCCCGCCAAGGTCACCGGCGCCGCGCCGCGGCCCACGCTTCCGATGAAGCCGTAGATCAGTCCTCCGCGCCCGACGCCAGCGAGGTGGTGGTGACGGACATTCTCGGCGGCGGGCACCGCTCGCCAAGAAGTTCCTTGAGGTGCTGCACGTCGACGCGAAGCGCCCGCGCCTTGCCGTACTGTGCCGCGTACCGCTCGAAGTGTTTCCTGAGGCTGCCTGGAGCCTTGGTCATCCGCCCCGCCTCCTCGACCCGAGCCGACGCAGGAGTAAGATACTGCGGGATCCGGCGACAGGTGGGATTCTACGCCAATCGGTCGGGCTGCAACAGGGTTTGGTCCGCCGCAGGGGCGGCCGCCTACTTGTCGAGGCCAGCAAGCAGGCCCGTCACGTCGATGTGCCGGCGGATGAGGGTCTGGGCGGCCTCGATCTTGTCGGTGTCTTCCGGGCGAATCTTGAACACCAGGTCCCTGAGGCGCGAGGCCACCGAGTACGTGTCGCCCTGGCACAGGAGGACCGGCACGCCCGAGACCCTCAGGAGCGAGACGATGCTCGGGGGCGGGATGAAGCCGCCCGTCAGAATCAGGCCCGCCACGCGCTTGGGCGGCCCCGGCTCCGTCGGGCAGATGACGATCGAGACGAGGATGTTGTCGATGCGGTCGCCGGGGGTGATGACCAGCGTGCTGTCCTGGATGTGGTTGCACACGTGCTGCGGGGCCATGGCGGCCACGACCGTGTGCTCGGCGCAGTTCCCCAGCGCCTGCTCGCCGCACAGGACCCTGGCCGGAAGTTCCTCGACGATCTGGCTCATCTTCGGCAAGACCAGTTTCGCCTGGTACGGCAGGGCCCCCAGCAGGCGCGTGCCGAAGTACTCCAGGCCCCGGGCCACCGCCTTGCTGACCTTGTCGTACTTCTCGGCGAGGACCTTGTTCAGGACGATCCCCAGTACCCGCACGCCGTACTTGCGGAACAGGTGCAGACTGAGGGCGACCTCGTCGATGGCGCGGCCGATGCCGCCGTCGGTCACGATGATGACGGCCGCGCCCAGCATCTGGGCGACCCGCGCGTTCGACAGGTCGAAACAGGACCCGACGCCGGCGTGGCCGGTGCCCTCGATTACCAGGACCGAGTGGGCCTGCTGAAGGCGCCCGAACGACTCCATGATGCGGGCCTCCAGCGGCTTGGGGTCGCGGTTGAAGATGTAGCGCTCCGTGAACCCGCGCTCGATGGCAATGGGGCTCATGTCGGTGGGGTGGTCGGTCAGGTTGAAGACCTCGCGGGCCAGGACGGCGTCTTCGTCGACGTTCAGGCCCTTGTACTGGATGTAGCGCTGGCCGACGGGCTTGGAGTAGCCGACGCTCTGCCCCAGGTCGCGCAGGGCCTGGATGAGGCCGAGGATGACGGTGGTCTTGCCCGTATCCTGCTTGGTGGCGCTGATGTAGAGGGGCTGCATGGCTTACCCCGCGTTTCGCCGCTGCCGGTACGGCCGCGTCCTGTTGGCGTCGGCGGCGTATCGTGTCGGCGTACCGGCGACGGCCAAATGCTAATGCATCGCGCCGGCTGCGCCGCGGTACGCCTTCAGGAAACTATCGGAATAAATCTGCTTGTTCATCAGCATCTCGGCGGTGGCGACGACGTCGACGAGGGCGTCGTCGAGCACGTCGACGATGGCCGAGTCGGCCCCGTGGCTGATGGCCATCGCCAGGAAGATGCGGTTGATGAGGCTCCGCTCGGTGGTGCCCTGGCTCAGGTTCGACAGGCCCATGGTGATGTGCGGCGGCGGGTCGGACATCAGGCGGATCTGGTCGATGGCCGCAAGGATGTTGCCCGGCTGCTCCTGGGCGCCGGGGACGTTCACGGGCAGGATGATCGGGTCGACGAAGAGCCGGTCGGGCGTCAGGCCCTTTTCGAGGCACGTGGTGACGATGGCGGCGGCGATCTCGACGCGCCGCTCGGTGTTCTGCGGAACGCCCTCGATGTCCATCGTCAGGGCGATGAGTTTGCCCCCAGAATCGAGGGCCATCTGCGTGTACCTGTCGAGGACCTCGGGGTCGCTCTTCTTCGAGAGGGGCGTGGAGTTGATGAGCACGCCGCGCCCGGTGTCGCACGCCGAAAGGCCTGCCTTGATGACTGCGGGCTTCTGGCTGTCGAGGCACAGGGGCGTCCCGACGGCCTTCTGGGCCGTCTCGACGAGCCACTTGATGGTGCCTTCCTGGTCGGCGGCGGCCGTGCCGACGTTGATATCGAGGTACGCCGCCCCAGCCGCGGTCTGGCGCTTGGCCAGCGAGACGATCGGGGCCGGGTCGTGGTCCTGGATGGCCTGCTTGACGTCCGTGAACATGCCGTTGATGCGTTCGCCGATTGCGATCATGGTTTGCCTCCGTTAGGTTGCGTGTTCATCGGCAGCCGCCGGCTGCCAGGTGTCTTTCGCGTGCCACGGGTTGCCTGCCCGCGGTGAACATAGTCCTTTTTCCGTGCGCTTCAAAACAATAAGCAAGAGCAGCCGCCATCGACCACGGGCTGACAGGCAACCCGTGGCACATGAACTCAGACGCGCCAGGCTACGGCTTGCCCCAAAGGCATTCGACGTAGTGCCTTACGGCGGCGACGGCCTGCGGGTGGCGCATCCGAACGATGTCGGCGCCCGACTGAAGCAGGAGGATGGCGGTGGCGGCCTCCCAGAGCGGCCCCCGCCTGGCGGCATCGCCCCACTTGGGGGCGGTCTCGGTGGGCGTGCGGGCCTCCTTGGCGCGCCACGACTCGTAGCCGGCGTCGCAGATGACCGGCCGGGCCATCAACTTGTCGCCGCCCAGGGCCGCCAGCCGCTCACGCTCCTGGATCGAGTAGGCGTACTCGATGCCGTACCCCAGGCTGCCGGTGGTCTGGAACATGATGAGCCGCTCCAGCGGAAAGCCCATATCGGACACCAGGATGTTGACCTGCTTGGCGATGTTGATGTCGAGGGGGGCCTGGGCGATCAGGAAGTGGCCGTCGGCCAGGGCCACGGCCGTCAGGCTCTTGTAGTTGTCCTGGACGACCGTGCCGAGGACCGCCTTCTCGCCCTTGGCGGCCTCCGAGACCTTCGGCATGACGGCGTTGTCTTTCTCGTCATTGCCGCTGCCCCACAGGATCAGCGGCACGCCGACGGCCGCCAGGACCTTCTTGGTCACCTCGACGGCGTGGGCGGCGTCGCGGTTGCCCTTGTCGGGATGGATGCCGTCGAACTTCAGGCACACCAGGTCCGCGCCGAACTCTTCGACGGCCTTCTTGGCCCATGCGGCCGGGTCGGAGAGAACGGCGCCGTAAGGCTGGGCGAGGACGGGCGGCCAGTCCTCCGGCGCCGCATCGAGGACGTCGATGGCGATGACCGGCCGGTTGCCGCACGCGGCCTTGTCCCCGCCGTACGGGATCGTCTTGGCCCCGCCGACCGTGACGGTCTTGGTGCGGGTGCCTCCGCCCAGGGTGACCGTCGTCACGCTGCCGGAGTAGGATTCTGTCAGGGGAGGAAGGGGCATGGCGTTTCCTTTCTTAGGGCGCCGAGGGCGCCGGGATTCCCAGACGTTTATCGAGCATGTCGCCGACGGCCGCCAGGGCCGCGCATTGCGGGTCCAGTTCAAAGATGGTCTGGCCGGCCATCGAGGCATCGAGCACCAGCGGGTCGAGGGGCACGCGGCCGATGGCGGGTAGTTCCTCGGCCCCCTGCGGCAGCGGCGCCCCTTCGGCCGCCTTGTTCCACAGGACGCCGCGCTCGTCGACGCGGATCGGCAGGCGCAGCGAGAGGCCCAGGATCCGCCCGGCCGTCAGCACGCCGACCGGCGTCGGTTCCGCGACGACGATCAGCAGGTTGACGGCGTCGGTCGTCCGGCGCGACAGGTGCTCCATGCCCGCCTCGTTGTCGACGACGATGTAGCGGTAGTCCCGGCTCGCCTGGTCGAGGTACTTGCGCAGGAGGTGGTTGACGGCGCAGTAGCACTTCGGCCCCTCGGGCTGGCCCATGGCCAGGAGGTCGAAGCCTTTCGACTCGGCCACGGCCCGGTGGATGGCGTACTCGAAGGCCCGCTCGCGGCTGACGCCGGGGCCGGCCTGGAGTTTGCCCCGCAGCGCATCTTCGCGAAGGTCGGCGACGGTCACCTCGGGCTGGACGCCCAGCGCCAGGCCCAGGCACGAGTTCGGGTCGGCGTCGACCGCCAGGACGCCCCGGCGGCCCCGCGCGAGGAGGTGCCTGACGATCATCGCGCTTAGGGTGGTCTTGCCGCTGCCGCCCTTGCCCGAAACGGCGATGGTGGTGCTCATGGGGCGGTCCCCTTCGGGCCGGGCGCGCCGGCGGCCAGCCGGCCCCGGACGCTCGGGAACCGCGCGAGGTCTGTGTGCGGCAGGAAGTTGGCCTGCACGAAGGCATCCATATATGACGGATGATGCATCAGGTCGAAGTAAGTCATGCGGTCGGCGATCTCCTCGGCCTTGGCGAGGGCCTGCCGGCTCAGGGCGGCCATCTTGGCCCCCGCAATCGAGGAGTTCCCGACGAACCGGATCCGGTCCGGCGGCATGTCGGGCAGCATCCCGATCTCGATCGCCTTGCCCACGTCGAGGTAGTTGCCGAACGCGCCCGCCACGAACAGGGCGCTGATGCTGTCGGCCCGCGTCGCCGTGGCCTCCATCAGGGTGCTGATGGCCGCGTAGACGCCCGCCTTCGAGCGGATGAGGTTGGTGACGTCGACCTGGGTGATGGTTATGGCGTCGCGTCCGCCGCCGGCCGGGACAACGACGAACTCCGGGCCTTCGGGCCCGTCGCGCAGGCGCGCGTCGCCGGTCGGGGCGAAGCGGCCCGCCCGGTCGATGGCCCCGATCTCCAGCAGGCACGCCACCAGGTCCAGGAGTCCCGACCCGCACAGGCCTCGCGGCGGCTCGCCCCCGATCGTCTGCCAGCGCAGAGATCCGTCGGGCCCGGCCGTGACGCGCTCGATGGCCCCCGGCGCCGCCCGCATGCCGTGCTTGACGCCCGAGCCCTCGAACGCCGGGCCGGCGCTGGAGGATGCGCAGACCATCCACTCTTTCCACCCCAGGACCACTTCGCCGTTGGTGCCGATGTCGATCAGGAGGGCCAGGGCCGGGGCGTTGTAGAGCCGCGTGGCCAGGACCCCCGCCACGATGTCGCTGCCGACGTAGGCCCCGACGGCCGGCAGCGTGTACAGGAGGCCGCGCTTGTTGATGCGGATGCCCGCCTCGGCGGCCCTCAGCGGCGGCACCCAGGCGGCCGTCGGAATGTACGGCGAACGCCGGATCCGCCGCGGATCCAGGTTCAGCAGAAAGTGGATCATCGCCGTGTTGCCCGAGCAAACCACCACCGTGACGGACGCCAGTTCGATGTTCTGCCGCGTGGCCAGCGTCTGAATGAGGTCGTTGATGTCGCGGACCACGCGATGCTGCATCTCGTCGAAGGCGTCGTTCTGCTCGGCGTAGATGATGCGGCGGATGTAATCGTCGCCGAAGTGGATCTGCGAGTTGTACGTCGCCTCGGCGTCGATGGTGGCGCCGGTGGCCAGGTTCACCAGGTGCGCCACGACGGTCGTCGTGCCGACGTCGACGGCGACGCCGAAGTTGCGGCCGGTGGTGTCGCCTGGCTCCACGTCGACCACCTCGATCGCGCCGGCCCGGTCGGCCAGCGTGGCCGTGACGTCGTAGCCGGATTCCTGGAGCACCGCCGGGAGGTTCTGGAGAATGCGGTAGCCCGTCTGCATGATCGGGGCGGGGATCTGGCGCCGGATGCCCTGGTAAAGCCGCTCGTGGTCGGCCGTCTGGTCGGCAGGCGACGGCGGCGGCAACTTCAAGTGATGCTTCTGCACCGGCGGGTCGAACGGAAACGCCCCTTCGCCGACGTCCTCGCCCCGCATCTGGCTGAACCGGTGGGCGTTGGAGTCGATCAGGATCTGGCCCGTGTCCAAAAGGTGGCTCTTCGGGACCGTCACCGTAAGGTCCGTCAGAATCCGGGCCTGGCAGGCCAGGACGACGTTCTCGCGAATCTCCTCGGCCGACAGGAGCGTCGAGGGCTTGGATTCCACCTGGCCTTCGTCGACGACGACCTTGCACTTGCCGCAGTACCCGTCGCCGCCGCAGATACTGGTCAGGTAGACTCCCGCGAGGCGGGCGGCATTGAGAATGGCCGTGCCGCGAGGCACCTCGGTCTTCAGGCCCGAGGGCTCGAAGCGAACCTTGCAGGCAGCGGGTTTTGTCGGAGTCATCACATCCTGCTCGACGTCTCGATTGCCGTGTGCCGCGGCCGTTCTCGGCCGGCCGGCATGATCGTCGCCGTGCCGGCGACGGTCGAACAGCGGCGTTCGGCGCGCGTCCGTTTTGTTTAGCCGCGGCCGGCACGGCCGCGGTCTTTCGCCCGGGTCCTAGGCCGGCCACATTTCCTGGAGGAACCGCGGGATGAAACTCGACTCGCGCGGGCCGACCAGGATTTCCCAGCCCGTTTCCTCTTCGAGTTTGCCGCTCATGACGGCCACGTAGCCGGGGATGATGAGTTTGCGGTGCTTGACCTTGCTCTCGATGTCGGCCGCCTTCATGGCCTTGGCGACGGTCTTTTCGTTGAGTTTGTCTCCGGAGTAGGCCGTCAGGACGCTCGTCCCCTCGGTGTCGACGCACAGGATCCAGGATGGGACGCGGCTGGCCTCGACGTCGCCCTCGACGGTGTAGTAAGTGAGCGAGAAGTTCGTCGTGAACATGACGGGGCTGTTCTGGCCGGGGTCGCCGACGGCGTACAGTTTCGGCTCCACCTGGACGGGCTTCTGCGGGTCCGTGTAGATATTCATCCGCGACGTGAGCAGGGGCAGCAGCGCCCACGGTTCGACCGTGTCGACGACGACGATGCCGGCGTACTTGGCCACCAGCGACGCGGCGCGGCCGATCTGGGCCTCCGGCGATCCCTGCGTGGCGAAGGCGATCGTGGGATGGCCGAGGGGCCGGAAATTCTTCTTGAGTGCCAGTTGCCGCATCTTCGTCAGGCCGCTCATCTCGGCCCACACGTCGGGCGTGTCGAGCCAGAGGACGAGGTCCTCGCGTCCGGCGGCTTTCAGTTTCTCGGTCAGTGCCGCCACCTTCTCCGGGTCGGCCGCGCGGGCCGCCAGCGGACACGCGGCTTCCTTCGCCAGGGCGGCCATGGCGGCGGCGTTGGCGTCGGTCGCGCCGCACAGGAGGGGCTTGGAGTCCTTGACGGCGGCCAGGGCGGCCTTGGCGCCGTCGGGCTTGTCGGTCACCAGGATGAGGGCCTTGCCGGTGGCCTTGGCGAGGCCTGCGGCCGCGGCGAACTTGCCCGCATCGCCCGAACGGTTCAAAACGGCGATGGCCTGGATCGGCATCTGCTGGCCGACGCGCTCGAACGCAAAGCCGCCTATCGTGGCCGCGCGGGCCTGCTGGTCGGCGGGCGAGAGGTCGTCGCCGAGCGCGATGGCAAAGACCGTCGGGTTGTGGAACTTCTCCTCGTGGCGGAAGAGCACGGTTTCCTGCCCCGTCTTGCACAGCGACGTGGGCGGGCCGAACGTGATAAGGCGCATCGGCGGGGCAGCCGCGGCCGCCAGCGTGGCCTTGGCCTGCTCGCTCGCGTCCGGGCACTGGTCCAGGCTGGCCTTCTTCTGGGCCAGCGACATCGCGAACGCCAGGCAGGTCGGCTGACCGCATTTCTTGCAGTTCGTCTTGGGCAGAAGTTTGAAGATGTCGAGTCCGGACAGGGCCATGGTCGAACGTCCTCCTTGTGTTCCCGCGGTTACCGGGTCGTCACATCATACCACAACCGTCGCCGTCCCGGCGACGGCTAAACAACGGCGTGCGGCGCGGCGCCGTCTTGTTTAGCCGCGGCCGGCACGGCCGCGACTATTGACGTTCGTCGCCGTCCCGGCGACGGCTAAACAACGGCGTGCGGCGCGGCGCCGTCTTGTTTAGCCGCGGCCGGCACGGCCGCGACTATTGACGTTCGTCGCCGTCCCGGCGACGGCTAAACAAGGGCGTGCGGCGCGGCGCCGTCTTGTTTAGCCGCGGCCGGCACGGCCGCGACTATTGACGTTCGTCGCCGTCCCGGCGACGGCTAAACAACGGCGTGCGGCGCGGCGCCGTCTTGTTTAGCCGCGGCCGGCACGGCCGCGACTATTGACGTTCGTCGCCGTCCCGGCGACGGCTAAACAACGGCGTGCGGCGCGTCGCCGTCTTGTTTAGCCGCGGCCGGCACGGCCGCGACTATTGACGTTCGTCGCCGTCCCGGCGACGGCTAAACAACGGCGTGCGGCGCGGCGCCGTCTTGTTTAGCCGCGGCCGGCACGGCCGCGAC
>Ga0315282_10013367_pt1 | contig 12390 bp, 13 predicted proteins | sample YL17G07_20_MG_FD_203693 | JGI IMG/M metagenome (GOLD analysis project Ga0315282, IMG submission 203693) | Sediment microbial communities from Yellowstone Lake, YNP, Wyoming, USA - YL17G07_20 | ecosystem: Environmental > Aquatic > Freshwater > Lake > Sediment | place: USA: Wyoming | collected... | reverse complement strand
GCCACGCGGGCCACCTCGCTTCGATAGCGCAAGTAGTCGCCGATAGAGAAGGCCGTCCGTTCCTCACCGAACACCGTTCGCCATCCCCTGAGGTCAATGACGCAGTATCGCTGCGGTTCAGCGAGCGCCAGCACGGCCGAGGCCACCGGAACGCCAACGCCAGGCAGAGCCACCAGCAAACCCAGGCGAACTGCACACTCGTACTCGAAATCCGGCCCCACGATCTTGAACACCGCCTCGGTGACCGCCCGGTATGCGGTTTCACTGTTCCGCGCCCGATGCACGGCCTGCCGCCCGTACTGAGATCGCAGCTTCCAGCGGAACACTCGGTCCAGCTCACCGCCGGTCAGGAAGAACGGGGTCCGCGCCTCCCGACACCTTCCGAATTCCGCCTTCAGGGCTTCCGTCTCTGAATAGTCGGGGCTCGCGGTTCGGAGATCACGCACGTCGTCAGCTTTAATCATGTTCTATTCGGCATAACGTATGAGTTCAGCGGCCGCCGCAGGCGGTCCGCTGCAACGAAGGGTTAGAAGACGTTCTTTGTGAGCCACTCGGCCCCCTGAATAAGCTCTTCTACTTGTTCCTTGCTTGGCTCGGCATCCTTCTTGTGAGAGCAGAGATTGCGTAGATCAGCAAGGTAGGAAATCTTCCGCCAGGCCGGCGTATCAATGACGCTGGCTGCCTTGAGTGGGTCATTCAAATCCGCAATCGTTGGATTCCCTCTCGCAATCTTGACACCGTGGTTAGTCGCGACCTTTTGCAAGTGACCTTCGATTACGACCCCCATTAGCGCACCAGCGGCGCGAAGGCTAACCTTGGCGAGTTGTCTTGCAACGACTATCTCACCGTCCTGTAATTCAGCGTAAAGTTCCCCCTCAATGTTCGAGAGAACAGACTCAACCCTCTCGTTGAGTGACATCAGGATGGTGAGCTGATTGAAAAAGCACTTCAGTGTCTGCTCGCGGGTGTCAAAGTTGGAATAGTCAAAGCCGGCTGGTGCGACACCCTTTATGTAATCTTGGACAACATAGGTCCCGTAGCCGAGGAATTTTCGTTTAGGGTCTACCTCGTAATAGCCGCGAAACTCCTGAAGACGATCCGGGGCCAGCGAGGCAACAGCTTTCAGCGCCTTGGTGTACCATCGCTGATAGTCGAACTCGAACTCCTTGGCTTCTTTCTTCTGGAAGGCGACCGCGAGCTTCGCTCCTTCGTCATAAAGCGTCGCAAGTTCCTTCCGGGTGTGTTCTCGCTTGGTCATATGTCTTCTAACGCTCCGGATCAGGCGCGGCGGGCGGCACTTCACCTTGGATGAGGGCAGTGCCCGGGCGGCCCGCCGTCGCCTGCATCCGGAAGTTAGACGCGTTTACGCTACCCACTACGCGCGACACACGAGCGACCGCTTTTCACGGTCGCGTGTGACGTTTTTGTCTTCGTCCGCTTCGATCCGCTCCAAGGCTTCGATATACGGCGCCGGCAGGCGGTGTTCCCTGGCGCCTTCGACCAAGAAGCGCTTGTACCAGCTGTACGGGTGCAGCTTGGACTGTTTAGCCGGCTCGTGAGCGAGATAAGCCCAGGCCTCTATCGCGGCGCCGTCCGGCATACGGAGGGGCAGCTTCTCGCGGTTGTAGCCGACCTCTCCGTCATCGAGAAGTTTCAAGTCCGCCTCGGAAATTGTGTAGAGCACGCCCCACACCTCGCGGCCCGAGTATCGTTCGACGTTCGCTTTGCCGGACCCGTCCCGGCTCTTCTTGTTGAAGCATAGGCGGTAGTTCTGAAGCAATGCAGCGCGGCCGCTACATTCAGGAACCACGGAGTAGTCACGGAATCGCCCTGAGCACATGTTCGACCCGAAGGCGAAGACGTTCTCCCTCATAGAGGCTCCCTTCATGCGTCTAACGACCGGGGCATCACCCGCCGCGCGGTTTTGGGCGGGCGGGTGCATGCCCTGGTTAGGCCGTGCCAAGAGCAGGAGCGCACCGCCATGGTGGCGCGCCCACCGTGAAAAGGCTGTGACATGACCAGTACTCTTCTTCTCCGTGCTTGCTCATCGGCCCAAGAAAGATCGCCTTAGCTGCGTAGACGCCCGGGCGGAGCCACGCGGAGACCGTGGGATCATAAGAATCGCGTGGCTCAAGCCAGAAATCAACCTCCTTGTATCCCGCCTCGGGATCTTGGAACTGGTCAAGGTAATTGATCTGCTCAAGATCGGCTTCGGCGACCACTAGCTGGTCTTCAGGGACCAAGCGTGTTGTCACCCGAAGCGGCGGCAGTGAATACCAATCGAAGAGGACTGGCTCCGTCTCCTGAGGCACTGCGCGAATCTTCAGGGTGCCGGCGTGGAGGCAGACATCCGGGCGAACGCTGTATAGATACCCGTCCTTCCCTCGCTGGTGGCGGGCATTGATCCGATTGTCGCCCTTGTTCTCTAAATGCACGGTGAGGGCAACCAGCACTAGATCTCGGGCCTCGCAGATGGACCTAGCGTCTATGGCCATCCGGAGGCACGTGAAACGCTCACGTTTTAGACCGAATCTGCGGAGTGCGAAGTAGAGCCCTGACGCCAACGTGACCAGCGTTAAGACTGAAATCGCCAGATCGACGTATTGTTTCATGTTCCCGGTCTCGGGGCGCTGCGTAACGGTAATTAGACTGATCCGCATAAAATGCGGAGTTGTGGTTGCCTGCCCATATAACACGCTTTGGGATTTCTTACCGAAGACATGTTAACCCTTTTGATTTCAGTTGATTGCTGCCTATCCGCAGCTTTATCTCGGCATCTTATACGGATCGGCATAACATGACCTCCTTTTATGGTTTCAACCTGCATTTCCGACCTGTTATGTGCTCGCGGCTCTCGCAAACGGAGTCCCTTCCGCTTGCGCCCTCAGATTCCTGGCAGACTCTGCGTAGGAGGAAAGCGCCTCCATGAGTCCTTCCAATTTGTCGGGAAGCGGAAGCGCGATCTCAGTTGCCCATGCCTTGAAGTGACTACTGTGAAACCGCTCATAGAAATACCCCGCCTTCTGCACAATCATGCACGGCGAGTCAAACGCCTCCATCATGTAGGGATATGTGTTCAAAAGCATAGCCTCCGCTGTCTTGATCCCAAAGCACGTCGGCGTTCCTAGGTAAAGCTTGATATCGTCTCTTGGTATCCCCCAGTCGTTCAGGAGACACCTGAGCGAATCAACGATATCGACTCCGATATCGCAGTACCCGCGGTTTTCTTGCTTGGCACGAAGAGCCGCCACTATTGGATGTGTAATCAGGAATCGCAGAGGGACCTTGGCGTCCCTCTTCGCGCGAAGAATTCGTCTGACATCGGCGTACTCCTCCTCGGGCTCCTTCAACAGGCCGCGAAGCGAGCAAGCAACTAGCATGATTTCGTATTTTTCCTTCTCGAGATACGGAGTGAACGCTTTGATTGCCTCCTTCCGCGAGGGGTAGGGACAGATAAGCCCAGCTTGTCCCGCTGCTGTGAGCAATGTGATCTCCCGACGGTAAGGTGCCGTCACAGCGTCCGCTGCGTCGGACAGAATCTGGAGTGCGGCATTCTTGAATTCCTGAGCGGGTCTCTGAAGCTCCGCCTTTATTTCGCGGAGCATGTACTTTCGATACAAGTAAGAGAGAATGCCGGGTGCAGCGGTAGCCACGCCTGCTGCGATGAACACTTCGGGCACCCACGATTGCTGAAGGACATGTCGAGTGTACGCTCCTGCCAAAATCGAGAACAGTCCCAGCACAGTCAGAATGATGGCGGTCAACTGTTGTGAGCCTGAACTGTTCGAGGCCTCTGGGGCATTATCGGAAGCGGCGCCAGTTCTGGCAACGGCTGGTTCCATGAGAACGCCTCGCAGTCTGAGCTAGCAGTCTGTGGTAAAAGCCAGGATTTCCATTTTGGCGGCCCGGCACCACAGAAGGGTATATCAATGAGCCGTTGACAGCAAGTTTCTTTCTTGCCCTAGGCATCCCGTCGTCTGCCAGGACGGCCATTCTGTCGCTTCCCAGGACCCCGAAACCCGGAACTGCCAAAGTTACCGGGAAATGTTCAAATCGGAAATGCCGGCTAGGGCCATGCGGATAGGCGCGGATGATGTGAATCTGCCGGAAGCTATCAGCCTTCAGCTCTCAGCTATCAGCTCTCAGCTTTCAGCTCCCAACTGCCAGCCCCGGACCATTGCCGAAAGGCGTTGCTGGTTTCCTCACTTCTCTTCGATCGGAAAGCTTCAGGGATAGCTGAAAGCTGATAGCTGAAAACTGATAGCTGACAGCTTCTTTTCACCCCAGCGCCTGCGCCAGGTCGGCGATGATGTCGTCGGCGTCCTCGATGCCGACCGAGAGCCGCAGCAGGTTGTCGCCAATGCCCAGGCGCTGGCGCAAGGCCGGACCCAGGTCGCGATGCGAGGAGATGGCGGGGTAGAGGACCAGCGTCTGCACGTCTCCCAGGCTGGTGGCCTTCAGGCAGAGCTTCAGCGAGTTGACGAAGCGGAAGACCTGATCGCGCCCCGCATCCCGGAGTTCAAAGGTGACCAGGCCGCCGAACATGCCCGGAGGGAAGAGGCGGCGGGCCAGCACGCTGTCGGGGTGGTCGGCGCGGCCGGGATAGTGGACGCGCGCGATGCGCGGATGGTCCGCCAGCCAGTCGGCCACCCGCCGGGCGTTGGCGCAGTGCCGTTCCATCCGCAGCGGCAAGGTCTTCAGGCCGCGCAGCGTCAGCCAGGCTTCAAACGGGCCGAGCACCGGCCCCACGATTTTCGCGAACAGGCGCAACGGCTGCCGGTATTCCTCGCGCCCCAGCACCAGGCCGCCGATCAGGTCGCCGTGGCCGCCGAAGTATTTGGTGGCGCTGTGGACCACCAGGTCGACGCCGTAGGCCGCCGGCCGCAGCAGCACCGGAGTAGCGAAGGTGTTGTCCACCACCAGGCGGGCGCCAACGCCGTGCGCCTGCTCGACGATGCGCGGCAGATCGGCCACCCGCAGCAGCGGGTTCGAAATGCTTTCCAGTAGCGCGACCTGCGGCCGGAACTCGGCCAACTGGCGGCCCAGTTCGCCGGCGTCGTGGAAGTCGGCGAAGCGGGCCTCGACGCCCAGCCTCCCGAACACCTCGAGCAGCAGCTTGTAGGTGACGCCGTAGATGTCGCGCGCCGCCAGGATGCGGCTGCCGGCGCACACTTCGGCGGCCAGCAGCGCCAGGTGCAGCGCGGCCATGCCCGAGCCGGCCGCCACCGCCACCTCGGTTTCCTCCAGTGCCGCCACGGCCGCTTCCAGCGCTCCGGCCGTCGGGTTTTGGTGGCGCGAGTAGGTGAAGCCGGGGCGCGTGCCGGCGAAAATCTCGTCCACCGTTTCGAGCTGGTCGTAAAGAAACGTGGCGGAGCTGTAGATGGGGGTGGAGATGGGGATGCCCTGCGGCGGCTTCTGGCGCTCGCCCGCGTGGATGGCGCGCGTGGCCATGCCGTGTGCGTTCTGCTTGTTCGTCATTTTCGCATTGTACCGTTGAACTCGCCACAAAGACACAACGCAGCTACCGCCGCTGTGTTATCATTCGCTCGTATGCCGGGGAATTACATACCCATCCTGGTGTTTCTCGTTCTGGCGTTCGCGTTTCCGGTGGTGGCTTTAACGCTGGCCGCGCTGGTGCGGCCCTCGGCCCAATCGGGCGAGCGGCTGACCCCTTACGAGTGCGGCATCCAGCCCGTCTCCGATTCGCGCGGGCGTTACACGGTGCGTTTCTACATCATCGCCATGCTGTTCGTAATCTTCGATGTGGAAACGGTTTTCCTGTACCCGTGGGCCGTCCAGTACAAAGCGCTCAAGGTCTTCGGGCTGGTGGAGATGCTGGTGTTCCTCGCCATCCTGCTGGTCGGCTACATCTGGCTATACAAGAAGGGCGCCCTGGAGTGGGTGTAGAAAGGCTGCAGGCTACAGGCCAGAGGGAGAATTTGCCCGTTGACCTGCAGCCTGTAGCCTGCAGTCTGCAGCCTGATATGGTGATCGGCATCTGCGGAGGTTCCGGGTCTGGGAAGAGCACCGTGGCGCTCCGCATCGTGGATGCGCTGCGTGACCGCGTCGTCTACATCCAGCAGGATAGCTACTACAAGGACCTTGCCAATATCCCCGTTGGAGAACGCGGGCAACTGAATTTCGACCATCCCGACGCCGTCGATCTGGACATGATGATCGAGCACGTGCGCCGCCTGCGCGACCGCCAGGCCGTCGAGTGCCCGGTTTACGATTTCACCTGTCACGCGCGGAAGCCCGAGACGCTGCGCATCGAGCCCAAGCCGGTGATCATCGTGGAAGGCATCCTGATTTACACCAGCGAAGAGATGCGGCGGTTGATGGACATCAAGATCTTCGTGGACACCGACGCCGACCTGCGGTTCCTGCGCCGCTTGAAGCGCGACATCAAGGAGCGCGGCCGGTCGGTGGAATCGGTGATCGAGCAGTATCTCGCCACCGTGCGCCCCATGCATTTGCAGTTCGTGGAGCCGGCCAAGCGCTACGCCGATCTGATCATCCCCGAGGGGGGCTTCAATCCGGTGGGCGTCGATCTGGTCATCCAGAAGCTCCGGTCCATGCTGTCGGCCTCGGAACAATCCGGCGTGAACTGATGGACCCCGGACACGACGTTGCCAAGGCGGCGCAGCCGCCTCACCGTCGGCGTTGGAGGTATTCCGCAGGAGGCAGCACCAGCACCCCCCCGAGTTTTCGGCCGAAGTATCGGCCGAAATGCCGCTTGTCGCCCGTCAAAAGATATGCAGCCCCGGCATCGATGGCGGCCCACAGTATGAAGAGATCTTTTTCGGGCAGGGCTACTTCAGGAAGACTTCGGGGGCGAGACTCGCCGGGCAGGATCAGCACGTTTTCCAGGAGCCGGAGCAACCTGTCCCGCTGCTGCTCGTCGGGCAGGTTCAGGCTTGCCTCGGCCACCGCGTACTGCGACGTGACCAATTCCGCGCCTCTGTGCCACAGAAGCGCAAGGCCGGCGCCGGGGCGATAGGCGGCGGAGAACAAGACGTTGGCGTCGAGGAACACCCGGTCCACAGACATCAGCCTCTGGCGCGCGGCCTGTAGTGCGCGACCTTCTTGGGATCAACGCCCATCTTCTTCACTTCCCTTGCCGCATTCCCGTAGTCGCGCGCGTCAACGGCGTTCGACAGAAGGAATTCGGCTTTCCTCTCCGGACCATACACTTCGAGGGGCAACGCCACGGCAGGCCGGATCAGAATGCCCTCGGGACGCTCCTCGGCAACAACCAGCGACCCTTCGGCGATGCCGAACTTGCGCCGCAGACGCGCCGGCACACTGATGGTCCCGCGCTTCCCGACTTTGCTCGATTCCATATGTTTCGCCCGAATCTCCGAATGCCGGACAATCAGGCATTCCGGCACTTCACAGAATAGGGCAGGCGGGCAGACCGCGTCAAGTTCGAGAAACCCGGGTCCCTTCAGGCCCCCGGGTCTATTCGCGGGCTTTCCGCCGCAAGGTCCAGCCTCTGCCATGCGGTTTTCGTCCACGGATCATTTTTGTCTCCGGCCACGCCGGGCTATGTATAATGAGCATCCACCGCAACTTTGAGAGGCCTTGGAGAAGGAATTATGACGAAATCGACCAGCCGCCGCAGTTTTCTCACCACTTCCGCCGGCCTGGCCGGCGCCGCGATGGCCAGCGGTCCGGCCGCACTCAACCTGGCCGCGCAAGAAGCGCAAAAAGCCAAGAAAGGGCAAAAGGCGCAAAAAGTAGAGTTGCCCAAGAAGACCTACGACCTGAAGCTCGGGGTGTGCTCCTATTCGTTCCGCAAGTTCAGCCGGGCCGACTGCATCAAGATGACCAAGCAGTTGAACACCCCCTACATCAACATCAAGGAGTTCCACCTGCCCTACAAGAGCACGCCGGAAGAGCTGGCTGCGGGGCGGAAGGAATTCGAAGACGCCGGCCTGATCATCGTGGGCGGCGGCACCATCACCCTGCAGAAGGATGACGACGCCGACATTCGCACGTATTTCGAGTATGCGAAAGCGGCCGGCATGCCGCTGATGGTGATTGCGCCGACCAAGGAGACGGTGCCGCGCATCGAGAAATTCGTGAAGGAATACAACATCAAGGCGGCCATCCACAACCACGGCCCCGAGGACAAGCATTTCCCGTCGCCTTATGACGTGCTGGAGGTGGTCAAAGGGCGCGATCCCCGCATGGGCCTGTGCATGGACATAGGTCACAGCGCACGCACCGGCAAGGACGTGGTTCAGGCAATCGTGGATGCCGGCAGCCGCCTGCTGGACTTTCATATCAAGGATCTGGCCGACCCCGCCGTTAAGGAGAGCCAGTGTGACGTCGGCGACGGCGTGCTGCCCATCGTCGCCATTTTCAAGCAACTGAAGAAAATGAACTTCCAGGGCTGCGTGAACCTGGAGTACGAGATCAACGCCGACGCGCCGCTGGTGGGCATGCAGAAATCGTTCTCCTACATGCACGGCGTGCTCGACGCCTTGAAAGCTTAAGTGCCAGGTGCGGTTTCCGACACCTGGCACCTGACACCTGACATGCAATCACAATGGAACGTCCGCGCGGCGCGGCCGGCCGACGCTGCGCGCATCGCCGAGATTTACAACGAAGGCATCCGGGATGGTCACGCCAAGCTCGACATGCGGCTGATCAACTCGGAACAGGTTCTGGCCCTGATGTGCGCGCCGGAGCATCACATCCTGGCCGCGGAATGGGGCGAGACGGTGTTGGGCTGGGCCTCGCTGATCCCGGAGCGGGAGGCGCCGCCGGGGGTCGAGGAGGCCTCCGTCTACGTCAGCCGCGGCGACCGCTTCCAGGGGCTCGGCCGCATCCTGATGGAGGCCTTGATCCGCCTGGCTGAGGAGCGCGGCTATTACAAGATTATCGGCCGCATCTTCTCCTCCAACGAGGCCAGCCGCCGGCTTTGCCGCTCATTTGGCTTTCGCGAAGTGGGCGTGCTCGAGAAGCACGGACGGGTGGGCGACCGTTGGGTGGATATTGTTCTGGTAGAGCGCCTGATTCCCGCAGGCCTTGGCCAACCGGCCGCAACAGAGCCGCCCCGCCATGCGAGATAAGCGAGCGGTTGGCACCCGGTTTATCTGCGTTTATCTGCGTGCGATTCACTTCGGTTTTCCGAAGTAACCCTCGTAAATCGGAACGGGATCCTCCATGATCCGGCCCTGGTCGCCGGTTTGCTCGATCCATTCGTCCAGTAACTTCCGCATGGCCGACAGCCGCTCGTGGTGCGCCGCATCGGCGGCCAGGTTCCTTACCTCGTGCGGGTCGTTCTCCAGGTCGTACAGTTCTTCGACCGGCTTGTGGTCGGCGGCAAACAGCGCCTGCTCGGGCGTCAGCTTGCCTTCCGCCTTCAGTTGCTTGACCAGGTTCCAGGTGGGGTACTGCTTCTCCTTGTAGGGGTTGGCCTGCATGTAGGGGATGCCGGGGAGGAAGTTGCGGATGTACTTGTAGCGCGGCTCGACCAGGCAGCGCATGCGCTCGATGGCGATGTCGCAGCGGTCGCGGGCGGCGAAGATGCGATCGCGGCCGCGGGCCCCCGGCGAGAGGAAATCGCGGCCCTCCATTTTTTGGGGCCGCTCCACGCCGGCCGCCGTCAGCGAAGCGGCCGCCAGGTCGATGGCGTTGATCATGTCCTCGCGCACCGCCCCGGCCGCCACGTGTCCCGGCCAGCGCACGATCAGCGGAACGTGGATCCCGCCCTCGTACAGGAACTGCTTGCCCCGGAAGGTGCAGGAGCCATTGTCGCCGAGGAAGAAAACCAGCGTGTTTTCCGCCAGCCCTTCCTCTTCCAGCCGCTTCATGATTTCGCCGACGTAGCTGTCCACCAGTTCGATGGCTTCCAGGTAGTTGGCATACTCGTCCCGGGCAATGGGGTGCTCGGGCCAGTAGGGAGGCAGCTTGAGCCGCGACTGGTCGATGCGCGGCATGGTCTTGCGCGCCAGCGGCCAGCCGTACCCTTTGTGGCTCTCGGCCAGCGACAACTGCGCGAAGAAAGGCTGGCCGGGCTGGCGCTGGCTCCAGTCGTACCCGTCGAACGGCTTCTTGACCAGGAAATTGAAGTCGGTCTTCCCGGAGCCTTTGGCGCCCGACTGCTTGTTGTCTTTCTTGTTGGGGCCGACGCCGCACAGCACCGTGAAATAGCCGGCGTCGCGCAACCACTCCGGCACGGTGCGCACTCCGGCCGGCAACTCTTTTTTGAAAATGGTGCGATGGTTGTGGGCTCCGATGCTGGTCTGGTACATGCCGGTGATCATCGACGAGCGGCTCGGCGAGCAAACCGGCGCGGCCGTGTAGGCGCGCGTGAAACGGGCGCTCTGGCGGGCCAGGCGATCCAGATTGGGCGTCTGGACCAGCGGCTCGCCGTAGCAGCCGAGCTGCGGGCTTATGTCCTCGGCCAGGATCCACAGGATATTCGGACGCCTGGCCTGCGCGCGGGGGCCGGGAACCTGCCCGGCCAGCGCTTGTGTGGCCGCCGCCACGCCGCCCAGCAAGCAGTTTCTTCGTGTGATTGCCTCTGCCATCGCACACCCCCGTTGTGCCGCCGGGGGCACAACCGTGAACAGACTACCAGCAAATCGGGGCCGGGTACACCGCCGGCGCTTTCAACTGTAGCCTGGCGCCCGCGGCCTGCGATAATATCGGCGGCTTGTATGTTGTGGGAGGAGAGGATGCGAGCAGTTCGAAGCAGGCCATCGGCCAGGAGCGTGGCGGTCGCATGTGGGGCCGCCCTTTGTGTTCTTTCGGTTCTTTGTGCCTTTGTGGTGAAGATGTGGGCCGCCGGGCTGCCGGCGTTTCCCGGCGCCGAGGGCTTCGGGGCCGGCACGCCGGGCGGGCGCGGCGGCAAGGTGTTGCTGGTGACCAATCTCGACGATGCCGGCCCGGGCAGCTTCCGCGCGGCCTGCCAGGCCAGCGGCCCGCGTATCGTTGTGTTCCGCGTGGCCGGCATCATCGATCTGAAGACCAGCGTCCGGGTCGCGGAGCCGTACCTCACCATCGCCGGGCAAACGGCGCCGGGCGACGGAATCTGTCTGCGGGGCTACACGCTCTCGATCGAAACGCACGACGCCGTGGTTCGCTACATCCGCAGCCGGCCCGGCGACATCTCCGGTAAGGAGGTGGACGCGATCGGCGTGGGCGGCGAGGCGCGAAACGTCGTTATCGATCACTGCTCGGCGAGCTGGGCGGTGGATGAGAACCTGTCGCCCAGCGGCGGCATCTCCGACGTTACGGTTCAGTGGTGCCTGATTGCGGAGGGGCTGAACAAGAGCGTGCATCACAAAGGCCCGCACGGCTACGGCTCGCTGGTGCGCGCGGCCGGCGGCCTCACCCTCCACCACAATCTGTGGGCCCATAATCCCGGCCGGAATCCCCGGTTGGGCGATAACTACAACAGGCCGCCGTTCCCGGTCTTCGACGTGCGCAACAACGTTATCTACAACCCGGGCGGCGCGTCCGTGATCGGCGACGTGGTGCAGGTCAATTATGTGGCGAATTACACCAAGCCCGGGCCCAGCAGCCGCCTGAACGATGGCATTTTCGGCCCCACGGAAAAGAGCGAGTTGAAATTCTACGTGGCCGGCAACATCGTCGTTGGACATCCGGAGATGACCCGCTTGCCGGCCGGGTTGTTCCGCAAGGCAGGGAGCGAAGGCCGCAGGCCGGTGGTTTTTGTCCAGGAGCCGTTTGCTGTCCCCGAGGTCAGAACGACCTCGGCCGAGGAAGCGCTCCGTGCGGTGCTGGAGGGAGCGGGCGCGGCGCTGCCCGTCCGCGATGCCGTGGACCGGCGCATCGTGGCCGACGTCCGCAACGGCACTGGTTCCACCATCGATTCCCAGCGGCAGGTGGGTGGCTGGCCCGAGTACCGCGGCGCGCAGCCACTCAAGGATGCGGATGGCGACGGCATGCCCGACGATTGGGAAATCGCCCATGGCCTGAATCCGCGCGACCCGTCCGATGCCGCCAGGAGCCGCGGCGGCTGCACCAACATCGAGGAGTACATCAACTCCTTGGCCCGCCGGACGAAGTAGCGGGCCTGGACCGGGATGATTCGCCACGGATGAGCACGGACCATCCCGCAGGGCGGGAGGGAACCGGTCCGCAGATTACGCAGATGTCGCAGATTTCGGAATTGGGGCTGACCCGGCAAACTCGGCTGAACGCCGCACTTCGGTTCGGCATCTTCATCCTGCTCTATTTGTGCTTCGCGTTGCTGTCGGGGTGGGTGGCTGTTGCGCTGGTGCGCAGTCTGCCGGTGTCCTCGGCGACCGGATCGATGCTGGAGACCGTCGCCGCCGGCTTGACGGCGGTGGCGGCGGCAACGCTGCTTCTGCTGGCCGGCCTGGACGACCGCCCTCCCGCCTACATCGG
>Ga0315282_10013366_pt1 | contig 12390 bp, 13 predicted proteins | sample YL17G07_20_MG_FD_203693 | JGI IMG/M metagenome (GOLD analysis project Ga0315282, IMG submission 203693) | Sediment microbial communities from Yellowstone Lake, YNP, Wyoming, USA - YL17G07_20 | ecosystem: Environmental > Aquatic > Freshwater > Lake > Sediment | place: USA: Wyoming | collected... | reverse complement strand
CTCTGGGAATGGCCAAATTCACGAGAAATGTTCCGGCAGAGCAGATAAAACAGACTTGCTCGCTTGCACCATTATACAGCCCCTTGCACTGAATGAGTCGCATTACTTTTCTGGAAAGCTATAAGTTTCGATGACTATGAGAACCTGATAACGATCCATTCGTTTTCAAAGGATTTCTCCCTCCTTGGTCTCCGTGCGGGGTACATAATCGCACGTGAAGATGTGATAATGCAACTGGAATACATTGAAGGTGCAAGAAACCTTTCACCAACCACGCTGGTGCAGATGGGATTGTTGAGGTTCTTTGAGAGTAGCACCCCCCAGGAACTCGAAGCGTACTTTCGGGAAACTCGTTTGAAGTACTTGGGAGCGAGCAGAGTTATGACTGAAGCGCTTAGAAAAGAACTTGAAAAGCCAATACTGCTTACACCTAATGGTGGATTTTATGTGATACTAAATATTGCAGATTATGGCTTCAAGAACGACGTGGAATTTGCAGCAAGTCTTTCTGATAAACAGAAGGTTAGTGTCGTTCCTGGCAGCGCATTTGGCAATGCACTGAAAGATTCCTTGCGCCTCTCCTATGCCCCGCATGTTGAACAACATGGCCTGATAGAGGAGGGGGTAAGGAGATTGGGCAGATGCTTAAAAAGAGATTATCATACCGTGTAAAACGAAAGAGGGTGGACGTCATGGGAAAATTTGAAACTTATATAGAACAGAATGGAGTACAGTGCAAACTGCTGCAAAAACCAAGCACGCAGGAGACACTTAAGGCGCATGAGGCGTTGAGGCACCTTGGCTACAGTCTGGACCCGAAACAAATGATAAAATCTCTTGTTTGTGTCCCATTGCTAGAAGGAAGACACGGGATTGATAAGGCATTGTTGGTGATGGTTTCCGGAGCGGACAGGTTGTCGATGAATAAGCTGCAAACTGCAACAAGCTATGAAAAGATAGTGATTGCAGACCCTAAAACCGCAGAAAAGCTGAGCGGTTACCCACGTGGTGGTACACCGCCCATCGGACATGACGCAAAACTAGCAGTTGTGATGGATGAGGATCTGTCAAAACAATCGGTGCTTTATGGTGGCGGTGGTACAACCGAATGTATAGTGGAGATAACCCCGCTTGAGATAATACGCGTAATCAGGGAGATCCAAAAGGTAGAACTAATCATTGCATCCATCAGAGAGTAAAATGCATACGTGCGCGTTTGGTTGCAACACATTTCTTTACATCTATGGCAATATACTTCTTGTAAAGAGAAAACCGAAAGAAATCCGGTTCCATCATAAATAATAAAAGCGTTGGGTCCGCCACTTTCGAGGGATTGTCGCAATACGATTATCGGCTGGGTGTGGTGGAGTGACTGAGAAGACGGCAGGTAAGGCTTAAAAGAGATTATTCAACAGAGTAATGAGTTTCCGTGTCCCTTTTCAACAGATTACTCATCATCGCAACGATACTGGGGATGCTTCTCCCCGGCCCAGGCATTGCCTTAGCTGGATTTGCGCTCGTGCCGCTTTCTCTCTCCATGTTCTTCTCGCTCATAGCATCAAAGCAGAAGGTAGGGCTGAAACTGACAGGGATAAAGAACGGTCTTATCTACAGCTATCTTTTCCTCACGGGTTCCCTTCTCCTGGCCTCGCTATTCGTACCGCCTGAACTGAGAGAGGGACTCATAATGTACGCCATATTCCCTCCGGCCATCGGTGTGCTCGTGGTAGGTCGACATTGGGGAGGAAACACCTCTGAGGTGTTCGTGTTCCAACTGCTAGCATATGCACTGAGTGTGATATTGGTGCCAGTGGCCGCGCTCCTGCTGCTGGGAGGCGAGGTTGACGCCACCACCATACTCATCCAGCTGGCCCTGGCATTCATACTGCCCGGGGCGTTCAGCTTCTTCGTAGAAGTGAAAAACAAGGACCGGGCCGCTGATGTTTCCGGTGTTTTCCTGGCCGCACTGTTCTACATAATGATAGCCAAGAGCCAGCCATGGATACTCGGCAACTGGGCAGAGCTCGCAATCTACATCGTGCCCCTGACAGCCCTAAATGTGGTAATCGGATACATAGCATATAGATTGTCCAAGGATCCGGATGCAACCCTTTATGCGCTATTGAAGAACGGCGGTGCTGCTGCCGCGGTATCGATAGGAATCTTTCCCCCGGCAGCCATAGCTATGCTCTCGGCAAAAACGCTGATGGATGTGGGCCTCATTCTTGGTTTCGGGCGGCTGTGGGACAAGAAGAAGGCATGAAATCGTAACGGACGCGTAGAACTGGATGTCCTTGATCTGTGAAAGGTCGCTTCTTTCACAGTGCACGTGTTGATTATGATGACGTCGCTGTTTTCCTCGCTTTCAGTGAGCGTGTGCCTGTCGGCAAGAAGCGCCTTGATGATGTCGGTGTCGGACTGGTTGAGCGTGCAGCCGTACGTCTCGATGTAGATTTTAGCCATGAGTACCATTCAGGGATTGACTCCTGCACAACTATTGGAAACATGTCTTTTTGAGATTTTCTAGATTCATTCGATAATGTTATAACCTTGTAACGTAAATAATATTTATGGACGTAAAGAAGCTTTTTTTAGTTTCACTATGCGCAGTTATTTTCTCGATAATTTGGTTTTATATCACAGTAAATATTGCAACATCATTGCCCATTCAAGGTGAACTCTGGGTTTTATATGCATTGATTCTGATTTTTTTTATTATATCCGATCTTTTAGGTTCAATAGTTTTGTACAAACTTATAATAGATAAAAAAGAACATGACGAGAAAAATCCGATTTCCTTCTTGGTAAAATTATGGATAGTAACGACGATTATATTCTTGGTTGTATTAGTTCTTTTGTTTTTAGTAGTTCAGACTCAGATTAAATCATGTGAATCAAGATATGATTTATTGAATGCAGGGGCTGCACGCTCGCCACCTTCGCCTTACCTCTGCTACAAATGGATAAGTGATATCATGGTTATAACCATCCTAGCAGCATTTTTTGGACCGCATAACCTGATATCTATAGTTGCTAGTAGGCATATGATAAATAAGCTGAAACACACATGAACTATTAATACGGGATATGGCCCTCATTTTTTAAGTACAAAACTTTCGTATGTGAAAATACTGTAATCAGCGATATGAACCCCATTGATGGCTTTAATATCAGCGTTCAAATCATCATCAATAGGGGTTCCTCCGATTTTCCAACCTCTTAAGATTGGTACGAATTTTTTTGATTGTTGACTAGCTTGCATTTCTTTCAGTGTAGATTGGATTTCATCCGAGTCTTTAACCATAAATTGCGAATATTCCATAGGCATGATGACGTCTAGGTATGGCGCTATCAGATCAAGATCTTGTCCCAACTTCGTTCTGTCCGATTTCCTAGGCCAAATATCTCCAGATATGCTCACTTTTGAGTTGACAGCTAAAATTCGATCTCTGGCTTGTTGGACAAACCCTGAGATTGCAGAGGCGTTTTCAACCCAGGAATACCCCCAAGGCGCTGCTTCATCGGTATATCTGAGATAATCTAGATTAACTCCCTGAACAGGATACGAAGCTAGAATCTCTTCTAACAAACCAATCGCATATTTTCTTACATCTGGCAGTTCTGGATTAACTGCTAGAGCGCTATAGTATACTAGGGGTAAGAAATCAAGTCCGAATGGCTTGGCATATTGTCTGGCTTCTATTCCCTGTTTATTTAAATCTTCAATTACTTTTGGATCTTTAAAAATCGGCATCCACGCATGGAACTGGATACTTTTGCTAGTCTTTTTATACACATTCGAACATGCATTCATCAATGCTTTTATCGGATCAAACCCTACAGCCTGAGCGGCTTTGAAAGAACTACTTATTCTGTCCGGGTGTAGCGTGCTTGCATAAAGTAGTTCGCCCTCACTTCCGCAACGAGAATGTGCTTCGTCATCCACTTTAAACGGTATAAATATATCAGTAACCCCCCGCGTATTTAGATCCTTGCATGTTCCTGCCAAAGTCCCGTCTGCAACCATCGTTACGGGTTTATCATTTTTTGTAGTAGGGAATGATTTGTAAAGACCGGATCGGAAATTAGGGGAAGAAACATCTTGATCGCTTAAACAAGGCCGAATGAAAACTGCTTTTATCGTTGGTGCATCAATTTTCAGTTTCTCCTTTGGAGTGCATTCATAACTAGATGTTACAGATGCAATCCCATAGAGGGATTTGTAACTAGTGATAGACAGCGTACCATTTACAACATTGCCCGAACCATATCTAATCGTGTACCCTACCCTAAACCAGGAAAATCCAGATCCTGATAATGAAACTTCCATATTCTCATAATCTAGATTGGGTGAGACATTAACGGGAAAATCTTTTGGTACCTCGCTTGTTCCTCCCAATGCTTCAAGAAGGATATTTCCATCAGATTGGTTTGTTATCCTTACATTTTCGTTAAAGGCAAGATTTGAGGATTCTTTTATAAGAAAACGTAATTTGCGGATACCCGTGCAGGTATATTCCCCGGAGATATCGTCGTTTTCTGATTTACCCGCAATCGAAGCAAGTTCGGACATTATGCCATCAATCAAAGGCGTTGGACGGTGAGAATACGCAGACGTACCTACTGCAGTTGCAATAACAAGTGCAAGCGTCTTATGCGTTGTGATTGTTTTCACCACATTAGTAAATCTTGCCATTTTCCCGATCTCCCAAAATATATTGTAACAAAATACATAAAAATGGTTGTGATAGTGTTTTTTTTAGTTGAAATTAGATGAATTCGTGTGAATTTTACATTTAAGCGATAATTCTCGAGGATTCTAAATTGAACTTGACAGTATTTGCATATTTCTGAGCGAAATCATGCTCTTTTCAGCAGATTTGCTCATTTGAATTTTATCGAGGTGTCAGACCATCTCGAGTATCATCGGGTCTGACTTCCGGTAAGAAGCGCATGGATTATGTCGGTATCCGACTGGTTGAGCGTGCAGCCGTACGTCTCGATGTAGATTTTAGCCATGAGTACCATTCGGGGGATTGACTCCCGCACAACTATTGGAAACATGTCTTTTTGATGTTTTCTAGATTCTCATGAACTCGGTGCAGTGATTGTAATCCAAAATATCAAGAAGATACGGACTCAGAGAATGCCGGGTGCAAACGCCGAACCTTTGTCTCTTCTTTCCGTTTCTTTTCCTTATCGTCCATTTCATTACCTTTTCTCTGAGGCTTTTTGTTTGGGAACTCCGGCAAACTAATAGAGAGGTTTGAGTTCCAACAAGATTTATGAAGAACCCATCGCTTTACAGTTCCATCACAATATTAGCGCCATAGCTTAGATACTTGAAGCGAGCACCTGCTACAAATTTTTCTTTCGGGTGAAGCATCCGTTTTAAAACTTTGTTCTCAGCGAATAAGGTTATTGGAAATTCGATGTTTGATTTATTGAATATGGTGTTCTTTGATTTTTTATATGCTAAGTCCACTACATAGAAATAGTCATTTCTTCTAGTTTCTGAAGGAATGGCAATTTTTCCATCGCTTACGGTTGTTTCTATGGAATACTTCCCTGTTTTCAATAGAACTACCGGAAAAATAAGGTTCTTGACCTGGGAGGGTGAAAGAATAACTCTTCCTCGGATGATTCTGTGTGCATCTTTCTTAGAAGACGTTATACTGAGACGATACCACAGATGTTGTATTTTTTTCTGTTCATTGGATATCTGAAGATGAACAAAGTTCACCTCTCCTTTTTGGACGTATCTATGGAGTACTCCCATTTTTTCTCATCTCACATCTAAAGTCTTCTGTCATGTAGTTTCCACCAGAATTTAGGTATGCAAAAGCCCTGCAACCACCGCAAAACAGTCTCAGATGGCATTTCTCGCAGTGTCCTTCCAATTTCCTGCTCTTCAATTTCAGCATGACGGGATGATTAAACACGTCCGAAAAACTCTGGTTCTTAATGTTCCCCAAATTTAATTTAAGATATGCACACGGGTACACTTCACCTTCACTATTTATGTAAAGCAAATCAATGCCAGCCAGACAACCTCCGATTTTATCATATTCACTCTCGGGTATGCTGGGGCAAAAGGTATTGAATAATGGATCTTCAGAGAAAACAATTATGTCCTTATCATCGTGCAGTTTAAGATATAACCTTCTGAATTCCGCGTAGGACAATGTAAGGCCCAAATCCCTCTTGTCGCTGGGGATGAGCGGTCTAATTGAATACGCGTTCAGGCCTTTTTGCTTAAGCAAATCCTTCAATCGGATTATGCGCGGAAGATTATTCCTTGTTATTACACTTTTTATGACAACTTGTGTATAGATTTTTGCGAAGATAGCGAAATCAATAGCCTTGTCGTATGCGCCAGTCAAGCCACGAAGACGGTCATGCTTCACTTTGATATCATCTATGCTGATCTGAATTAAAGCTAATTTTTTTAGTAGGTTTATGAGTTTCTCATTCTTTCTGTCAAATGAGATAGTCCCATTAGACGTTATTGTTATGACCTCGAATCCAATCTTGTCAGCTCTGTCAACTATGCCGTATATGCCTTGGTGCAGAAACGGCTCGCCACCGGATATATTAAGCTCTCTAAAACCATACTGATATGCATTATCCAAAATGGTGCAGACGCTCTTTTCATCTAAACCATCTATTCGCTCTTTCTGCCTTCTGCAAAAAGGGCATTTTAGGTTGCATTTGTTCGTTATATCTATCTGCAATAGCATTTATACCACTCTCTTCGAGAAGGGACATGCAGGATCATTTAGCAATACAGAGTTATTGATATTGTGTGCATCCACTGGGCACCCTCCCTTGCAAATCTTTAGAAAGGTACACCATTTGCATGGCTCTTTCATATTAGAGTAACGATATACTTTATTCTTATTGACCTGCCCGTTGTTCCACACGCTTCTCAATGAACGATCAGACACATTGCCAATTGTAAAAAATGGGTCAACTGAATATGGGCACCAGGAAACGGATCCCTCAGGCCACACAAAACAACTGAATTCACCGCACGGGCAGCCGGTAAGATTCCTACGTAAAGCTGTTTTCATATATTTTGGAGAATAATTTTTTGCTGGAAAATTGGTTTGGAGCACTACTTCAACCCCATACTTGGCGGCAGTATCGGTCATAAATAATTCAAGTTCTTTTCGCTCGGATGGTTTTATTTTTAGAATATCCCAATTTTTCAGACCTCTACCTGCCGGATGGGTTAGAGTCGCAACAATCGGTGCGTTCCCATTCAACATTGAAACATCGCGGACAATTTCTTCAAATGATTTTTTGTTGTAATTATTTATGGTAGTTGTTATTGCTATCCTAAGACCGAGAGAGTTTGCATGACGGATATTCTCCATAATCTTATCATAGACCTTCAGGTCATTGCCGGTAAAATCGTTAAATCGACTTCGTCCTGCGTGGAAGGTAACATCAATGTGATGGATATTGTAAAATGCAGCGAGTCTTTCGATATCTGTTTTTTTCAGAGTACTGAAATTAGAGTTAAGATGGAGTTCGCACTGGCTTTCTTCTATACGATCGAGAACTTCCCAGATGTGAGGGTATAAAAAAGGCTCACCGCCAGTCACATTTATGGTAAATGCATTTTCTTCTATAAACTCCTGCAAGAGCGTATGCACAAGTTTTCTTGACATATCCTTGAAACCTATCGTAGGTTGCACAGCTGAACAGTGCAAACACCTAAAATTACAGCGGGTTGTTACCACTAACCCGATTTCCAATGGATAGTCTGGCCGATAACGGTTAATTACATCAACACTTTGCATTGAGAATCACCAAATCATAGAAGGGGTATTCCGCCAACGGTTCAATGCTGCCGCTTCTTTTGAGTTTTTCAATTAGTCTCATGGCAGATGTTTCTTCTAAAAAGACAAATTGCTTTTTCTTGAGTTTGGGATAAAACGCATTGATGCGTCCCTTTCTTATGGCGTATAAAACATCTCCGACGCACAGATAATCAATGTTCCTTCCTTTTCGTATACCAATTTTTACAAAATTATTGGTTGGATAATACTTCATAAGCACGATTGGGCAACTTAGCCCATCACCTATTTCTTTGCTACTTTCAGACATAACGATAAAACCGTTTTTGGAATAAAATTCTATTGCCGACTGATAGGCTGCGCTCTCGGTGAGAATCGGCTTTTGAAACTTTTTGAGATATTTAATAAGACGGGTACCTACGCCCTTATGCTGGTAAGCTGGCGCCACGAATAGCCTGAAAAGTCTGATATGTTTTTGATACAGTACAAACGACATGAATGCGACGACTTTGCCATTTATTTTGGCGATTAGCATTTTTTGTTTTTTTATATCCTGTTCTAGTCGAATTGCACTATTTACTGATATAAACCTGGCCACGACACTCTTATCATACACCTTGCCAAGTTGCAATTCAAAACAATCTTTTATTAATTTATGAACGCTAGTGCTATCGCTCTTGGTAAAAGAAAATAAACTAAGCTGCATCTACTGGAAGCCCCATTTAGAGAGCAATACCGGGTTTGAAGAGCAGATCCTGCAACTGAATCTTGAAATCTTGTGGTCCAGCATCGGTTCTTTTCTTAACAGGTTTTTAGCTGCTAATACAGATGCTAACTCTTTTTGTGGTTGTTTCATCTCAGTTCTTCCATGCATTCTAACACACCCCTCTTTCTGTTATATTTCACCATATACTGGTTACATCTTATAAATCTTCACTTTGATACCACAATTAAATAGTAATTTGTACATAATCGGTTTTTTCTCGGTGACGTCATAAATTTTCTGTTAAATATTACAGTCGAACGTCTAGCCTGCAAATCCAGCAAGCACACTGCGTTCATTTAACCTATAGCAAACCACGAAAGTAATGCAAACGGGATATGGAGCAGGTTCTGAGGTGGTTTGCTAGGACGCAAGACGAAAAAGTTTCGCAAAACTTTTTCGGATTGCTATAAACCGAGTTTGACCCATAAAATATACCACAATCGTCAATTGTCGTAATAAATGTGCAAAATACCAGAAAAATCCCGGATTTTATGGTATTTTCTCCGTCGAAGACCGGAAAGCTTTAAATCAACGTCTGTAGCGTATTATACAGGGGTGGTAGGGTATGACGAAAATAAGTCAGATCCATGAACCTAAAAGTTTCGAACCCACCAGAAGGCCCTTTGCAAAAATAGGGGTCGCCACTGTTGCATTATTCGCTGGTTTGCAGATAGCTGCGCCGGCTACTACTTTCCTTACTCCTAAAACCGCCAGTGCTGAGGAAACTGTTGGAAAGAAAACGGTTTGGGGCCAAAACCTAGATGTGATAACGCCTAGCTATGGTAAGACGATCGCTCAATTGAGGCAAGAGGTACCAGCGGATCAAAAAGGCGAACATGTTCCGGATACAACTGACCCGGCGCACCTAGATTGGCTAGATATTTCCTTTAGTGACCATATGATTAGTTTCATTCTTGTAGTGCCTCCAGATAATAAAAATATAGAAATGGGCGTGCATTTCCCTAAAAGACTAGATTCCCCTACGGCTAAAACGCCCGGGGTAAAGGGGCTAGCCATAGACGACCTTGCAGACTTAGTTTTTAGAAACACTGGAAAACGTATGGCAAAGGCTGAAATCGTCAGAGAGCAAGTCGCGTCTAGTGGCGGGTCACCATATGTAAATGCGTATGCGTTACCCTTGGATTCAGCAGGCAACAAGATAACACAAATCAGTTCAAATCAGTACATTGTGTATGTGATGCAATACTTTGAATCTGATGGCAAAGCACACTGTGCTGGAGGCATAAATATCCTACAGGACAGTGGTATCGGCCCGTTAGCAAGACGCTGATTTTTAAACTCTTTTTAATAATATTTTCTTTATGGACCTTCAACAAGGTAAAGATACGCAGGGAATACAGAGTCATGTCACAACACAAGCAATCGAAGCCACCTCGCATTCCCAGGATTTTCGCGCTCTAATTCCTCTGAAACCATCAATACAACCAGAGGCCCAGAATAAAACTTATATTCAACTTGCCACAGCTGCGTTTAAGAGAGACCAAGAAGGGTTCGACGCCATAGCAAGGGCGTCGGCACTATCTCCGCCCTCGGCGCGCGAGGGCCAGACTATCCTCAACACGGGTAGGGGAATGGTGCTTGCTAACCAATCTACAGAGCATTTCAACACTGCAGGAAGGAAATTTGGAGAAGGGGATACTGAGGCAGGCACAGCCGCCATTAAAGCAGGACATGAGACGAATATTGATAGGGAGAAAGAGGGATATATCCCATCCGCAAACAAGGCAACCGCAGAAGCCATAGTAGTAACTTATAACAGCCTTCAAGGCAATTCGACTGCCCAGCAGGACATGCTCCGCGCTGCGGCACAGATAGCTCCAAGCGCCGCTATAGAAGCCGTGCTTATGCTGGAGATGACGGACCGCAATTCCCAGCTCACAGCTACCATGATGGCGGCCAATCTCGCTTTCGCCACTGCGTTCATGAGGATGTTCGACGATTACATAGACCAGCAGACTGATGAGCGGGCAAAGAAAGAATACATGAAGAAACGGAAAGAACTCGAGGAGCAGGGCGTAGGGACAAAGATCGACGAGACCAAAGCCGGCAAAATAGAAAGCATAATCCACGCCGAGGTGCCGGTCAGGATGAACATTCCCACCACGCTTTACATCCACAACCATCTTTCCGAGCTCGTCCCCCGCGTCAACCTTGAATTCAGGGCGAAGGAAGTCATGTGAGTTCTCTGCTTATTCCAATATAATGAAAACGAGCGATCGGTTCCAATCATTCGCTAAGTGCTCATGAGGATAATCTTGGTGTAAACCCAACAGCGGGTGGGCCTTATTTTGAAGTTATATTTCCACAGCATAATTCATTTTAATCTGAGCTTTATCTCGAAATATCAACTTTTAGTGTGTATTTTTACATTTTTTACTTGATACTTGTGTATTTTTATATATTTTGAAGAGCAAGTTATTTATACCACCAATGTCATAAAGCATGCGTAAATGTGATTTATGATGTTGTTTACCAGAAAAGTATTGGACGGCGTCAGAAAAAACCGAGATACAGTTAGCTCTTTTATAGATATAACTGCGAGACATAATGGAAAACTCAATCCCTCGAATTTATTTAAAGTTATGAATGAAAACGGCGAACTGTCCGTAGAAACCGGCAAAGATACTAGTAGAGATATTAGAAGTGTAATTATTGGTATAGAACCATGCAATTCATTTTCTCCCTTGTATGAACTGGATTACTTTTTGATGGGACTGTTTTTGTCTACCGTTGCTACGGCACTCCCCTTAGCTGAATACCCCCGAATAGATGACGAAAAAGCGAGGAAAGAAAAAATCTATAGGGATTTATCGCAGATTACTGAGACGGATATAGAACTAGCGATTCGGTCCCCTAAAATAGCGATGGTCGCCATTTTGACTGATGATATTGAGCCGTATAGATATCGTAAAGACCATTTATGGGGAATTGATGGGCCAGCAATGAAAAAGCGTAGTATTGATGTCTGCAGGCACGATTTATATCATGTCGATCGCATCCCGTTGGAGGGGCTATGGACTGAAGATGATGCGCTGCATGCTTATGAAGCTATTCAAAATTCAAGAAACCTGTGCGAAGCGAAAATGATCCAGACTTATTTATCGATAGGTAAATTCCTTAGCGCGTTGGGTATAGATATCGGGGTTATACCACTTTTCTTTTCCGTAACCCCGAATAGCGATATAAGAAACTTAGGCGTTAGAAATCCGTTTCTCGATATTTTGTTAGAGCTACATTCTCCAGAGCAATATTTTTTACTTAGAAAATTGCTAAGGTGGAATTACCCCAGATTAATAGGTGTTTCATGCCCTGAATGCGGAGAATCCTCTAAGAAGGTAATCAATGGCCAAATAAGAGGGGATACCAAGAGATCGGTCAGGCTGACGTGCTCTGAAAAACATAAGGATTTTAGAAATGAACTGGGCGTAGACACGCTTACAAGAAGGGGATGCGGCCATCATTGGGATTTACAAATACCTCCAAACCCCAAAGAACTTTATGAGTTATTAAAAGAGGGATTTGGATTATATTTCCCAGTAAATTCATTATTTTGGGTTATAAATGGACTTTCGTTTGCACCTTCGGCATTATTATTTACCGATGCGGGTTTCAATAAAAAGGAGGGTAAAATTGTTCTTGAAAGAGACTTGCCGATAGGTGACCATGCGGACTTATAGCATTTCAGGTTAATTTTTGAACTTTACGTTCCATATCCTGCTGGTGACTAGGATGTGGGAACTCCCCAAAGGCGAAGATTTTCTGCCAAAGACGGGCATAGAGCAGTTGAGAACGGCGTAT
>Ga0315282_10013365_pt1 | contig 12391 bp, 11 predicted proteins | sample YL17G07_20_MG_FD_203693 | JGI IMG/M metagenome (GOLD analysis project Ga0315282, IMG submission 203693) | Sediment microbial communities from Yellowstone Lake, YNP, Wyoming, USA - YL17G07_20 | ecosystem: Environmental > Aquatic > Freshwater > Lake > Sediment | place: USA: Wyoming | collected... | reverse complement strand
GGGAGCAGTTCTGGAGAGGATTTGCCGTGATAGTGTAGGCACCAGACCGGTTCTTGGTGAGGTATGCGAGGGTGTTGACAGCGTTCCCAAAGAAGAGCGTGGGCATGCGGAGTATCTCCTGGCTATCGACGAGCACTCTGCGTCCCCCCTTCCCGGACAGTTCGAAGCGGGGCGAGTAGGTGGCATTGCGCTCACTCCATGCGTCACTTGGCACCACTCGGATTGACAGTCGCTTTTGGTGAATGGATCCCGTTACGCGGGGGAAGCGTTGACCTGGCTTGTAGCCGTCATCAAGTCAGTGACGCTGGCCAAGCCTTCGTCATCGATAATGCGCACGCCACACATGACTAGTGCATATCGTAACACGCGATCGACGTCCGACTGTGTGTTATTCGTTAGCCTGGCGGCGAGTTGTAGTAGATCCTGGAGGGAGTAGTTGAAGACGACTGGGCTTGAAGGCGACAGTGGGGGCAGCCGCACCTGCTCTAGATCCGAGGTATTGGTGATATGGGGTCGCTTAGTGTATCGGGTGCTAAGGTAACGAGCCAATTTGGCGCGCTTCCTTTCAGGCGCGTCTCGATCAAGGATGTAATGAAGCGCGTCCTCAATGTGCTTAGGGAGCCGACCGGTGTGAGGCGGACCATCGAGTCCGGTGAGGCAACCAGGAAGATCTGTGGATGCCGGTTCAGGTGACCCCATAGAGACACCCCCTTTTGTGAGGCTATCCCGATAGGTCAAGCGCACTACTCCTCCAGGAGAGTGTGGTATAGGTCGAGGTGGTCATTGCCCACGCGGTCCACGCTGTATCGCTGCCGCACAACAGAGGCTGAGGAGGATGCATATTGTAGTACTCGCGGATCGCTAAGTGCGTGATGTAGAGTGTCGGCCAGCGAGACCACACTACCGGGTTCAAAGAGCAGCGCACCTGGGAAGTCACCTAGGAACTCCGAGAACAGCGGTGTGGCAGGTGCGACTACTGGAACGCCGCAGGCCAGGGCTTCAACTGCTGGTAGGCCGAAGCCCTCAACCGGGTTAGGCAGGATCACTGCGTCAGCAGCAGCATAGGGGAGTAGCATTTCGTGAGTCTGGAATGCTCGGCACATCACGACATCCCCTAGGTTGAGGGACTGGGTCTGGATAGCAAGTGGAACTGGCGGCGTATCGGAACCGGTGATCAAGAGCTTCAACTCCGGTACCTGCTCTCGAAGAAGGGCCGCCGCGCGGAGCATAACATCCATGCCGGGCTTTGCGGGTCGCTGGACAAAGCAGATCACTCGCTGGCTGAGATCAATGCGAAGAGTGTCCCTGGCGGTGGTCTTGTATGCTGGGGAAACCGGGCGGAATGCCCCGTTTAGGGGATAGGGTATAGTCACCATGAACGGGCAGATTAGGCCCCGGCTTCGCCAACGATGAAGGGCGAATTGAGTTGCAGTGACCACCGCTGAGGGCCGAAGTCGTGTGTACTGCTCTAGCAACCAATCGGCCCTGGCGTAGTAAGATGCACCAGCCTGCTCAAACTCTTCGCGAGTGTACTGAGGTGTGTGGAATGTGACAACAACTGGCAGGCCAAGGGACTCAGCTGCTCTTTGGCCAAGTTCAAAGTTTAGGTAGTTGTGGATGAGTTCTATTCGCTCAGCCCCAAATGCCCTGGTGATGGCAGTCGCTGCCTCGTTACAGGCCACGTCCAGTTCCTCAAGAGTAGTACTACCGCCGGTGAGGTAGTCGAAGAAAGTGCGCCGATAGGCTGCTATCTCGGCGAACCGGAGTACTGTAACACCTCGGTAGTGCCAGCCATCGGGGACGTCGGTACCCACTGCCACTGTGACAGCTATCTCGTGCTGAGCGAGCCATGGTAGGAGTAGGTTCAGGACCGCTGGGAGTCCGCCGATCTGGGGCGGGAAGAATGTGGATGTGAAGCCTAATCGAATCATCGTCCTTTGCCTCACTTACCGCATGCATCGCCTTTTCACCCAGAGTAAGACGCAGGACAAGGAGCGGGAGCGACGGTGAGTAGCGATGTTGCAGAGAAGCGGTGGAACAAGGGTGGTACGGTGCAAACCAGTATAGCACACCGGGAACCCCAAACACAATATGTCAGGCGGCACATATTCGGTACGTCCTCGACGAAGGCGTGCACTCACGTCACCCGACACAGTGAACGATAAGCAATCGACCACAAATCGTCGATAACAGCAACGCCGGAACCCAGACGGTAAGGCTGGGCAGTTCGCCAAGAGTAGAGGCGGAGGGCGTTGCGAGGCCTGACTGGTACGGGCGGTGCGGCGTGGACACTCCCGCGCCCGTTCGGTAGAATGGGGGGCGCAGCGCCGCTCGACGGCGGGTTGCAGACCTACCGATCGCAGGAGGGACAGGGGGACACGTGAAGCGGTTTGCGTTTACCATGCGGGTAAAGCCGGAGCGTGTGGCCGACTACGTCGAGTGCCACAAGGCCGTCTGGCCGTCGGTGCTCGACGCCATCAGGCGCTCCGGCATCAAGGGTTACAGCATCTTCATGCAGGGCAATGAGCTGTTCTTCTTCCCATGCTTGACCGGGGGCTGCTGAGGTTCCTCGCCCTCTTCTTCCTGGTCGGGATGGCCAGCGCCCCCATCCGGTCGCTGCTCCCCGTCTATGTCGAGTCGGCGCTGCACCAGCCGCCGATCTTCACGTCGTCGGTGCTGTCGGCCCAGCTCCTGGTCGCCGGGCTTTTCGCGGTCGTCGGCGGCGCGGTGGCGGACAGCGTCGGCCAGCGGCGGGCGTTGCTGCTCGGGCTGGCCGGGCTGCCGCTCGCTTCGGCGGTGTTCCTGACCGACCGTCCGGAGGCGATGGCCGCGCTGGTCGGGCTGCGGGGCGCGACCGAGGGCCTCCAGACCGCCGGCGGCCAGGCGTACCTGGTCGCGGGAGCGCCGGCGGGGCAGCTTGGCCTGGCGTCGGCCCTGTACTTCCTCGGCGGCACGCTGGGCAGCTCGCTCGGCAACCTCGTCGCCGGCTGGGTCGTCGCCCGGTACGACTTCCGGCTGCTCTCGCTCGGGCTGATCGCCTGCGGCCTGGCGCTGACGCTGGCCGCGGCCCTGCTCCTGGCGGAGCCCGCCGGCGCCGTGGCCGAGCGGCGCGGCGTTCGCTCGGGCATCCGGGGCTACGGCAAGCTGCTGCGCCGCCGGGAGGTCCGGCTGCTCGGCTGCGTGCGCTTCCTCCCCACCTGCTACTGGGGAGTGATGACCCTGCTGATGCCGCTGCTCGTCTTCCGACTCTCCGGCGACGTCCTCACCGTCTCGCTCTACGCCGCCGTCAGCCTGCTCCTCGCGGCCGGCTGCCAGATCGTGACCGGCCGGGCCGTCGACGCCCTCAGCCGGACGACGCCACCCCTCGTGCTGACGGCGCTCATCCCGGTCTGCGCGGGCCTCGCGGCGCTGGCGTCGGGCAGCCTTCCGGCCCTCTTCGCCGCGGGGGTGCTGGGCACCTGCGTCGCCTGGTCGCTGTCGGCCACGCTGCCGCCGCTCGTCCGGGAGGTCGCCGGGTCGGCCGAGGAGGGGCGGATCCTGGGCTTCCTCCACCTGCTCTGGTGCACGGCGATGCTCGGCGGCACGGTCCTGGCCGGCGCCCTCGTCGACCTGAGCGCGGCGCTGCCGTTCGCCATCGTCGCCGCGCTGAACGCGCCGACGTGCCTGGCGACCTGGGGGCTCGCCAGGCACATCGCCAGGCGCCGGCTTGGGAAGCGGGCAGCCGGCTCTGAATAGCCGAGCGAGCGAAGCTTCGCGGGTCAGTCTGTTGCGAGGGCCGGCGAGTGGTTGTAGAATATGTTAAGAAGGTACCGGTCGGCTAAGCCCGCGCGCCATCGGGAGGTGGTGGCATGGTCACCGTTCGCCGGAAGTTGCGCCGCCGCAAGACCCACGTCGACAGCGATTTCGACCGTGTGCTGGTCCTCCTTGCCGCCGATCAAGACTTCGAGGAACGGGTGCTCGCGGACCCGGACGCCGCGCTGGCCGGCTTCGACCTCGACGAGGACGAGCTGGCGGTTCTGCGCCAGTACCGCCGCTGGCGTGTCTTCAGGTAACGGCCCAGCGCCGACTCATGCTCCCGCCGCGCGCCGCGCCGCGACCGCCCGCAACTGCGCCAGGCCAACCCGAACGTCCTCGATGGTCGGCGGGCAGCCCGGCACGAAGGCGACGTTGTCGCCCTGGCCCCCAAGCACCTGGTCGGCTCGCAGGCGCGAGTTCTGGTAGTAGTGAGCCATGCAGTCGCCGACGAGCAGCGCCAGGTCGGTCGGGCGAGCCGAGTTGCTCGCGCCCTGGTGGACCATCTCGCCGCCGCAGAGGGCGCGCAGGCTCGCGTGGAGGGGCTCGCCCGCGATCTCGGCCAGCGCCTCCTGCAGTGCCGGATGGCAGCGCCGGCACGCCAGCCCGTGCTCGCGGAGGAAGCCGTGTAGGTCCTCGGGCCGAGGCGGGCAGCCCGGGATGAAGGTGCCGGCGTGGCGCAGGCTCTTCGCGCAGTCGCCTACCACGAGCAGCTCCCCGCCCGGTGGCGGCTCTTCGAGTCGGCCCTCCTTTCCGTCGCCCCCGAAGACGATCCGCAGCGGTCGGGCGAGCTCCATCCCCCGGTAGCGCGAGATCGCGCCGTGGACGATGGTGCTGCACCCCGTGCACGAGTCCAGGTCGAAGAGCTCGAGGCCGCGCATCGTGCGCCGGAGGTGCTCGCCAGGCGAGAGGTAGCAGCGGGCGGCGTCCTCGACGCTCAGCCCGACGACCTCGATCTCGGAGAGCCTGTTCGGCCCCAGCCCGCGCTCGGCGGCCCAGTCCAGCGAGCGGATGCGCGGGCTCTGCCGCATGACTCGCGCGGCGACGGCGTCCATGGCGACGACGTTGTCGCCGGCCAGCATCAGCTTCGCCCCGGCTGGCATCGTGAAGTCGGCCCCTCCGGCGACGCCCTGCGTGCCGATGAGCCCGTCGACCACGACCAGGTCGGCCGGCCGGATTCGGGAGAGGTCGCAGATGCACTCCTCCAGCCGGTACTCCCGGTGGATCCGCGTCCGCGCCTCCTGGCTCACCATCCCGTACGTGTTCTTGATCGCCACCGTGATGCCGGCGTTGATGTGGGTCTTCAGGCACGGCACGCTGATGAGGACGTCGCACTCGAGGATCGGCCGGGCGACCTCGAGCACGCCCGGGTAGACCGGGTCGGCGATGGGGGCGGGCACGTGCTCGGCGTGGTCGAGGTCGGTCATCTCGACGCCGGTCCGGTCGGCCATCGCCCGGTAGCCCAGCAGCTCGAAGGTGCGGACCGGGTCGGCGACGGCCGCGCCCTCGGCCACGACCAGTCGTCCGGGCCGGAGCCGCTGTACCCGGCGCACCAGGGCCTCGACCAGCTCGACGTGGGTAGTGCCTCCGGTCGAGGCTGGCGCGCCCGCCACCAGGTTGGGTTTGATCAGGACGTACTGCCCCGGCCGCACGAACCGCTCGAGCCCGCCCATCAAGGCGAGGAGGCGGTCGAGCACGATATCCAGGTCCTCCAAGCCGGGCCAGTCGAGTATGGCCACTCGCGCGCGCGGCCCTGTCTCGCGTCCGCCCATCTTCCTGCTCCGTCTCCGTCACGTATCGAGGTTGGGCCGATGATAGCAGATGGTCGGGCGGCCCGCAACCGTCTCAGGCCCGGGCAGTGCCAGCCGTCTCTTGACGGCAACGATCTCCGGGGGATATAGTGAGTCTCGAACACGAGGCATCTGAGGACAGGGGCTGTCATACGGGTTCGGAGGATCAGGTATGGGCGACGACGACCTCATCGCACGGTACATCGAGCCGAATCCTCACCGTCCGGGGTTGGACGAAGCCCGACTCGTCGGCTGGGGTGTAGCGGTGTGGGCGCTTGTCGGCTATCTTACCGCGGTGGGCGGTGACATTGCGCAGGTGGCGGAAGACTACGACTTGCCCCGAGAGGCGGTGGAGGCGGCGCTAGCGTACTACCGGCGGCACAAGGACTTGATCGACGCCCGCATCGCCGCAAACACCGAGTTCGCGGCATAGGTCCCCGTGGCCAGCTTCTACGTTGACCACAACGTCGCTCGCCAAGTCGCAGTTCATCTGCGAGCCAACGGGTAGGAGATGACGGACGACGAGTTCCCTGACTACTACGCCGCGCTGAAGGTACCTCATACCGCGACGTCGGCGGAGATTCGTCGAGCCTACGTCGAGGAAGTCACCTTCTGGCATCCGGACAAGTTCTTCGGCCACAGGGACAAGGACGTTCGCCGTGCCGAGAAGATGACCGCGCTGCTCAACGAGGCGAAGATGGTGCTGCTCGACGCCGATAGGCGGCAGGCGTACGACGAGCTGTACGCTGAATGGAAGGCCTTGACATCTGGCCCCCCATCATCGGTGCCGCCGTCATCACCTCCCCAGCTCAATCAGGCTGCCCTTTTGAGGAAGGCGCGGGTTGGGGGGGCATCAGGAGAGACGAGCGGTCGCAAACCCCAGACCGAGGGAGACCCCGGGTGGCCCGCGTGGGCCGAGGCGGCTTTCTCCGCCCAGGGCTGCATTGCCACCCGGCTGCCCGGCTACGAGGCCCGTCGGGGCCAGTTGACGATGGTCCGAACGGTCGCCAGAGCGCTGCGCGACGGCTGCCACGCCGTCGTCGAGGCCGGCACGGGCGTCGGCAAGAGCCTGGCCTACCTGGTGCCGGCCGTCCTGTCCGGACAGCAGGTGGTCGTCACCACGGCGACCCGGAGCCTCCAGGACCAGCTCTGGCACAAGGACATCCCCTTCCTCAAGGAGGCCATCGGCAGCTTCTCCGCCGCCGTCGTCAAGGGCATCGGCAACTACCTCTGCCTCGACCGCTGGGAGGAGCTGAACCAGCAGCTCGACCTCTCCCTGGGAGGCAAGGGCCGGGAGGAGATCGCCCGATGGCTCGAGGCGACCAGGACGGGCGAGCTCGAGGAGTTGGCCGGGGAGTACCGGCCGGAGTTCCTGGCGCAGCTCGCCGTCGACGCCGACGGGTGCCTGGGCTCGGCCTGTCGCTTCGCCGAGGCGGGGTGCTTCGCGATGCTGGCCCGGCGGCGGGCGCGCGACGCGAAGGTCGTCGTGGCGAACCACGCCCTCCTCTGCTCCGACCTGGCGATCAAAGCGGCGACTGATGGCAAGGCCGGCATCCTCCCGAGCGCAGCGGCCTACGTCGTCGACGAGGCCCACCAGTTGGAGGAGGCCGCCACCGGCGCCTTCGAGCGGCGGCTGACCAACTACGGCGTGCCCCGCTTCTGCATGGACCGGGTCCTCCGCCGCTACGCCGACCCGGAGGCGCTGGCCGAGATCTCGATGGCGAGCGACAGCCTCTTCGCGGCCGTCGAGCGGGCCTCCCGGCAGCGACGGTTCATCCTCGACCGGGGCTTCCCCGAGGCGGCGAGGCTGTTCGGCCTGCTGGACCTCCTGGCCACCGACCTGGCCAACGGCAAGGCCTCGGCCGAGCTGACCAGCGAGGAGGAGACCGCGCGATACGACAAGCTGATGCAGCGGGCCGTCGCCCTCGCCGAGGTGGTCCAGGCGCTGGCGGCGGACCGGGCGCCGGATGGCTGGGTGCGGTTCGCCGACCGCGTCGAGGGCCACCGGCAGGTCCGGCTCGAGGTGCATGTCGCGCCCATCGACGTGGCCGACCGGCTGGGGAAGCACCTCTTCAGCGAGGCGCCGGTCATCTGCACCTCGGCCACGCTGGCGGCCGGCACCGGCGAGGACGCCTTCGCCTACTTCCGCTCGCGGGTCGGCTGCCCCGCCGACGCCCTCCAGACGCTGGCCGAGAGTCCGTTCGACTTCCGAGACCAGGCGATGCTCTACCTGCCGCCGCGGATGCCGGAGCCGGGTCGGGGCGAGGACCCGGCCTGGGATGGGGCCGTCGCCCGGGAAATCGCCCAGCTCGTCGACGCCTCGCGGGGCCGGGCCTTCCTCCTGTTCACCAGCGCGACGGCGCTTCGGCGGACGTACGATGCCCTCGCCCACCGGCTGCCCTACCCCTGCCTCGCGCAGGGGCAGATGGCCCGGCACGAGCTTCTGGAGAGCTTCAAGAGCACGCCTGGCGCGGTGCTCTTCGGCTTGCGGAGCTTCTGGGAGGGGGTCGACGTGCCCGGCGAGGCTCTCTCGCTCGTGGTCATCGACCGGCTGCCCTTCGCCGTGCCCGACGACCCGGTGGTGCAGGCCCGAGTCGAGCGGATCAAGGCGGCGGGCGGCAACTGGTTCGGGGAGTACACGCTGCCGGCGGCCGCCCTCCAGCTCAAGCAGGGCTTCGGCCGGCTCATCCGGCGGCGCGACGACCGGGGCGTCGTCGCCATCCTCGACCCGCGGCTGGTCACCCGGTCCTACGGCCGGACCGTCCTGCGCTGCCTCCCGCCCGCGCCAGTCGTCCGGGACATCCGGCGGGTGCAGGCCTTCTTCGGCGAACAGGTGTGAACCTGGTGCCGATCCTGCAGTGACGATTTGGACAGTATTGACATTCCGGGCTGCCGGCAGTACTATCGTCGTTGGCAGGGGGTGGTGGCAATGGACCAGATGGACGAAGCGATCAAGCAGCCACAGACAGATGCGGCGATCAAGCGACTGCAGGGCGTGGCTCAGGAGCTTCTGCGACAGGGGAAAGACGACCTCGCCAACGAGGTTGGCGGCGCGCTGGCTCTGCTTCGCCCCGTCGGCGTGCCCGAGCCCTCTGGTGGCGTAATGACCACAGGGGCAGCGGCCGCCGCCCTGGGCGTGCGCTCGGTCAACACCGTCAAGCGCTGGGTCGGCGAGGGACTCCTGGAAGGCTTCCGCCGTGGCGGCCGCATCTTGGTGTCAAGGCGGTCCGTCGAGCGCATGCTGCGGTCGCCGCAGGTAGCGGAGCAGCGTACCCGGGAGGCGAGGCTCGCGGCCGACCTCGGACCCTTCGACGTGGGCGGTGGGGAGCCGCCGACGACCGAGTGGACCGGACGCCGTCCGTGGGAGGAGAATGCGAACACACGAAGGTGAGCGGGCATCCAGCGGCTTCGCAGTGCCCGCCGTGGTGGACTCCTGCGTCTTCCCCCACGTCCGGAGATGGCTCGAACCGCTGATTGACTACGCTCGCGCGGGCTACCTTGAGCCCATCTGGTCGCCCTGGATCATCGCGGAGACCAACCGCCTCCTGACGTGGCTCTGGCTGGAGCGCGTCGGCGGCCAGCAGACAGGGTCAACCTGGGCCGAGTGCTCGCGCGCCGCCAAACGCGTGTTCGCGCGACTGACGCAGGTCTTTCGCGTCGTCGACGACCACCCGCCCCACGAGCTCCTCTGGACGGATGAGCCTGCCGACGAATGGGACGTCCCGGTATGGAACGCCGCAGTTCGGGCTCGCGCCAGGTTCATCGTCACCGAGAACGTCAAGGACGGGCCTCCTCCCGACCGCAACGGAATCCGAATGCACGGGGGCATCTTCTTCGTGCACCCGGACGACTTCCTCGGGTACCTCGACTGGTACGCCGACTTCGTGACGGCATACACCTGCAGACAGGAGCTACCGGAGTTGGCACCTGGCGTGGCCGGGACGTCCGAGCTTGACCCCGCCATCCGCGAGTCGCTCATCGAGATCCTCAAGCGCACGGGCTTCACGGGATAGGCGCCCGCCAGGTCAGTATCTCCCGTACTCCCGGGCCGCCTCGTACATCGCCTTCAGGTGCGCCACCGGCGTGTGGGGTGCCAGGTTGTTGCCTTCGCGCAGGATGAACCGGCGGCCCTCGGCGACGCCCGAGGCCAGGATCCGCCGGACCTCGGCGACGATGGCCTCCGGCGGGCCCTGGCGCAGCAGCTCGACGTGGGGTCCGCCCTGGATCTGGACGTCCGGCCCGAGGGCCCGGCGCGTCGCGGCGAAGTCGATGGGGAAGCCGGTGTCGAAGCTCCTGCGCTTCGATTCGTCGTCGCTCAGGATCGGCCTGGTGTCGGGCGCCTGGCCGTCGAAGTACTCGACGGGGCAGCCGAGCCAGGCGGCCTCGTAGTAGTTCTGGAAGCCGACCCGGACGTCCCAGCCTTCCGTCGGCGGGCCCAGCTCGACGTCCTGGAGGATGTTATGTCGCGCCCAGTTGGCGAACTGCATCTGGCAGCGCATCATCGTCAGCGGGTCCTCGACGTACTCTCGGAAGGAGATGCCGTCGGGGTTGGCGTCCCGGCTGAACACGAAGTAGCGCGTGCTGGTGCCGACGATGACCGGGACGCGCCAGGGGCGCCCCTCGCCGTAGGCATCCCAGAGCGCCGCCACCTCGGCGTTGTGTGCGGCGAAGTCAAAGTCTGATAGCTCCACTCATCCTCCTGCGGCGACGATCTGCTCCAACCCTGTCTTCAGCTTCTCGTCCAGTGGCTCAGCCCGGTGCCGCGCCAGCGCGGCCTCGACGGTCCGCCTGGGCGCGTCGGCGATGGTCGGGCTGCCCGCTGCCTCCCAGGTGTCCCAGACCTGGCGGTCGAAGAGTGAGGGCCGCCAGACGTCGTCGCGCCAGTGCTCCAGCGTGTGGTCGTCGGCCAGGAAGGACCCGCCGACGCCCACGCGCTCGACCACCTCCAGCGCCAGCGTCTTGGCGGTGACCTCGAACGAGCGCGCGACGCGCTGCAGCCCTTGCCCGCGCGTCGGACCTGCTCTTGGACGAGCCCCGGCGGCAGGTGGACCACGTCGCCGCTCGCGTCCACGCGCGCTCAGGCCTCGGCCAGCCGTGCCTTGATCCGCTGGTGGGGCACGCGCACTCCCACCCGATCGAGGATGACGAGGCCAGCCTCGTGCAGCCGCTCCGCCGCCGCCCGAGCCCCCGCACCCTCTTCTCCCCTCTCCCGCCCGGCGGGAGAGGGGTCGGGGGTGAGGGCCACTCCTACCTGAACTGGGGCAGGTACGGCGCGTGGACGTGGAGCAGCTCGTCCAGGCACTTCTCGGCCGCCTCGGCGCTCTGCACCACCGGGTCCGCGAGCAGCGCCTGCAGGGCTAGGTCGCGCGAGCCATGAACGGCCGCCTGCCGATCCAGAGGAGCCGGTAGTCGCGGTGGCGGAGCGACGAGAAGGCCTGGATCCAGGGCGGGCGCCTGGCAGCTTCGGCTGTGCCGCTTGGCTCGGCCTCGCCGGCCGGGGCGCCTCGGCACGCGCTCTGCTGCTCCGCCACCTACCGGCCTCGCTCTCGAGGGTCAGTTCCGATGCCCATTATCGCACAGGCGCGGTTGCTCGGCCAGCGGCTCGCCGCGCCCGGGCCTCTTGTCTAGCCGGCGTGCCCGGGTTAGAATCGGCCCGTAAGGGCGGCGGGGCGGGCGGCGCCCCCGAGTCGCGGTCCCTGTCCGCCCGCGTGACACGGCCGGCGCTCGCCGGCAAGGCCGAAAGGAGATCGTCGGTATGCAGGGTAAAGAGACGAGAGCCGGGGCTGGCGGACCCGGGCGGCCGGGGGAGGCCGCCGAGATCGCGCTGAGTGGCATCCGGACGTGCTCCAAGCCGTCGGACCTGAAGATCACCGACCTGCGGATGGCGGTGGTCGCCTCCAACTACGACTACCCGATGCTGCGCATCGACACCAACCAGGGCGTCTACGGGCTCGGCGAGGTCCGCGACGCCGGGCACAAGGAAGATGCGCTGCGCTTCAAGGCGTTCCTCCTCGGCAAGGACCCCACCAACGTCGAGCTCATCTTCAACCTCATGAAGCCCTTTGCCGGCCAGGGACGCGAGGCCGGCGGCATCTCCGGCATCGAGATGGCTCTCTGGGACCTCACCGGCAAGGTCTACGGCGTGCCCGTGTACCAGTTCATGGGCGGCAAGTACCGGGATAGGGTCCGCGTCTATGCCGACACGCCCACGCCAAGGAGCGCCACGCCGGGGGCGTACGCCGAGCGCGTCAAGGGTCGCCGGGACATGGGCTACACCTGGGTCAAGTTCGACGTCGGCATCGGCATCTTCGAGCGCGCCGGCATCAAAGGCGCGATGACCGCCAACCGCCTGACCCAGAAGGGCATCGGCTACTTCCGCGCCATCGTCGCGGCGGTTCGCGAGGCGGTCGGGCCGGACCTGCCGCTGTGCATCGACCACTTCGGGCCGCTCTCGGTCGAGGACTGCATCCGGCTCGGCAACGCGCTCGAGGAGTACGACCTCGCCTGGCTCGAGGACATGGTGCCCGATCACGACGTCGACGGGCTCTGCGAGATCACCCGGGCCATCCGGACGCCCACGCTCAACGGCGAGAACACCTTCGGTCTGCAGCACTTCCGCCCGATGATCGAGAGGCGCGCCGTGCGCATCCTCCAGCCCGACCTCGAGACGGCCGGCGGCATCCGGGAGACGAAGTACATCGCCGACTATGGCGCGGAGCACGGCATGCCGACGGTCCTGCACTTCGCCGGCTCGCCGATCGGGCTGATGGCGAACCTCCACGCCGCGGCCTCGATCAAGACCCTCCTCT
>Ga0315282_10013364_pt1 | contig 12391 bp, 13 predicted proteins | sample YL17G07_20_MG_FD_203693 | JGI IMG/M metagenome (GOLD analysis project Ga0315282, IMG submission 203693) | Sediment microbial communities from Yellowstone Lake, YNP, Wyoming, USA - YL17G07_20 | ecosystem: Environmental > Aquatic > Freshwater > Lake > Sediment | place: USA: Wyoming | collected... | reverse complement strand
GTCGTGATTCTCACAGTTTCACCCAGAGCATAGAGAGGCCTGTCAAACGTGAGATAGAGCGAACGGTCAGCAACTGAGTTGACTGGCGTGAAGATGGAACAAACTACAACAAACATTGAAACCGCTAAACACAAGAAGAGATGCCGATCACGTCTTGTCTTTCTCATGGCCTAGTCACTCTTCGCCTCGAATACAGGTAGACAACCACACAGATGACTACAACAGCGGTCAAACCTAGAGCAGACCAGATCTCAATTGACATGACTGAAACGCGTTGCGTGATTGCATATGTCACTGTCACAGGCTCGATTGTCGTCATCGTGATGGTCAGCGTGGTTGTGATCGGAGGCGGGGGCAAAGGAGTGGCCATCACCAAACTGACATAATGTATGTAGACCTGACTCTGCATAACGACATGAGTATCCTCGAAGTCCGACTCAAAGACAACTGTAATCCGTTTCAGTGGCAACTGGCTCTCCTGGAGAAGCTTCTCCTTCAAGTTGACTGCAGCCTCTCGCAGTTCTGTGGTGAGTGTTGGGCTTCGGTCATACTTCACGGAATAGAGGGCAATGGCAGTCTCCTCTCCAGTGGCTTGATTGGACACATAAGCAGTCACCGATACTTTGAGAAAAGGAAAACCAGCTGAGCTGTAGAACACGGTCGTGGCTTTGTACGAGAAGGTCAGATCCGGCGAAAAAACTGCTCTCTCCACGGTCTGAGATATTCCAGTAGGCACTCTTGATCTCGCGTAGAGTTCTGCACCTTGTCCTGCGTAGACCAGTCCGCGAACCGTCCAACCATCGAGCCCCTTGGCAAAGGAACCATTGACAAGTAGCTCTGTCGACTGGCCACATACTGATTGCGACACGAGCAGCATGATCAATGTCAGAAAGACTAGAGTAGACAGTCTCCCTAGCCACATCTTCAAGCCAGGTCTCTTCCCCCATCTAGAAAGAAGCAGAATCAATGTGAATAAGGCTTTCCTTCAAGGCCTATTCGAGTCTCCGAACTAGAAGTGCGGAGCCGCATGGAAACCAATACTTCTTGCCTACTCTCCGAGTGGCCGAAAGGCCCTCTGCCGCATATAATCTGCCTGAACCCTTCTGGTCGAATAGGTGAGAATATGGGATCCACAACCCGTAACTCTGTTGCAGACGAGTCCTCGTTTCCTATGTTGAAGGCCTATGTCGCTTTGAGGCTGGCCTTGGAAGCAAACAAAGAGAAACGGTAGGTAGACGGTTTTGATGGCTTCGATCTCTTCTAGACGCCGAAAGACGAGACTACTTCTGCTCAGAAGATACTTGACATCAGACTCGTAAGATGTCACGCGCCTTTATCTTTCACTATCACTATTCGCTAGCGAAACGGTTTCCTTGAGGTCAAGGGTTCAACACGACCTCAGGCGTCACATCAGAAACGCATAGCTGACCACAGTAGAAAAATGGCGCGCGGAAATCACGGAAAGAACGTGTGCGCGCACCTAGTGCAAGGGGGTGTGAGTCTCTTGCGGCTAGTTGACCCCTTGCACCACTAGAAAAATGGGGTAGGCCCGCAAGCGAAAAGCGGGCCGTTTCTGTCTAGCAGTTCTCTAAGGCTTGTTTGAGTCCGTACCTTTGGATCAGATCGGTTCTTTCGAGCCATCCGCAGAAATCGCTATCCACAAGCGATTTTACGGTTGTCGTGACTTCATGTTGCCAAAATTCTTCCGGCGTGATCTTTGCGAACGATAGAAAATTGGTTAGGAAGTCTGCTAGTGGCTTTGGTAGTTCAGCGTTGATCTGCACTTTCACTGTTTCAACCTTGCTCATTTTTCATCTACTCTTGTTGGCCTCTTCGGCCCGATCCCTAGACGAAGGCGAGATTTCGCTCGACTTTCACGAGCTCGTCAGGGGTCTCTCAGCCTTGCTTCAAACCTAACGCAAGCCCTATTCCAAAGCTGGCTCCGAGAGCAGATCCGCCTAAAAGGGACCATTGCCCGAGAGCCGAGGAAAGACCTGTAGCAATCCAAGATACGTTTTGCTCAAGAACCGTCAAGAGTTTCGGAACGTTGACTGTCACAACGCCCACATTCATCAGCCACAGCAAAGGCAACATGAAAAGAACCACCAGGATTGATAGGGCTGTGAAAAGTATTCTAGCGATCTTCTTCAACCCGTAGCCCAGCGCAAAGCCTGACAAGGCTCCGGCCCCAGCTTCCAAACCCAACATGACAAACAGATCATTCATCTCTCATCGCCTCAACTTTCATCGGAAAAATGTTTCCAAGTTTCACGCGAACATCTGCGCGTGTAGAATCCACACATTTTGCCCTTCACACTCTGCTTCTATTACAGAGGCATAAGATATATATAAGCCTTGCCTCTATATTAGAAGCGAAAAGAGATGTTCACCAGAATCCTCACGGACCTAGAACGAAGAAGAATCCGAGCCTACCTCAAAGTTGACGGAGAGAAAGAATCAGCAATAAGAACCATAGCTACCCGGGCCAATCAATTTCTTCCAAGGATCGAGCAAGATATCGAACTGCTCAAGGCCCTCTTAGGAACATACGAGAAAACCAAGGCAAGCCGATAGCGCGCGCTGTTCACTCTTTGCCCCAGACATCGATGTCAAAGTCTAGTGGGTTGCTTCTGTACTCGTTGTCGAGGGCGTCCGTGAACTCTCCTATCATCGTGATTTTCCCTGAGTATCCTTCCTTCACGAGAGCCTCAACCAGCTTGCTTATGAATACCGACATTGTCAGGCTGTCTCCAGGTTCGAGGGTGTGTGGAAGAGGGCCACCCATCCACACCCCCATGATGCCAACCAATCTCGTCTCATCGGGTAGTAACAGCTGGGGGATGGATCGAAAGGTGACCTTCGTGCTTCCCAAGTTCTGGGCCTCAAGCGTGATGGCTTTCTGTGGCTTCGTGAACACTACAGCAAGGCCGATACCAATCTTGACACGTATCCTAGGCTTCTTCTCTTCTTTCTTCGCTCTTTCCTGTCGAACGTATGTGATTGTTGAGAAGATCGCTCCGTAGAGGGCGATTATGAGTACTATGAGGGTGGCAAGATCCAAGCAGGGCACCGCTTAGCGTTATGGCTTTGCTGTCTCTTAGGCTCTTTGAATTGCTCTTACGATCGTAACTTTTCGCACCCGCTCTCAAAGAATCCGTCACAGATTCTATCTGAGAATGTCTCTAGGAATTTGTCTGAGAGTTTGCCGGAGAATATGTCTGAATACTGTTGTTCTAGTCTCAGAAAATACGTGACCTGAAGAAAGGGGGAGTTCAGAAGTGCCGTGGCGCTCCTTTGTGATACGCTTGGAGTTTGGGTGGGCCGGATGACCTGACCTGCCACGGCCAACTAGACCTGGCAACCTTGGTTTATTAGGGCCACAGTTTCCACTGGAAACCTGAGCGTCAAACATCGATCAGCACGGTGAGCAGGAAGTCATAACTATTCGCGAGAACCATAGGTTCGCTAGCGTAGGGCTATGGGTGAGTTTTGTTGAGAGCACCTACAATTGTCTCAATGCTCTTGGTTAGTTGCTTCATCACGACTCTGACGTTTTGCGCTCCAAGAGCAGCATTCTCGTTGCCGGACTCATACAAGCAGTACTACTACGAGGCCCCCCGCGTTATGGGGGCTGTTTTGGAAATTCCATCCGAATGGAAACCTCAACCGCTTCAGTCTAATCCGTCGACAATGCATAATATGTTGTGCGTTCAGAGTCCAGAAGGGACATCGCAGATCGACCTCTACTTCTTCCCGTTGCTATCCTTCATGACTCCCTACGAGTCTGTTCAAGAATTCGCGCAAACCGTGAAACAGCAATTCTTGAAGACATCAAACAGATGGCTGATCTCTGAAGGACCACGGAGTGTTGGCGACTACAAAGGATACGAGTTAGTCATCGGAAGCCCTCCTGGAAGACTCATTTTATTTCTTCTGAAGGAGGAGCGCGGTTGCTGGGCCTTCGACCTTGCCATGTATGATCCTAAGAAAGAGAGCACAGAAAGACCAATTCTGGAGAAGATGATCTCGACATTTCGGCCAGCCTTTAGAGTGACCTTGGATGTGGATTGGCCAGTAACCCTGAAGGTCGATGAAAAGGAAGAGAAGCCTCCTACCGCACTATTTTTGTCTCCATTCAAGTACTACTCGCTTGAAGCCCCGCAGACATCCTTGAAGGAACAGAGAACTAGATTTGTCTTCGAGAAATGGAGTGTTAATACACGTGTGGAATCTGACGCAAGAATCAGGATCTACACTTCTGAGTCGATTGCTGTCAAAGCATTCTACAGGCTCGAATTCAAGCTTGATGTCCTCTCAGAGTACGGTACAGTCGAAGGGACGGGTTGGTACAACGAGAGTAGCGATGCAAAGGTGATGTTGACGCCTGTCACTATTGATGGATTGGTGATGCAGAAATTCAGTCACTGGGAGGGCGACTTCTCTGGTACTGATCCTGCCATTGCAGTTAAGATGGATGCACCGAAGACCATCAAGGCTGTCTGGAGGACAGACTACTCAAACCTCTACATGATGGGAACTCTCTTGGCAGCTCTGAGCGTGGGCCTAGTCTTGGTCCTTAGTAAGAGAAGACTTGTTGCGTCACATCCAAAAACGCCAAAAACTGCAGAAGTGTATCTGCAACAGACAACTCAACCAGCGCTCGAGCAAGTCCGAGATCAGCCAACAGAACGCAAGTGCCTAGGCTGTGGCAATGTCTTGGAGAAGGAAGAGGATTTCTGTCCAAATTGCGGTAAGAAGTGGGGATAACATTGGAGTTCTATGAAGCGAAAGATCTCTTGGGCAAGTCTGTCTACGATAGCAGAGGCCAAAAGATTGGGGAAGTAGAGAAGGCCGTCTTTCTGAAAGATGGTAAGGGAGTTTTGCTTTTCAAAAACACGGGCCGAAGTATACTTATGGAACAGGTGCAAAGTGTAGCGGACATAATCTTGGTCGCTCCATTGAAGGAAGAAATCGGAGAAACAAGCACGGGTACGCCAGTGACTCCACTCGCACCAACATCACCATCCTCTCTTAAGACGGAACAAAACGTGACGCACCCTCAACCTTCCGCAGAAGTGCCAACGACTCCCGTCAAGGTTCCGGCCACGCAACCTGTCACAACCAGTACCTGTCCAAAATGCAAACATGAGAACAAGTTGTCAGCCAAGTTCTGTGTGAAATGTGGCGATAGACTTGGTGCGAGTCAGACTATGAGCGAAGAGCAACGCAAACATTAGAGAAAGTGTTCGTAATGGCGATTTGTGCCAACTGTGGGAACGAACTTGAGGACGGCGACATTTTCTGTCCGAATTGTGGCAAGAAGGCCAGTGAGATTCCTCCAATAGAGAGAAAGTCGGTTCCTTCCTCACCCGCCACGGTAAGTAAAACCGTTGAAACTGCGTCTTCGTCTGCCAAGGGCCCTAGAATGCGGAAGACAACAATGTTGGCAGCACTAGCAGTTATCGTTTTCCTTGTCGTGGCTGGATCGTTTTTCGCGCACATGCGCTGGCCGCCAGTACCCACGCTGATTGACACCGCGACTCCGACGATCTCAAGCGGTCAGGCTTCTACAACAGCCAGTTACCAAACCATCAGTACTTACACAAGTAGGACAGACACGAGGACGACAGGGACAGGGAAGATACAGACGGACATAACATTGGTTCATTTGAAGGTCGTGACTGGTATGCAGATCAGAGGCTTTCTAAAAGGTCGTCTCACACGTTCGGACAACGGAGAGGGTCTTGGAAACCGGCCCCTACGCCTGTTCGGCCCGCTTGGAACCGGTTATTTGAGTATCGATCTAAGAACGGATCCGCAAGGCTATTGGTCTTACGAGGCCGGGTGGCTGGCTATGCCATCTGCGCCAGCAGGGGGTGTGCTGCTATACGTGAGATTCGATGGAGATTCTACATACGAGCGATGCGAATCGAGCTACATGGCCACACAGTGGTCTACACTTGCCACTGTATCAACGACAACCAGCCGTCCATGAAGAAAAGATAACGAGAAAGGTAGATTCAACCCCGCGCACCACGTCCGGAACGCCCAACTTTCCCTTCAAAACCCATGGGCCCCAGCGCCTGAAACGCATCTACAGGAAGCGATCAATCATAGAACTCGTATTCGCATGGCTCAAGGAGCACCTGAATCTGAACAATCACAAGGTGAGAGGACTGGAACGAGTCACAATCCACATCTCCTACTGCCTACTATGCCTCCTCTACACTATAGAAGCCTCACACAACACAAACCAACCACTCAAGTCACGAAGCATAACCTACTGGGCGAACTAACATGAAACCGCTAATAACGGGACAAGGCTGCGCGCTATTCCTAAACATAGGAGGTAGATACGCCAACGGAAAGGTACTGATCTCCCGTTGAACCGAGGTGCTGATAAGAACGCATTAATGATCTACCTATACGTGCGAAGGGGGCCCAAGGATGAGGCTGGACACCAGGGTTGACGAGAGGCTGATGGATGAATGAGTGATTTTGATGAGTCACTACTTGTAGATCAACTCATTGCTCAAAAGGAAGGTCAGACTGTTGACTTCAAAAAATCTGAAATCCTTTCCGACCCGACAAAGCTCGCGATATTGATGACGGCTTTCGCAAACTCGGCAGGGGGTCGGATTCTACTAGGAGTATGTAACGACGGAACCCTAGAAGGAATGAAGGCAAAGAGAGAGCACGAAGCTCATATCATGAACATTGCAAGAGACCGATGCGATCCACCACTTATTCCGACATTCTCAGAGGTGGGGAAAACAGGAGGAGATGTGTATGTCGTCAAAGTCCTTAGGTATCGGATGTTACCACATGCCGTCAAGACTGGTGAACAGAGAACATACTACATTCGAGTGGGCTCCACCGTAAGAGTGGCGACCCCAACAGAGCTTGCGCTATTGTTTGAACCGGCCAAGCAAGAAATGATCAAGAAGCCTAAGCTCGAACTATTCCTGGTTGATCATACAGGGAAAACAACAAAGGAGATTCACGCTCAGCCAACTTTTGTGAAAATCGAGACGGTTAAGAGAAAACGGCCCGTAGTTTCTCCCTTTATCTCATCAATAGGCCTACTCGCGGAAACGCTCGCATCAATACATGATCCATTTGCCAAGAAAAGACCTGCGGAAGACCTTGTTCTGGTAGGCATTGAAGTATCGAATACTGGCCAGGCTCCCGCTCATGAAATAAGGATCTCACTCCAATTCCCTGAGAGTTGCCAGCTTGTCGAAGAACATGAGGCCACCGGCGGAATCAGTTCATATTTCAGGCGCAATTACGGTGGGCTATATGTTGATGATGAAGATAGGTCGGTCGCGCACTCTTGGATAGGCGTGTTGGGAAATGATCTGACTATAGGAGAGTTCGACAAGGTGTATGTCAGATTTCCAGAAGTGGAGCAAACATACCAGGTAATTGTCACAGTGACTCAACACAATTTCCCACCAGAAACCTTCGAGTTCTCTGTTAGCGTAAAACCGTTGACGAGGCATGAGGTAAAATACGTCTATGAGGATGAGTACAAGGTAACCTTCGAACCAGAAACCTAGTGAGTATACATCAACCGCACCAGACACAAGTCAAGAAAAAGGCACCTCTCAAAGAGCCGCAAAGGAGAGAGAAGAAGATGAGACATATTGGAACGAAAAGACTTCGAAAGATCAAGAACTCAGTATTCGCTCTCATTTTCATTCTTGCGTTTCTTGGACTTGTCCATTCCGCGCGTTCATCAGATTGGCGTCAGCAAGACATCCTGTCTTTTGTTGCCATTCTCATTTCATTGGCTTCTCTGTTCAACTCCATTAGGTTACCTAGGACCGTCGAACTCACAATTGTGCCTGAAGATATCACGAGAGACGAAGCGTACGTAGATCTGGGTGATGGAAGCGTCCAGAAGAGCATTATCGCATACAACACGGGAGAGATACGTGCTAGAGGAGTAGTTGTCAGAGTCGAACCGGTGAGGGCGCCGCCCCTCACAGCAGAGCAGGGGGAGATGATCAGATCAGCTTCTTGGGAACTCCTGAGAAGCTTCGAGCAACTCGGTGAGGAGCAACCCCTCGCTAAGTACTACCTCCAGAGCAATATCGCAAGCCCAGACAACTATTGGTGGCTGACCGGTCTCGCGACCAAGAGTGAAAGATACGCCGAATTCACTGAGAAAATCATGAAAATGATCTCGCGAAAAGAACTCCCCCCAATAGAGTTCTACGTTGGGGATGTCTCCAGCGAACAGGAAACCAAAATCGTCGCTATCCCTTATGACGCTGTTGACAGATGGACTAGTGCAGGCGAGTTAGTGACCAAAGACATTTGCTCAACAAAGGTCCGTCTGTCCTACGCTTACATTGATGAAACAAGGAACGGATTGGTTAGAGGCCAGTATCCCAAAGATTTCGAAATCAGATGGAAAACCAAGCTCCATCGAGAGACCTCTCAAGACAACTAGAAGCACTCTGCCTACTATACGACCGCTATTGGAAGTCCAGCAGACATACAATGCGGTGGCTTCATGGCCGGGTGGCGTGCACTATCGCGCTAATCACTGGATTTGGTAGAAGGATTCTTGTCGTCGCGCATCATCTGCAACCACACACCATTGTGACGATCCAACCAGAGGAGAGCGAAACGGATGAAGAAGCCAAGATTATTAGTGAAGTTGCTGAGTTGCTATCTTGAACTTGCTTGAAGGTAAAAACCGAGGAAATCCGAACGAGCCAACTGCAATTTGAAGTTGTGCAGGGAAGTGAAGTTCACACAATCGATGCCACTCAACTTCTTCGCTATGCTGGAATTGCGTCGGTCGGTGAGATTGCTGAAATCAGCACGTCAAACCATTTTCCCCCGGGAGAGTATAGCAACACAGGACGGACCGCCCAGATGCCCGACAGTTACCTGTGTAAGGGAAGCATCTCATATCAGTTTCTCCTCAAGAGCGGTCAGCAGAGGGGACTTTCACTTGTCTTGTTCCATGACACTACTCGGCATAGAGGCACATCAGAAGTCAACTCATGGATCTATGGATGGCCAGTCAGAATAGCTACTCCAGACTGTACCAAAGACATTTCGTGCCACTCTCTTCGCGACGATATGCCGATTAATATCACTGCTGCAAAGGGTACCAAAATCGAAAGGCAGGTCTACGTACCACCGCATTAGGAGCCGCATGGTCTGAACCGTTAGCACACGCGCTTTTTGAAGCATTGCAGAGCCGTTTATTCTTTGATTCTGTCAGGAAAACAACAACTATTGGACAGGCCGCCCTATTCACTCGCAAGGGTTTGGTTCACTTGACTTCTGGCGGTAAACCCCGTCTGTCCGACAGGGCCATCAAAGAATACGTTCTAGGAATAGATTTCTGTATAGACAATGCACAACGACTGCTCGATGACGCAAAGATTCTTGAGAGGGCCGGTTCGATCCCGTCGACAATTGGATTAGCTGTCTTTGCCTGGGAAGAGATCGGAAAAGCAATGATGTTGATGAATGACCTGGTTCAGGAAAGAGATTTCGTAAAAGACAGTTGGATGCCTCACGGAAGATTTATGGATCATAAGTTGAAGCTGTTGGCCCCAAACAAGTATCGAACCCTGGTTGGCCAGCCGCCTGACCCATTTCCCCATGAAGCTGTAGAAGAGATGATCAAAACCACTCATGAAGGAAGACTTCGGAGCTTCTATGTTGATTGGTCGGAGCAAGCAGGATGGTTCTCTCCAACAAATCGGAAATATGTCGGTGACATGACGCTTCTGCTCGGTTCCATTATGCCTGGAGCAGAAGGCTGGCTCCGCGTAGTCAAACCCTTCTGGCATGGAAAGAGAGAGTCGTACATGAAGTGAAGCGCTCTATCGCGCGCTAGCTACCCGATTTGCCGTGGAAGCCAACAAGGAACCGCGCTTTCTACTGTGTCCAAGAGGTGACTACCAGAAAGGAAGAATCAAGCACTCTGGAGTGGCTGCAGGTTCTAAAGCAACTTGTCGAGGCCGAAGCGAAGCGCAGAAACTCCTAGAGACAGAATGCTTAATCAGTCTGTTTTCCGCCCTACTAGGGTAGGGTTCCAAACTTGAAGTTCAGATTCCGCTCGGGGCTCCATACCTGAGGTTCACATCCCTTCTCTTCTCGGCTTTAAATAGGCTCAGGAGCGCGCGAGGCTGTTGCAGTAATCACTTGCGCATGTCTATCTGGCCTGATAGGGCTGGTGGACGTATCGGTTGTCAGCGGCCAAGATCATGTCAACGAAACCCATTATTGCAACACCCTAGCGCGCGGATTCACACCGCTTGCGGCGATTCTTCTAGTTGTTGACAGATATTGTTTATAGAAGGGGCAAATTCTGGTTTACAGATATGTAAGAAGTGATGAGCACGGAGTATGCCATAGAAACTATCGGTCTTGTCAAGAGATATCCAACGAGTGCCAGCAGAGAGAGAGGTGCTTTCTTTCACGGTGGTTTCGCGGGTCATGGACGCGTTGTTTCTTTCGGCGGGATACTCAGCACCCTCAGAGGGATGAAGGGCCCTTTCATCGAGGCGCTTCGGGGAGTAGATCTCAAGATCAAGAGCGGAGAGATTTTCGGTGTATTGGGCCCTAACGGCGCTGGAAAAAGCACGTTGATCAAGATACTCTGCACTCTAGTTATCCACGACGAGGGTGAAGCCTATGTTCATGGCTTCGATGTCAGGGAGGAACCTGACGAGGTGCTTAGAAACCTTCAAGCTGTCCTTCCTGAGAGCAGAGGTTTCACTTGGAGGCTGACGGGAAAACAGAACTTGGAGTTCTATGCGTTGCTTTATGGATTGAGGGAGAAGGAGGCGAAACAGAGGATCAACTATCTTTTGGAACTCACAGGGTTGAAGGAACGGGCGGATGACGGCTATCAGAGGTACTCCACCGGGATGCAGCGTAAGCTGTTGCTCTGTAGGGCCTTACTTCGGAATACGCCTACACTCCTCTTTGATGAGCCGACGGTTGGTTTGGATCCTACTTCAGCAGCGGAGTTTCGCAGTCTGCTGCATGACAAGCTGGCCCGGGAGGAGGGAAAGACCATCCTTCTAAGCACACACAATCTGTATGAGGCTCAGAGTATATGCGATCGCATCGTTATCCTCGACCGGGGAAAGATTACTGTCTGCGATACGCCGGATAATATCCGTTACATGATGTTCGACGAGAAGGTTTTCAACATCACATTCATCGACGCGGTCTTTGACGACATGCAGGTGAGGATGATGAACGAGCTGGAGGAGATGCCTGGTGTCCACGGCGCTACTCCAGAGGTCGATCCAGAAAGAAACTTCCATGGAATATCGATTCGGGTGAACAAGAACATGGATCTCGGCAGCATACTGGAGATCATCATGAAGAGCGGATTGAAGATTAGGATGATAAACACCAAGGAACCGACTCTAGAGGATGCGTTCATGGCCATCACGGGACAACAACATGAGCAAACAGGCGAGATCAGAGTTTACAGACGAGGAGCATAGAAAGATGGAGATTCCGATAGAGCTGGAGCAGATAATCGCTTTCACAAAGCGAGATTTCTACAGCTGGACAACCTACAAGACCGCCGTGATCACCCAGCTCATCAACGTCTTCATAGGCGTTTTCTCATGGGGGGTAGGCGCTACGTACGTGCAGAAACCAGTCAACGAGATGTACGGCAGCGACTACATTTCCTTCCTTGTAGTGGGAATAGCAATCGGCATCCTCGTAATGCCTCTTGTACAAGGGGTGGAGAGGCAACTGAATCCCTGGACGCTTGAGACTATTCTGATGACGGGCATTAGCACTCCAGTCTTCGTCATAGGCAACATCATGTGGACGTTCATCTTCTCCCTGATCACTTTGATCCCATACCTCCTCATTGGCATCTATGTATTCAATGTGAGGTTGAACGCAACCATACCCTCTGTAATCGCAGCCTTCACAATCTCTGCCGCCATATTGATTGGTTTGGCCATGATCTCCACAGGCTTGAGGATTGTAACCAAGTCCACGGACCCCATCACGTGGGCGTTTAATGTCCTCCAGAACCTCTTTGCAGGAGTGTCCTTTCCAGTTGTTTATCTGGACACCATATTTTTCCCCGGTGTCTCAATGATCTCATGGCTTCTTCCTCAAACATGGGTCTATCACCTATGTCGGTTATCTATGCTGACTAAACCTTCACTCTTAGACCCGAAGATACTGATCGAGTTTCTAAAAGGCTCCATATTCGCTGCCGTACTCTTCCCTATCGGCTACAAAACATTCCGATGGGGAGTGGCTAGGTCCAAACGGGAAGGGACCTTGGGCTGGTACTGACCAAGTTTCTGCTACTTATTGCGGATGATCGGGGAACATGGGATTGTGATGGGGTGCATATTCTCCAATAGCG
>Ga0315282_10013363_pt1 | contig 12392 bp, 14 predicted proteins | sample YL17G07_20_MG_FD_203693 | JGI IMG/M metagenome (GOLD analysis project Ga0315282, IMG submission 203693) | Sediment microbial communities from Yellowstone Lake, YNP, Wyoming, USA - YL17G07_20 | ecosystem: Environmental > Aquatic > Freshwater > Lake > Sediment | place: USA: Wyoming | collected... | reverse complement strand
GAAGCTATCTCCTCGCGCCCAGCTCTCTCTCCAGCAGGGCGACATCGGGTTTTCTCTTGAGGGGATATTCGGCTGTTAGACAGGCCAAGCATAATTCTGATTTAGGAATGCCAATCGCATCGACGAGCCCCTCCAGAGTCTGATACCCGAGGCTGTCTGCCTTAATGTATCTCCTTATCTCCTCGACGCTCCTTTGAGAGGCGATGAGCTCCCTGTTGGTTGGAAAATCTACACCCATGAAGCAACTCGAAACCACTGGAGGACAGCTGATTCCGACGTGAATGTGCCGCACACCAGCCTTCCTGAGCTGCCCGACTACACGCCTCATAGTAGTTCCCCGTACTATCGTATCATCCATCAGAACTATGTCCTTGTTGTTAAGTACCGACCTAACTGGGTTCAGCTTCAACCTTACAGAAAGTTCTCGGACTTCCTGCTTTGGCATTATGAATGTCCTCCAAACATACCTGTTTTTCATCAGCCCCTCGACTAGAGGCGAGCTCAGCTCCTGGGCGTAACCGGATGCTGCCGTCCGTCCAGAGTCCGGAACCGGCACAACCATGTCCGCCTCCTTAGGCCATGTCCTTGCGAGGTTCCTTCCGAGCCTCAGCCTGGCATCATAAACTCCCACCCCATTAATAATCGAGTCTGGTCTTGAGAAGTAGACATACTCGAACATGCACATTGCATGTCTAGGCGAGTTCCTAACGATCTGCTTCTCGATTTTTCCCTCTGAAATCCTGACGACCTCACCAGGTTTTATCTCGCCGATATTCCTTGCACCAAGTACGTCCTCGGCAACGCTTTCCGAAGCTACGACATAGAGCCCCCTGCTTTCGTTTGCGCCAAGGCACAGTGGTTTGAATCCAACTGGGTCCCTCACGCCATAGAGCTCTCCCTTATCGGTAACGAGCACTAGGGAGAATGATCCGTCGAGAATGTCCATACATCTCCCAAAAGCTTTGAAGTAGTCATTGGTCTCCCTATAACCCTCTGCGATACAGTAGGCAAGCACCTCAGTGTCGGTATGCGTTGAAAACCTGTAACCGGAGTCCTTTAGTGATGACCGAACTTCTAGGAAGTTTGATATCGTTCCGTTAAATGCCAGGGCAAAACCCCTTCCAGATTCATCATAGAGAAGAGGCTGAGCCTCCTGGATGCTTGAACTAGCAGTTGTAGAATATCTCACGTGCCCTATGCCGATACATCCACTGAGCCTCGTAAGGATTCTATCATCAAAGACCTCCGCCACCATGCCCATAGCCTTGTGTCCCTTGAGCTCCCTTCCATTGTAGACGAATATGCCCGAGCTCTCCTGTCCCCTGTGCTGCAGGGCATAAAGGCCTTGGAAGATTTGGTGAGCTGCATTACCGGATCTGATGCGAATACCTATTACCCCACATTTCTCTCGGATCATGGAGATCGACCATTGTGTTTTGCGATGACCCTTTCGAGAACCTCTCGGTATGCGTGTATAACATCCTCCAACGTAGAGCCAGTTCTATAGATGTCTTTATCGAAACAACGGCCTGTGCTCGAGTCCCAGATCCTCATCGAGTCGCAATTCAGCTCGTCCCCGACGAGTAAACGTCCACCACCATTGTGGCCGAACTCGAGCTTGAAGTCGACCAATGTGAAACCACGTCTGGCAAGAAATTCGCTCAAGATTTCGTCAACCCTTAAGGTGATCACCTTCATCCTCTCCTCATCCGCCTTCGAAGCCAGTTTCAGGACAAGAACGTGATCCTCGGCCAGCATGGGATCATGTAACTCCTCATTCTTCCAGTAAAACTCAACGATCGGCATGGGTAGAACGTCTCCTGTCTTTAGTATCGGGAACCTCTTCACGAAGTGACCCGCTGCCACATTCCGGCAGACGACCTCTATCTTTATCATGTCTAGGCTTTTGACAAGAATCCTGTTCAAGTCGAGTCTCTTGATGAAGTGTGTAGCGACGCCTCTTTTCTCCAACTCATCGAATAGTATTTCCGTAATAGTCGCATTGATCTCCCCTTTCCCTGTAATCCTGTCATGTTTCACGCCATCGAATGCGGTTATGTCGTCCTTAAAGAACAGGATTCTCTCATTGGGATTTTCACTCTCATAGACAATTTTTGTCTTACCCTCCGAGAGTTTCTGCAATGATGCCCAAGGGCAAGTCTTATGGGCTTCATAATAAGTCTTGTTTTAAAGAGTTATACCTTTATGGTATTTTTTACACTTTTCAGTTAAAATATGGAAATATATGCTACTTCCAGTTCTTCACACCCAGATGAGACCAGAGGGGTATTGCAGAATGGAGAGGGTTTTAGCCCTATTTGGCTTTAACAACTAACCTCCTTGCTGAAACGTAAACAGGCCCTACTGGGGCTTTGCAAAACACTCCTGCTCGACCCTAACTGACCGAGCCAACCCCCTCAGTTCATAGAATTGGTCGAGGAATGAATTTAACTTAGTGATAGGTATTATGAAGCACCCATCTACTACATAGAGACCAGTATCGAGAAGGGTTGTAAGCGCAGTATATGCAGTTAACTTGTTTCGCTGAGTTCTCAGAAATTTCGGTTTAGTTGGGAGCTGTGACAGCGCAACTACGCGCGACAGCTGCTCCCTTGCGGACTTTCGCAGAGCGCTGCCCTTGCTGCCTCTCTTCCATTGTTTGCAGTCGATGCATATTAAATCGCCCTCCCTTACTCCTAGAACATCTATCTCCCACCTTCTGCCGCAGGATTTGTACCTAACATGCCTCCTAGTCTCAAACCCATATCTGACTAAGGCCTCTTTTACAAGTATTTCGAAACGTTGCCAGGGGATGGTGTTTGCAATCACCTCGAGAGGCACGCCCTTGTTTACGGCACCCTCAGCCAGTGCGGTCCATGTCTTTTCCTTCAAGAACATAAACTTGCCATCAGTTTCAATGCCGCTCGATCTGAGCCAAGCCTTAATGACCTCGTGGCTGACTCCTGTTGTCCTCGAAATGATCCTGAATTCAACCTTCTCATGTTTCGAGGAAAGGAGCGCGAGGTAAAGCATCCTTTGGAGACGAGGAGCGAGCATATGAGTTCATTGTACTAGTCACTCCATTATTTTTGATTTTCCCCCCTCTCCAATTGACTCAACATGTTAAATCAATCAAGTCAATAATAAGTGCTCTTGCCTTCCCTTTTTACACCGAAATTGATTTCGAAAATCCTTTCGTTTTTCATATAGGCCTTCGTGTAATACCTTGGCTCTCCGACCCAAGTACAGCTCGATGTGTTACTATTATGAGATAGGTCGGTGAGCTTACCCCAGGTATCCAGCCTTGGCTAGAAACAGGATTCGGCCAGAGGCAGGTATGCAGTTCAAGAGAGCTTTGGGCAAGTTGCCCAATTTGGGTGGTCTGGCTCTCTTCATGATCCTGGTGTTGGGTTGGGAATGTACGATCAGACTCGGACTGATACCAGGCAATATGCTTCCTGCCCCTACTGGCATCATCTCAGACCTCCTAACGAATAAGATTACTGATGCCTCTTTCTGGATGAGAATCCTCCTGAGCTTTGTAACGCTAAATGGCGGGATCCTTTTCGCTCTCCTCTTAGCAACTCCGCTTGCGGTGATCGCTGGTCTGAGCAAGAGGGCAGACTCCTGTATGACGCCAATGGTTACAATAATGGGGAGCTTGCCAGATATTGCCATTCTACCAATGCTGGTCAAGTGGGTTGGACCTGGTATGACTGTGGCTATACTGATATCCAGCCTATGCGCTTTCTTCCCGATCTTCTTCGCAGTACGAGAGGGCGTTCGTGAGATCCCCGCTGAACTGGTCAGGGTTACGGAGGTATTTAGAAGCAGCAAACGCGATCTCCTTCGGAGTTTGATACTTCCAGCTACATTCCCGAAAATGGTAACAGGCCTTAGGGTTGCATATGATTTTGTCTGGGAGATAGTGCTAGCGATTGAGATTTTTTCGGGATTGGCTGGACTCGGTCATCTCATCGACATCGCCTCGAGAAATAACGATATGGTCACGGCATTTTCATCAGTGTTTGTTATAGCTCTGTTGTCGGTGTCAGTTGATAGGTTGATTTTCGCCAAGCTGGAAGCGAGGGTGCGGAGGTGGCTTGACTGAGAGGATATCTGGTAGCGGAGCATCTCTGCAAGGCCTTCTACAATCCTGAGGGAGAGAAGGTCACGGTCAAGGATGTCTGCTTCAGCGTCGATGAGGGGGAGTTCGCCGTCATCATCGGCCCAAGTGGATGTGGAAAGTCAACCGTCCTCCGGATGCTCGCTGGACTTGAGAAGCCCAGTTCTGGCAGAGTCATGCTCAATGGAGAAGAGCTCACCCATCCTTCGTCCAGCCTCAGCATGGTCTTCCAGAGCTTCGCCCTCTTCCCCTGGAGAACCGTTCTGCAGAACGTGGAATATGGTCTAGAACTGCGGAAGGTTCCGAAATTGGAGAGGCGAGATCGTGCCCTCAAACTCTTAGGAGACGTCGGTCTTAAAGGATATGAGAGTTACTATCCGAGGGATCTCTCTGGTGGAATGAAGCAAAGGGTTGGGCTGGCAAGAGCACTCGCCGTAGATCCGGATGTAGTTCTGTTGGATGAGCCCTTCAGTGCCGTTGACGAGTTCACAGCTGGAATTCTACGCCTTGAGCTACACCAAATTTGGCGCAAGACGGGAACAACGTTTATTCTCGTGACCCACAACCTCTCAGAGGCGATCGAGTTGGGTGATAAGGTCATAGTCCTTAGTAAAGCACCTAGTGAGGTAAAGCATGTAAAACATATCTCATTGAAAAGGCCCAGGAAACAGGAGGATGAAGAGTTTGTAGCCATTCATAAGTCACTATTCGAGTTGCTCAAGGAGGAACTCAATGCCAGTGTCCTTCGAAGGGAGCTAGCCTCGTTGGAGGAGCTGAAGCGCCTCACCGACATAGAACAGGCCCAGTAGCTGGATATATCTTAAATATGGCACTTTGAATAAGAGGTTGACTTGAGACCGATGCGGATATGGCTCTTCCTTGTCTCCTTCCTCCTTATGGGCTCATTATGCCCTCTCATTTCGTCTGCATCTCCTGAATGGAAAGAATCGGAGACTAGACTAGTCGTTGTTGTCACGGGTTTACCGCAGAATGAAACGGTCAACATATATATCAATGGCAGCGTAAATGGCACAGCCTCCTTATCATCGCCACTCGTGCGCACGCTCTCCAGGGATTCTACGATAACTATCACAGCAGACATATACGTCGAGGGGTCATGGGGGTATAGATATGAGCTAGATGGCGTTAGAAGAGAATCTTCCCTCCCTCAAACCCAACCTTCTATACTTCTGGACTCCGACCTGGTAATAGTGGTATGTGAGTATTCAAGCCACCACATCCTACTCTCACCGCTTCTAATTCCTCTATATGCGCTTCTAATACTCATAGGTTTGTGGTCGATCTTTAGGTGGCTTTCCGGGATTGTTCAGCCCCCTCAGAGAGAAGGCGCTGAGCAGAAACAAGGATAATGTCGCCTAAGAAGCGATTTTGGTGCCGTTCAATAATATTATATGCCCACATTGTCGTTGTTATCTGGCGATGAGTTTGAGCGCCATTAAAAAGCTCATGTCGGGACGTCGTGAAGAACAGCAGCTCTGGTCTAAGATAGCCGACTTGAATGGCGCCTGCTTAGAGGCCGTAAGGGGAATGGAGAACACTTACACCTTCGTGGCCTCAGGAGACCGCCAGTCCGCAATAGCTGAGGCCCAGAAGACCGGAGTAGTGGCGAAGAAGGGAATGGCCATTACTAGGGAGGCGAGGAGAATCCTACCTCAGACATCCCTCTCGCCCTCAGCTCGTGATGATTTCACCGTCATACTCGAGGCTCTTCGTTGCCTCCTCCTCTCAGCCAAAGAGGGTTATGGTTCGCTTGTCCAAAGAAGGATCAGCCCTTCCATTGTGTCTCTACTAAATGACGTAAAGCTCCAGTATACGCTTAGTAAGCTCTTCGAAAAGGTCACGCAGACTACAGTATCCTTAACTGAGGCCATAAATTCCCTCCCAAACGATCCAGCCAAGTCCTCCGAGCTGTCACTATCCGTTAAGAAGATGATAGAGGATGTGGAGGCTGCCAAGGCATATTTGCTAGAGAGGTTATACGAGCAGGAGAAGAGTATCGACGTCCTGTCCATCGTGCAGCTCAAGGACATGATCTCTTACGAGTCTTCACTTGTTGTTTCTTTTGAAGCCTGTTTAGAGTCTGTACGCGTATTGGCTACTAGTAAGTAATAGTGCCCTTCACAGGTTCACGCGATCGACTATACTCACGATATCTGATAACCTAGTTATGATATACGTTGCCACTTCTAAGAGCTCTGGATCCGGTTTGCCATCCTCATTAAAGGCAACACCTATTCCTGCTGCTTTCAATAGGCTCTTGTCAAATCGAGTATCCCCAACTGCCAATGTCTGTTCGGGCCTTAGGCTCAACCTTTTCATGAATTCGTCGAGCACTATGTCCTTTTTAAAAGGCTCGACGACGAGGATGCCCCGTCCTGTCAATCTGCGTTCGGTATCCATTTCGAGATCGTTCGCTGCAAAATCCTCGATCTGAAGCCTTTTGCATACTTTCCTAGCAAGAGGGGCCAAACCACTAGTTATCACTACAACCTTCATGTCCCTTTGCCTCAATTGAGAGACCGTGTCCTCAGCTTCGGGTCTTAGTGAGAAGGTCGAAAGGATCTCCTCAATAGCATCCATGCTCAGCCCCTTGGGCCAATATGCTATGTCTCTCCTCATGAATTCCTCATAGTCGATTCTACCCAACTCATAGTCTCTTAGGCCCTCCATACCATGTCTCTCAGTGCCAAAGAACCGGTGAAGCTTTTGCCAACTGCTAGTCTCTACAGTCAGCGTGCCATCGAGGTCAAAGGCTACCAGCCTGAGTTTGCCTCGTAGGCCTGTCATCATGATCACAACGTACCTAGAGATCCCTTCACCAGCCCAAATTCCAAGAACGCTGCGACTAGGAGTATCACCAACACTAAGGCCACAGTAATTGCCGTATTCCTCATCTCCTGCCTGAAATTTTTCCTGACGATGGCATAGAAGATGAGGACCCCTTGCGTGATAGCAAGCGCATATGCCATGAATTCCAAAAAGGCTACGGGATTTGCGACAGTGAAGACGAATAAACTCACCGGGTCTACATTTCTGACCTGGGAAAAGGCCGAGATCACAAGTCCGCTGCTGTAACCTACGTACATTGCGAATAACGCGCCCAACAGAGGCACGATCATGACAAGTGCTATCTCATAGTTGTTAAGGAAGATATCCATGGGCGAATTCAAACCACCGAAGAGCTGTTCCCAGAACTGATTCAAATTTGAGGCATCCGCGCTGCTCAAACTTGTCGTAGCGCCGATGTAGAACGAAAGGATAATTGCAAGATATGCTGCCGGGAGAGGATACCATCTCCATCTCAGGAAGTATTCCCATTTATGAGGAGCCTGCTTGCTCTCAGTCATTCACATATCCCTCCTATGTCAATGTAACTACTTACCTCGGACATGGACTATTAAATATGACTCTTCTCAAATAAGCCATAAAGCACTACCTCATATCAGGATCGTCCACATTGAAGGACGAGAATAATGATGTTCCTGCAATCCCAGAGGATTGTTAATTCTAATTAATTGTGCCAAAGGGGCTGTCTGGTCCTCTCCTCCCGTCGACTGAGTTATCGCTCAGGATTTCGCGAAGATATAGGGTCGAAGGCTGGCGGAGTATCATGGCGCCGTGGAGAAGAATCTCCAGGAGATCCTCGGGCATCTCTGACCTTCATAATTCCTAAGGGATTGGCCGATGCCTAGGGCCTTGGAAAGGGTTCGCCACCGTTCATTGCACTCAATGGGGAGGTTTCCTTGATAACGCTAAGTTAAGCTCACCACCGCGAAAGCCTCCTTTCAGCAATCCACAAATAACATCGGTCCCATATCTTCCTGGAGATAAATATGAAGGTAGGCATCATATCAGATACCCACGATAGACTTGAGACAATTCGCAGAGCAGTTGATGTATTCAATGATTCAGGGGTCGATCTCGTCCTCCACGCAGGGGATTTCGTTAGTCCCTTCACAGTCGAGCCATTTAAGGCGCTGAAGGCCAAGATGATAGGTGTCTTTGGCAACAATGATGGGGATAAGAACTTCCTGAGGAAGAGATACGATGAGATCGGTGCTGAGATCAAGGATCTCTTTGCAATCGTGGAAGCCGATTGCATGAAGATAGGATTGGTGCACGGTCACGACGAAGCTCTATTGGAAGCTCTCAGTGGATCCGAGGCCCTCGATGTGCTCGTGGCTGGACACACCCATAACGCCTCGATCACGAGAAGGAGGAGAGTGCTCTTCATCAATAGCGGTGAGGCAAGCGGTTATCTGTCTGGTAAAGCAACCATAGGCATCTTGGATACCTGCACGGAAGAGTGCAGGCTGATCGAGTTGGCTAAATCTTGAAGGGCGGTCATATCCCCAGCGGCAACCGAATAGGATCTGTACATCAAGGGGAGGAAGGGGTCTACACCCTCATAATATCGGTTCGAATCCCTCTTCGTCAGAAAGTTGGTAGGCTAGGAAGTTTTCATTTCCCAAGGGGCCTCTACCTGTACACGGGGTCAGCACTCGGACCGGGAGGGTTGAATAGACGGATCGGTAGGCATTTTGGACATAGGAAATCACGGTTCTGGCACATAGACTACCTACTTGCGTCTGGAGATGTGAGAGTAGAACTCGCTATTTGCGCCAAGACCCGTGAGCACATGGAGTGCAGGATCAATAAATCCCTCGAGATGCACTTTAAGATCCAAGCGAAGGGATTTGGTTCCTCGGATTGTGTCGAGTCCTGCATCTCGCACCTCCTTAGGTCTGGGATTCGCTCGAAAGCCCAACTATGTGATGTCGTATTCAACGCTTACAAAAGATCTGGACTTCGACCGACGCTGTATTCGCCCGAATCAAACTCAAGATATACAAATATAATGGCAATATGGAAGTCTTAATAGCTTTGGACTTTTATGCAGTGACCTGACATAACTTTGAGATCTATAGAGAAGGTCCTTGTCACAGGAGGAGCCGGCTTCGTGGGGAGTCATACAGTAGACCTCCTAGTCGAGAAGGGGTATGATGTTACAGTTCTGGACAGCCTTGTCCCACAGGTACATGGCGGGAAGAAACCCGATTATATGAATAAGCGGGTTGAGTATCGCTTTGAAGATATTACGGAGCTGGGTGTGGAGGGGCTTCGGAAGCTCCTATCCGATTCGGAAGCCATAGTGCACTTAGCTGCAGCTGTTGGCGTAGGTCAATCGATGTATCAGATAAGGAATTATGTACATGCTAACACCTTGGGTACTGCCGTGATTCTTGAGTCCCTCATAAAAGAGGGGCATAGTGTCAAGAAGATCGTAGTCGCCTCTTCGATGAGCATCTACGGCGAAGGTAAATACCACTGCGAAAGATGCGGGGAAACTAGATTTCCAGCTTTGAGAAATGAGTCTGATCTTGAGAGGAAAATATGGGAGCCCGTGTGCAGTGTATGTGGGTCGAGCTTAAGGCATCTTCCCACGGATGAGGATAAACCGCTCAGCCCAACCTCTGTCTATGCGGCAACTAAGAGGCATCAAGAGGAGCTGTGTCTTCTTGTTGGAAAAACATACGGGATCCCTGTTGTTGCTTTGAGGTACTTCAACATCTATGGGCCCAGACAGGCTTTAGGCAACCCATATACCGGAGTAGCTGCTATATTCTCAAATAGGATATTAAACGGCAAATCGCCATTCATATTTGAGGATGGAAACCAGCTAAGGGACTTCATCTATGTCAAGGATGTGGCTAGAGCAAACGTCATCTCCCTTGAGAGATCTTCTGCAGACTACAAAGCCATCAACATAGGGACGGGAAGACCAACTTCGATTAAAGGATTTGCTGATATACTGATAGAGCTTTATGGTTCAAATGTGAAAAGAGTAGTGTCGGAGAGGTACAGGAAGGGTGACATTCGCCACTGTTACGCAGATATCGAGAGGGCCAAGGATTTGCTGGGCTTCGATGCCTCCTATATGTTGAAGGATGGCCTCAGTGAATTGGTGCCTTGGGCCAGGGAGCACGATTGGGGAAAAGCAGATGCTTTCGATAAGTCCTTGTCGGATCTCGAGGAGAGATCACTTGCATCGCATTTGTGAAGAACAGGTACTCTTCATATAGAGTTCATCTTCACAGTCAGAAGGGATTAGGAAAAACGCAAAGCCATAAATGCCTATGAGGCGATTATTGAGGTTAGATATATGAAGGAATATTCACTCAAAGGCATTAAAACTCATGATCTGAACATTTTACCCGACGAACGAGGTTTCTTCGCTGAAGCCTTCAGACAGGACTGGACGGAACTCCTCGAGGGCGAATCCCTGGTACAGGCAAACATAAGCTATGGCTATCCAAACACTGTTAGGGCTTGGCATCGACATGAGAGAGGACAGACTGATTATTTCTTGGTGTTGAGAGGTGCCATGAAGATCTGTGCCTATGAGGAGGAGACCGGAAGAATGGTTGAGATAATAGCGAGTGACAAGAGGTACATGCTAGTTAGAATACCTGGCAAATACCTCCATGGAACGAGGACTATCAGCGATGAACAATCCCTGACTGTTTACTTCGTTACAAGACTCTACGATTACCGTAATCCGGATGAAATCCGCAGGCCATGGAATGACCCCACAGTGATTCCAATGGAGATCAACGGCAGAAAGGACGACCCACGAGTGGGCAAACCTTGGGATTGGTTCTATCTGCCGTATAAGTAAGAGGTAACAGACGATGAAGGTGCTAGTGACTGGCGGTGCAGGTTACATAGGATCGGTCCTTTGTAGATCGCTCTTGGAGAAAGGCTATGATGTAGTATGTCTGGATAGACTCTTCTTTGGCACGGATTCGATTAACGACATCGTCGGTAGAATAAAGTTAGTCAAGGATGACATCCGATGGTTTAAGCCAGAAGTCCTGAAGGGTATAGATGCCGTGTTCGATCTGGCGTCTCTCTCGAATGATCCAAGCGGCGAGCTTGAACCCCAAAAGACTCTAGAAATAAATCATATGGGGAGGGTTAGGGTGGCCAAGCTCTCCAAGAGCTATGGGGTTTCAAGATATGTGCTGGCCAGCACATGCAGCGTCTATGGATTCCAGGAAGGGCTCTTGACGGAAGATTCCAGAACCAGTCCTTTAACCACCTACGCCAAGGCGAATGTGCAAGCAGAACAGGAAATCCTGCCATTAGCCGATCAAAAATTCTGTGTAACAATTCTGAGACAGGCAACAGTCTATGGGTTATCTTGGAGGATGAGGTTCGACCTCGCCATCAATGGAATGGTCCTCGGTTTCTACAAGAACAATAAAATCCCGATAATGAGAGACGGGAGACAATGGCGCCCATTCGTGCATGTTAAGGACACGTCGAGCGCTTTCATCAGGGTCCTAGAGGGTGATCCCATTCTGGTCGGTGGTCAAGTTTTCAACACGGGCAGTAATGAACAGAACGTCCAGATCTTCGGTCTGGCGGGGGTTGTAGCTGAATCAATCGGCTTACCATTCAATTATGAATGGTATGGTGCACCAGATAATAGAAGCTATAGGGTTAACTTCGATAAGATTAAGAAGACCCTAAATTTCGAACCGCATTATTTAATAAAAGATGGCGCGAAGGAAGTGTTCGACGCGCTCAAGAGTGGAAAAGTCAGTCCGGACGACCCCAGGACAATAACAGTCAAATGGTACAAGCACCTCCTGGAGATGCAAGAGCTAATCAAGCAGCTCGAGATCAATGGGGATATATTATGAGAATAGCCATAATCGGAGCAACGGGACAACTGGGCACGGATCTCATGAAGGCACTACAGGGCGGATTCGAGGTCATAGGCCTGACGCATAAGGAAATAGAAATTACAGACTACAATAGCTGCCTGGTCCTAAAAGAGCACCATCCGGATGTCATAATTAATACTGCTGCATTTCATAAGACGGACCAATGCGAGGAGGATCCGATGAGAACATTCTCGGTAAATGCCCTGGGAAGTAGAAACATAGCGACGATATCCAACGAGATAAAAGCCACGACGATATTCATAAGCACGGATTATGTATTTGATGGATCGAAGAATGAACCGTACACCGAAGTCGACATTCCGAACCCGATTAATACATACGGCATATCCAAGCTGGCAGGTGAGTTCTACACCAGACAAAACCAAAAACATTACATCATCAGGGTCGCGAGCCTATTCGGCGTAGCGGGAGCGAGTGGCAAAGGCGGGAATTTCGTCGAAACGATAATGGCAAAGGCCAAGAAAAGAGAAGCCATCACGGTCGTCGATGAT
>Ga0315282_10013362_pt1 | contig 12393 bp, 9 predicted proteins | sample YL17G07_20_MG_FD_203693 | JGI IMG/M metagenome (GOLD analysis project Ga0315282, IMG submission 203693) | Sediment microbial communities from Yellowstone Lake, YNP, Wyoming, USA - YL17G07_20 | ecosystem: Environmental > Aquatic > Freshwater > Lake > Sediment | place: USA: Wyoming | collected... | reverse complement strand
CGTTTCCTCCGCGAACTGTCTGCTGAAATATACCTGGGGCCCGGTTGAGTGTCAAACTTGATTTTCCCCCACCGATTCGGTATTGTGTAGTCCGAACCAAACGGGGAGACCGTAATGACTCGAGACCAAGCCTGCTCGCTCCTGAGGGAGTACACGAAAAGCGAAAGCCTCATCAGGCACGCGTTCGCCGTGGAGGCGGCCATGGCGGCGTACGCCCGGAAATACGGGGAGGATGAGGAAGCGTGGGGGCTCGTCGGCCTCCTGCACGACTTTGACTACGAAAGATATCCGACGGTCCCGGACCATCCGCTGAAAGGTTCGGAGGTCCTGAAGGAACACGGCGTGCCGGAAGAAATTCGGCACGCCATCCTCGGCCATGCGTCATACACCCTGGTCCCGAGAGACACGCTCATGGCGAAGGCGCTTTATGCGTGCGACGAGTTATGCGGTTTCATCACCGCGGTCTCGCTCGTTCGTCCGAACCGCATCATGGATCTTGAAGCCGGCTCCGTGAAGAAAAAGATGAAGGACAAGGCATTTGCGCGGAGTGTCAGTCGGGAGGATATCACGAAAGGAGCAGAGGAACTTGGGTTGGACCTCACCGAGCACATCACATTTGTCATCGAGGCGCTCAAGGGGATCGCCGATCAGCTCGGGCTGAAGCCGTAGGGGAAGGAGGTTCCCTGAACATGATCGTCGCGAGTCTCGCGGCCGGTACTTCGCTTCAGTTCCTCACCTTTACGAACGCGCTTCGCACCGGCGCGGGCATCTCGGAATTCGCTCCCCTCACGTTCTTCCAGATGATCTCATTGAACTCGATGTCCGGAGCGCGGTCCTCGCTCGTGAAGTCAAACTCAGCCGAACGCCTGCTCCCGTAGGCGCCTGCCGTGTTCTTGCGGTTGAGGTCGACTTCCGCAGGTTTGCAGGTGTACGGAGTGAAATCGGGCCTGCCGGTGAAGGAACGGCACATCGGGGTCGCCGCAGAATCGTACTGCGTCATCGCAGGAAGTCCGAGGATCATCTCAACGGATTTCACCATGCTCGACGTTGAGTAGAGCGTGTGGTCGACGCTCCTCCGCTTCACGTACGGGCCGATGACGAGGCCGACGGTGCGATGGGCGTCGACATGGTCGGGGCCGTTCTGTGCATCATCCTCGATGACGAAGATCGCCGACTCCTTCCAGACGCTGCTTCGGCTGATCCGTTCGACAATCATCCCGAGCGCAAGGTCGTTGTCCGCAACGTACGAGATCGGACTCAGCATGCCGGTCTGCGAGCCGACGGTGTGGTCGTTCGGAAGCCGGACGATCTCGAGCTGCGGCAGCGTCCCGCTCTTCTCCATCTCATCGAATTCCTTCATCCATATCTTCGCGCGGTCTACGTCGCGGATGTTGAGGTCGAACCCCGGGTAGAAGGGGGCGACGTGCCCTTCGAGTGCCGGGACCGCAGGTGCCGCGAATACGCTGTCGCCGATCTTCCAATCTGTCTTGAAGTCGACAAACTCACCGTAGCTGCGATAGCTGATGCCGTGCCTCGCGCAGTTATCCCAGATGTATCCGTTGAGCGGCGACGCAAGCGGGTTCGTGCCTTCGAAGTCGTACGCTCCCCCGCGCCCGCTGTAGTTCGTAGGCCAGAGTTTCTCGACAAAATCGGACGCATACGCCCCCGTCGACCAGTTGTGCCCGTCCGCGCTCACTTCCGCGTCGCAGTAGAGATTGTCAAGGAGAACGAACTCGTTCGCAAGCGCATGGTGGTTCGGCGTTACCGAGTCTGGGAAGAGACACAGGATGGGGGCGCTGTTCCCCTTCCTCATGTCGCCGAAGACCTGGTCGTACGTGCGGTTCTCCTTGATAATGTAGAACACATGCTTGATGGGGGAGGGAGACGCAAAGAGCGGGTTTCCCTTGCCGCAGCCATTGTCCCTCGGTTTCTTCAACGGACTGTTGTCATAGACCTGCTCAGTGTAGTCACCGATCATCGGGAGGAGGTGCGACGGAATGATCGAAAGGCTTCCCCTCAGGAGGATGCCGATATACTGCTCGCGGTTCTGCTTCTTCATCAGCGGATTTGGACCTTCGGGGTTCGGCAATGACGTCGTCCCCTTTCCATTGAGAACGAGAATCGCTCCTCCTTTGCCCGTGGTTCGGACGCAGGTCGGATACCAGCCGGTCGGGATGAAGCCGACGGGACGCGATTCTCCCGGCTTCGAGATGTCGAAGACCGCGAGGCAGTTGTTGTCGGCATTCGCTGCGAAGAGAAGTGTCCCATCCGGGCTGAGGGCGACTGAGTTGGGCGTGCTCCCCGGGAGAAGGTTGGGACTCAAAGCGGTTGTGAGTGTCTCACTCACCCTGTGAAGCTTCAGATCGATGACGCTCACCGTGTTCTCGTTCGCGTTTGCCACGAAAGCCCGGCTGCCGTCGGGCGCCAGAGCGATGTCGGTCGGGTGGCTGCCTACAGGAACGCGTGCGACGATTGCTCTGCTCTTCACGTCGATGCCGATGAATTCCCTCCCTCCCCAGAGCGTCACGTAGAGAACCGCGTCCTTTGGCTCATAGCGGCACGAGTACGCCTCGGCTGGGAGCTGCACCCGTTTGGTGACCTTCTTTAACGGGACGTCGCAGACGTAAAGGGCTTTGTCCCCCTTCGTGACGGCAAAGAGTGTCTTTCCGTCGGGTGAGACATCAATCCCCGCGACTGAGATATTCTCGGCCGGGTACGGTTTGCCGAGGTCGATCGATCCCGTCAGCTCGAGGCTGTCGCCGGAGACGGCGAGCAGGTAGACCTGGTTCTGGTCCCCCCCCGAGACGGCAAGCCGGCTGCCGTCGTCAAAGAACTGGATGCCGAGCCACAGGGACTTGAACTCTTTCGACGATAGGATCGTGCGGGACTGGATGCCGATGAGATCGACGGTGTGTTTTCCCATCCCTGCATTGAGCACAGCGACCCGATTGTGCTTCTCATCGACCGCCATGTTCATGGGAAGGTTGCCGACCTGGACCGTGACGCCCGCCGGCGTAAGCGACCATCCATTTGGCAAAAGAGTCTGCCCTCCCGACCTCTTGCCCGGTATCTGGCCCCGCGCCGTGCCGCCCGGCACAGCAAGTCCCACGAACATGATGACGATCGGAAGGAAGAATGCGCAACCGGCGGCACTTCGGTCATATGCCTTCATGGAAGACCTCAGAAATATTCGAAATCGAAACCCGCTCCGATGTACGGAGTCCTCACATCCATGTACTCGCTCAGGGGGTGTGTTCCTGCGTGATAATGAAGGAAGATGCGAAGCGACCTCTTTCCATAGGCACCAATTGAGGCGCCTGCAAGGATGGTGTGCGCTCCGACGTAAGCATCGGTCCCCCGCACAGTGTGGGTCTGTTCATCGAGCATTGCACCGCCGTCGAGGCGAAAGTCGTACGCAATGAAAGGATGGATCCAGCCCTCAGCGTTGAAGAAAGGAGCGTATTCAAACCCGGCTGAGCCGGAAAGCGGCTTGAGTGAGGCGGGACGGGTTCTGGTTGCGTAGTTCACACCTCCATACACGCGCCACGAATCTCCGCTCAAAGCCGCGAGAAGCTCGAATTGGTCCTTTGTCCACGGCGCAGGCTCCCGCCCGTCCTTCCATTTTCCTGTCAAGCTGTTGAGATGGCCGTCCGCGAGATGAGCGCTGTGATGGATGAAGCGGAACCGTGCAGCCGTGTTCCCGAAGTCCGCGGGTTTGCTCCAGACGATGTTGCCGCCGAAGAAACCGTCAATGGCATCAACCTGAAGATGAAATCCCTGCCACTCGGTCACATAGGCGCGCGCGAAGAATTCCACCGCCGCTGCGAGCGTTGCACCGTCATCTTCTGGGAGAAGGCGGATGATCTCCGCCGCGTTGCCGATGTCAGCGAGGAGACTTCCGTCTTCGAAATCGCGTATGATCCCGAAATGTGGTTCGAACGGACTCGCAAGAGGGGGATGGAACGTCAGGGTGGATGGGAAAAGGAGGAGAGACCGCCCGCCGGGGACAGCGTGAGTCGACTTGTCAGCATCGGTCGTGTCAGTCGATGCGCGGAGTGACGTGGAAGCGGTGAGGAACGCAAGCACGATCAGCACACGCACGGCGGACTCGGAACCTCGAATGCATTTATTCATGGCACAGTTCAATTTAGAGCATGAGACACGAATTTCAAACTCCCGAGCCGAAAGTGGAAGGGGAGATGCGGGCGGGAGAAGACAAGAAATGGGAGTTTGTTTCAGTGGGCGCATTTTTGTAACATGCATTGAATTAGGGCAAGGGAATGAACGATCAAATGACAATAGATAAACCGATACCAAAATGCGGCGTGTTTGGAGTCTTCGGGACGCCTTTTGCCTCGACGCTCGCCTACTACGGACTCAATGCCCTCCAGCATCGGGGGCAGGAGGGGGCGGGGATCGTTTCAGCGGAGTACGACTTGCAGAAGCGACGAACGCGGTTCAACAGCCACCGCGGGATGGGGCTTGTCCACGAGGTTTTCCGGGATGAACGCATCCTCTCCGAAGGGCTCAAGGGAACTGCGGCGATCGGGCACAACAGGTACTCGACAGCCGGGGCCGCAGACAACCCGCTCAATGTCCAGCCGTTTGTCGTGAACTACCGCGGCGGCAACATCGCCATGGCGCACAACGGGAACCTCACCAACTTCCGGACACTCCGCAACCGCTTGAAAGAGGAAGGGACGATCTTCCAGACGACTTCCGACAGCGAGATCATCCTCCACCTTGTTGCTCGAAGCCGTGAGCGCGGGCAAGTCGACCAGATCCTCGACGCCCTCAATACCGTGGACGGAGCGTTCTCGCTTGCCATCCTCACCGACGACAAGCTGATCGCGGCACGCGACTCTTACGGGTTCCGGCCGCTTTGCGTCGGCGAGAAGGACGGTTTCTACGTCGTCGCTTCCGAAACGTGCGCCTTCGATATCATCGGTGCATCTTACATTCGCGATGTTCAGCCAGGCGAAGTCATCGTCATCGACGGCGATGTGCTTCGGACGCGGCAGCTGAAGACCTTCCGGTTGAAGAAAAAAGCGGCACGCCCCCGCTTCTGCATCTTCGAGTACATCTACTTCTCCAGGCCTGACAGCAAGATCTTCGGTGAAAACGTCGACAGGGTCCGCCGCCGCATCGGGAAAGCGCTCGCTGACGAACACCCGGTCGAGAAACTCCCGGAGGAGAAACACCTCTTGGTGATGAGCGTGCCGGACTCAAGCAACACGGCGACGCTCGGCTATGTCAACCGAAGCGTCGACCGCGGCGTCGATGCCCGGCTTGAGATCGGTTTGATCCGCAGCCACTACGTCGGACGCACATTCATTCAGCCGGACCAGGACATACGGGAGGTCCAGGTCAAGACAAAGTTCAACACCGTCAAGGGCGTTCTGAAAGGACGGAGAATTGTCGTTGTCGACGACTCAATCGTTCGCGGGACAACGTCGAAGCTCCTCGTGAGGCTCCTCCGCGGGGCGGGACCGAAGGATATTCATTTCCGGATCTCCTCTCCGCCCATCCGCCATCCGTGCTACTACGGGATGGACTTCCCGAGCCGCGAGGAGCTTATCGCGGTGCAGAAGAACGGCGATGTGGACGCGATCCGTGACGAGCTCGGCGTCGATTCGCTCGCCTATCTTTCGATGGAGAAGCTCCTTGAATCGGTGCCTCACGACAACGGAGAGGGGTACTGCACCGCCTGCTTCAGCGGCGACTTTCCCATACCGGTTGAGGAAGATGTCAAGAAGGATGAGAATGAAGTCTGAGACGGAGGTACGGCGCACGTCCGTTCTCAACCTGTTCGTCCGGCGTGAATCATGGACCGTCTCGAACGTCCTCAGTCTCCTCCGTCTTCTCCTCGCAGCTCCGATCGTTCTGCTCCTCCTGAGAGCGGGGGAAGGGGACCGCACCCTTCCGCTTATCGTGATGCTTGTCGCGGGGCTCACTGACTTCCTCGACGGGATTCTCGCCCGCGCCATGGACCAGATCACGGAGCTCGGGAGGGTCCTCGACCCGCTGGCGGACAAGATCGCCATTGCGGCGGTCGGCTTTACACTCATCGTGCTCGGCGACCTTCCACTCTGGTTCCTCCTCGTGGTCGTGGTCAGGGACATCGTGATCCTCGCCGGTGGACTCCTCATCAAGAAGCGGACGGGGGTGGTGCTTCCCTCGAACTGGGCGGGAAAGGTCGCGGTCACCTTTGTCGCGCTTGTGATGCTCCTCGCCGCGACCCACCTCGACGGACTCATGCATCTGCGCGACGGCGCGATCTGGGTCAGTGTCTTCTTCCTCACTCTCAGCCTCGTTTTGTACGCGCGGCGGTTCTACGAAGCTTCCATCTCAAGGGTTACGGAAGCAGTGTGACGCGAATGGGTCTTTTTGACCGGCTGAAGAAAGGGCTCTCAAAGACACGCGAAGCGGTCGTCGGCAGGCTCGGGAAGATTGTCGGCCTCCACACGGCTATCGACGACGCGCTCTTCGATGAGATGGAGGAAGCGCTTATCGCTGCCGATGTCGGCGTCGCTCCGTCATCACGCATCATCTCGAACCTCCGTGCACGTGTCAGGCGCGATGGAGTGACCGACCCGGCCGGTGTCCTTGCGCTGTTGAAGGAAGAAGTCGCGGCTCTTCTGCCGGCGGACCAGGACGGCGACCCGTTCCATGCTTCGCTCGCGGAGACGCCGCATGTCATCATGGTGGTGGGGGTGAACGGCGTGGGGAAAACGACGACAATTGGGAAACTCGCATACCAGTACCGCGAAGCCGGGAAGCGTGTCCTCATCGCTGCCGCGGACACGTTCCGCGCCGCGGCAAACGAACAGCTCGAGATATGGACGAAGCGTGCCGGGGTCGAGATCCTCCGGCAGTCACCGGGAGCGGACCCAGGAGCCGTCGCGTTCGACGCTGTGAAGCATGCGCAGGCCGCATCTCTCGATGTTGTGATTGTCGACACGGCGGGGCGTCTTCACACAAAATCGAACCTCATGGAGGAACTCAAGAAGATCCGCCGTGTCATCGCCAAGGTCATGCCCACGGCGCCGCAGGAAGTCCTCCTTGTCCTCGATGGGACAACCGGCCAGAACGCGATCCAGCAGGCACGACAGTTCAACGCGGCTGCGGGTGTGACCGGCATCGTCCTGACGAAGCTCGATGGGACAGCGAAGGGGGGAGTGGTGATCGGTGTTGCAAGCGTGTTCTCTATTCCGGTTCGCTACATCGGCGTCGGCGAAGCGGTTGAGGATCTTCAGCCGTTCAACCCGCACGCGTTTGTTGATGCGCTCTTTGCGCAAGACGAAAGGAACACGAACTGATGGGCATCAGTCGAAGGAACTTCCTGTCAGCCGCTGTCGCTACAGGCGTCGGTGCCGCTTTTATGAAGCGCATCCCGCGGATATTCCCCCACACGAACGCAAAGGAGGCCGCCGTGTCCGGAATCAAGCTGACCTACCGCCGCTACGAGCTGAAACTGCGGCATGTATTCACAATCTCTCGCAGCTCAAAGACCGTGACGCCGGTGATCTTTGCGGACGTTACGGCGGACGGCATCACAGGCACCGGCGAATCGTCGCCGAACGCGCGGTACCACGAAGATCCGAATACCGTGACCGCCTTCCTCGACAGAATCGACCTCTCGCGCTACGACGACCCATTCGAGCGGGAGGACATCCTGGACTATGTTGCCGGCATTGCGCCGGAGAACACGTCTGCGAAAGCCGCCGTCGACATCGCGCTCCATGACTGGGCAGGGAAGAAGCTCGGCGTCCCTCTGTACAAGCTCTGGGGGCTTGACAGGAACAAGGTCCCCGTCACCTCCTTTACGATCGCCATCGATACCCCGAAGGTGATGCAGGACAAGATCCGGGAGGCTGAGGAGTACCCGATCTACAAGATCAAGGTCGGGCTCGATAACGATGCGGAGATCATGAAGGCGGTCCGCGAGGTGACCAAGAAAACGCTCCGCGTCGACGCCAACGAGGGGTGGAAAACGAAGGAGGTTGCTCTCGAGCGGATCAAGATGCTGCAGGACAACGGCGTCGAGTTCATCGAACAGCCGATGCCCGCCGCGCAGCTCTCCGACATTGCGTGGCTCAAGGAACGGGTCGGAATCCCGATCATGGCCGATGAAAGCGTCCTCAGCCTCTACGACATCCCGAAGATCGCAGAGGCGTTCGACGGCATCAACATCAAGCTTATGAAGAGCACGGGGATTCGCGAGGCGATGCGCATGATCCACACGGCGCGGGCGTTCAAAATGAAGATCATGCTCGGCTGCATGATCGAGAGCTCGGTCGGAATCAGCGCCGCCGCGCATCTCTCGCCGCTCGTGGACTACACGGACCTCGACGGGAACCTCCTCATCACGAACGATCCGTACACCGGACTCACCCTGAAAGACGGAAGGGTCATCCCGGGCGACGGGCCGGGGCTCGGCGTAGTTCCGCGGGAAGGGTGACCGTGAGCCGCACGATCAACATACTGCCTGAGAACCTTGCGAACAGGATTGCGGCAGGGGAGGTGGTTCAACGGCCGGAGTCGGTCGTCAAGGAACTTGTGGAAAACTCTCTCGACGCCGGTGCGCGTTCCGTCATTGTCGCCGTTCGTGACGCAGGGAAGACCTACATCCAGGTAAGCGACGACGGCATCGGGATGTCTGCGGAGGATGCAGTCACAGCCTTTGAGCGTCACGCCACGAGCAAGATCGCGACGTACGACGACCTCGAGGCAATCCGGACGCTCGGGTTCCGCGGCGAGGCACTCGCCTCGATCGCTGCCGTGGCGCAGGTCGAGCTGAAAACGCGCCGCCGGGGGGAGGCCGCGGGGACGAGGGTGAGGATCGCGGGAGGTGCCCGTGATGTCGTCGAGCCGGTGGGGATGGAACCCGGCACCGCTGTGGGTGTGAAGAACCTCTTCTTCAATACGCCCGCCCGCCGCAACTTCCTGAAGAGCGACGGGACGGAGTTCAAACGGATCCTCGACACACTCCAGCATGCAGCGATCGCGTGGCCGGGCACGTCTTTCACCTTCGCGAGCAGCGACGAAATCGTCTTCGATGTCGCGGCGGTCGATACGGAGGAACAGCGGATCAGGGATCTCTTCGGTGAGAGGTACTTCGAGTCACTCGTGCCCGTGAGGGAGGAGTCCGACCTCCTCGCCATCCACGGGTACATCTCCAAACCCGAGTTCGCGCGGAAGACCAGGACCGAGCAGATCTTCCTTCTCAACCGCCGGTTCATCACGAGCCGGGCACTCGGCCACGCGGTCTTCAGCGGCTACGAACACCTGGTCGAGAAAGCGAGCTTCCCGTTCTTCGTCCTCTTCATCGAAATCGATCCTCACCGGGTCGATGTGAATGTCCATCCTTCGAAACTTGAGGTGAAGTTCGAAGACGAGTCGGGCGTCTACCGGATGATTCACAATGCAGTCCGGCGCGCCCTTGGTACGCACGACCTCATCCCGGTGCTGACGTCCGTTGAGAGGAACGGCACTTTCTCCCCGGAGCCGATTCCGCCGCAGGCCGTACCGGGCCACCCCCAGACGGAAATGAGGCTTGCCTTCCTGCGCACCGCACCCGCCAAGGGGGGCCGGGGCCCGTCGACATCGCCCGCCACCGGTGGAGGAACCGAGCTTCACGTCGTTTCTTCCGGAGAGCGTGCGTCGGTTCCCCCTGCGGGCGCGCCGGGAGGGGGTGAGGAACCGAGAATCTATCAGCTCCACAACAAGTACATCCTCTCGCAAATCCGCTCGGGAATCATGCTCATCGATCAGCATGCGGCGCATGAGCGGATCCTGTACGAGCGGGCCGTGGCATTCCTTGAACGGAACGCGCCCGCCTCACAGCAGCTTCTCTTCCCGCAGACAGTCGAGCTCTCGCCGGGCGACTTCGCCCTCGCATCCGAGCTCCTCGACGATCTGATGCGGCTGGGATTCGACATCCAGGTGTTCGGTAAGAACACGCTCCTCGTTAACGGCATCCCGGCGGACGTGCGGATCGGGCATGAGGCGGGGATCCTCCGGGACCTCCTTGACGAGTACAAGGACGACAAACGGAACATGACGCTGAAGCCTCGCGAGCGCCTGGCAAAGTCCTTCGCATGCAGGGCGGCGGTCAAAGCGGGCGATCCGCTCTCGAGCGATGAGATGAGGTCGCTCATTGACCAGCTCTTTGCGACGTCGATCCCCTATTCGTGCCCTCACGGCAGACCGGTCATCGTGCGGATACCGCTCGAGGAGATCGATGGGTATTTCGGAAGGACATGAGCCCCAAGAGTAACTGCAAACACGAATGACACGAACATTGCACGGAAGGGCACGAATCGCTCCCGTAGGGCAAGAAGCAATGGGTGTAGTCCATGGATTCTTTCGTGTGATTTGTGATTGCGTCTTCTTCTGCTAGTCCGTGGTTGTTTCTTGGTTTTCACGTTGGACCGGAGGAATCGAACATGGCTGATATAGAGAAGATCCGTTCTGAGAAGGAACGCTGGCTCAACAAGCCGGAACAGAAGGTGAAACCGAGGCCGGTCTCCTTCACAACGATCAGCGGCGGCGACGTGGAGCGGCTCTACACGCCCGCCGACGTCGCCGGCATCGACTACCTTGACGACCTCGGTTTCCCTGGCGAGTACCCATACACGCGCGGCATCCGGGACACGATGTACCGAGGCCGGCTCTGGACCATGCGGCAGTTCGCGGGCTTTGGAACACCGGAGGATACGAACGCGCGCTTCCGGTATCTCCTCGAGCACGGACAGACGGGGCTTTCGGTGGCGTTTGACCTGCCGACTCTCATGGGACGCGATGCCGACGACCCGATGTCGCAGGGGGAAGTCGGCATCTGCGGAGTCTCGGTGAGTTCTTTGGCCGACATGGAGGTTCTCTTCAACGGGATTCCTCTCGGCGAGGCGTCGACATCGATGACCATCAACGCCCCTGCAGCGATGATCTTCGCCTTCTATCTTGCCGTCGCGAGGAAGCAGGGTGTGACCTTCGACCGCCTCCGGGGTACGCTGCAGAATGACATTCTCAAGGAGTACATCGCCCAGAAGGAATGGGTGTATCCCCCGGGACCATCGATCCGCCTCATCACCGATACGGTGGAATTCTGCACTCGCGAGGTGCCGCAGTGGAACCCAATCTCCATCAGCGGCTACCACATCCGTGAGGCCGGCTCCACAGCCGCACAGGAGCTGGCGTTCACATTGGCGGACGGTTTCGCGTATGTCGAGGCATGCCTGAAGAGGGGGCTCGCCATCGACGAGTTCGCACCGCGCCTCTCATTCTTCTTCAATTCACACCTCGATTTCTTCGAGGAAGTGGCGAAGTTTCGCGCCGCGCGCCGCATCTACGCAAGGAGGATGAAGGAGAAATACGGCGCGAAAGATCCACGGTCCTGGATGCTCCGGTTCCACACCCAGACGGCCGGATGCTCGTTGACCGCGCAACAGCCCGAGAACAACATCGTGCGGACGGCGCTCGAAACATTTGCCGGTGTGCTCGGCGGGACGCAGTCGCTCCACAGCAATTCGATGGACGAGACGCTCGCGCTTCCGTCGGAAAAGGCGGTCAAGATCGCGCTGCGTACCCAGCATGTCATCGCCTATGAGAGCGGCGCCGTGAACACGATCGATCCCCTCGGCGGAAGTTATTTCGTGGAGGCGCTTACGGACCGTATCGAGCAGGAAGCCGAGAGCTACTTTGAGAAGATCGATTCCCTCGGAGGTGTCGTTGCAGCCGTCGAGCAGGGCTTCTTCCAGCGTGAGATAGCGGAGGCGGCGTACCGGTACCAGCGGGAGATCGATCGCAAGGAACGGATCATCGTCGGTGTGAACGAGTTCGTCGAGGAGAATGAGCATATCGATATCCCCCTCCTCCAAATAGGTCCGGAGGTGGAAGCACGTCAGAAAGAGCGTCTCGCGCGGCTTCGGGCGACGCGAGATATCGCCGGGGTTGACCGCGCGCTGGAAGGGATCCGCCGGGCCGCGGAGGGGGGACGGAATCTCATGCCCTCTTTCATTGAGGCTGCGGCGGCCTACGCAACGCTTGGCGAGATGATCAACGTGCTGAAACCCGTCTACGGGGTTTACGAAGAACCAGCGGTGTTCTGAGATGCCGCGTTCAGCGATACTGATGTCACTGCGGCCGCACCAGTGGGTGAAGAACCTCTTCCTCTTTGCTGCGATCGTCTTCTCGGGGAAGCTGTTCGCCCTTCATGAGCTGGCGATGGTAGCCGGAGGATTTATCCTCTTTTGCGGCGGCGCGAGCGCAGTCTACCTCGCGAATGACGTGGTCGATGCACCGCAGGACCGGCTGCATCCGGAGAAGTCGAAGCGCCCGATCGCGGCCGGACTCATCACGCCGGCCCGGGCGATCGCGGCAAGTGTCCTTCTC
>Ga0315282_10013360_pt1 | contig 12393 bp, 8 predicted proteins | sample YL17G07_20_MG_FD_203693 | JGI IMG/M metagenome (GOLD analysis project Ga0315282, IMG submission 203693) | Sediment microbial communities from Yellowstone Lake, YNP, Wyoming, USA - YL17G07_20 | ecosystem: Environmental > Aquatic > Freshwater > Lake > Sediment | place: USA: Wyoming | collected... | reverse complement strand
CAGGATCACGTTGATGGAGAGCATCGCCGCGAACAGCACGATGATGAACGCCATCCAGGTCGCGAGCGGGGTGATCCAGGCGCGCAGGTCGCCGCGCGCCCAGAACGATGTCCCCCCCTCGTAGAAGCCTCGCAGCGCCGAATCGTTCTTCACCACGAGCGAGTCTGGCAGATAGTCGGCGAAGAGCGGCTTCCACGCGTTCTCCTTGGTGGCGAACCAGGTGCTCTCCCCCAGCATCGGTATCAGGATCTCGAGCTGGTCGTGCCCGGCCAGCGAGTTCGAGACGGCGAGCATCACGTAGATCACCAGCAGCTCGTTCTGCTGGAGCGCCCAGCGCGGCGCGATCCGGCGCAGCGCCAGGTTCGCGCACATCAGCGCCAGGATGATGAAGATCACGTGAAAGTAGAGCGAGATCGTGGTCGGCTGGCTGCTGTACCATACGATCTCGAGCTGATGCAGCCAGTAGATGCTGACGGGGATGAGCGCCGCCCCGACCAGAAGCGCGCGCCCCGTGACACCACTCGGCTTCTTCGGGGCGAAATCGGGTGCGGGCGTCCGTGCTCCTTGACGCAGCCGGTCAGACACGCGCCTGCGATTCGCTGGCCTTCGACCCCCCTCCTGCCCCTCAGGCGATCTCCACCTCCAGCACCACGTGCGCCGGCGGCGGCAGCGAACGCCGCCATGCATGTAGTGGCCCACCTTGACACCCGAACGCTGAACGGGATTCGCAGGAGCGTCCTGTCCAGAAACTCGTTCGCCTTCCGGAGCGCCGTAGCAGCCCCGATTGTGGTATCCTCTGCGATCGCTGACACTGATGGGCCGGGAGGCGCGGAGGATGGGTAAGGATGCTGAGCGCGGCTTCGACTGGGTGGGCGTCTGGTCGCTTGCCCCACCAGACAGAGCTACTGCCCTAGCGCCTCCAGCGCCGCGATCACGTTAGCCGGCACAGGCCGCAACGCCAGCGGGTTGTGCCACACGCGTAGGAGATGCGTGCGCCCTGTCTCGTGAGAAGCGCGCACCCAGCAACACGCGGACACGCGCTGCCATCTCTGCAACAAGAAGAGCCCATTGCTGTCGTGGCCAAGTCCGTACCTCGCGTCGATCAGGCCTCCGAGCCCATAGGCGTCACCGAACAGCGCAACTGCGATCCACTCTGTGTCCCTGCCAAAACTCCCCGAATGGAACAGGAAGAGCAGGCCCATAGCGTTGTCGGGAAGCTGCTCCGGCACACCATCGTTCCCATCGGTGCCATTCAGTTTGCGACGCAACGCCTCCGAACGAGGGATGTGCGCCGTCCTCTTGGCGTCCCGGAGCCCCCTCATTGTGAGCGCCCGCCCGAGTCGCGGGTTGTCCCGCATGAACCACCGATCCTCGTAGCGCTTCACCTCCGCCCAGATTTCGTGTCCGCCGATCTTCGCGCGCAGATCGCAACGTTTGCCGGCGACCTGCGGACGGAGGGCGACCTCCTCGGCCACGGCTGCGAGGTCAGCGCTGAGGCTGATTTCGCAGAGCAGATCACGCAGCAGGTCCTCACTTCCGATCCCTGATAGGTCGCGTCCGTACGCGGTGGCCACCCTCGTCTTCCCTACGCGGCCGGCGAACTCCTCGACCGTCAGGTTGGCAGCCCTGAGGTTGGCCCGTCCGGCTAACGCACCCGGAGAGGATAGGTAGGCAGCGATGCCCAGCGGCAGGCAACGTCGAGCGCGCGTGTTCAGCAGGCCCCAGATCGCGGGGCAGTGCCTTTGCAGCCATCTGATTCGGAACTCAATCGGTTGAGTGAGCGGCACGAGCGTACGCCATCCGGGGGCCGGGCTATCGTTGTGCTTCGCAATTTGCCGCGGCAAGCATTGATTGCCACAGCTTGACCACCCCATCGGCATTGCAGGTATTCGCCGCACGGTACCATCGCCCTCCACGTCGCGCTTCTGGCCTCCCTGCGCCGTGGCAGCGGCCAACTCGTCCACGAAGCCGCAAGCAGATGTCCGACAACGAGGATGCTTGGGACAGGATGCGTTAGATGCAGACGAAGAGAAGGACTGCCGCATGGCCTGTGCGACCATCTCGGCCCATTCTGGCGAGGGTTGCCGTGGACCTCGGCGCGCGCTACAATGGGCGCGTTCGCCTTAAGCGGCAGGTATTCGCGCTGAGTTACCACTCGGTCGTCTCTGTGCGGTAGCGTCTCGCCGGCGTTCGCGGTCGCCAGCGTCCTGGTGAGCGGAAAGCTCATTGTACTGGAGGTTGCCCGGTGTCTACTTTCCATCCTCTGCCTGGTGGGATTCCTATCGATGCTGAGCACTCGCTCGACCAGCTCACGACGCCATTCCAGAGCACCCGCAGCGGGCTTCCAGAGCTGATCAAGAACAGCAAGGACCAATACGCGCGGCTTGGCATAGTCGCCCGGGATCAACGGCAGATAGTCGTGATCGCCTCGAGCAACCGACGTCACCTGGCCGTACTGGACTTCGCCGGCGCTCACGACGAGGACTTCGCTGGCTGGAAGACTTGGTCCAGCCGGTATGCCGGCCGGGCTAATCTGGCAGATGAGATAGAGGCAGGCCACGGCAATGGTGGGAAGGCATTCATGGTCCGAGGTAGCCGCGGCCAGTCCTTCATGTGCTCAAGCGCGGATGGCCGCTGCACCCAGATGGGGTTCGACAACACGGATGCGAACATCCGCTACCGTCCCGGTTACTTCGCTGATGAATCTGGGGCGGAGATTCGCCACCTGCCTGACAAGTCGCCCCACGGCACACTGGATGCCCTACTGCGCCCGCTGGGGAGTTCGGTTAGCTCGCTGCCCGCTAAGGCGCAGGAGGCACTTAGACGTCGGAAGGTCTTCACTCTCGTAGTTGTCAAGGAGGTGTCGGACCTCGTGACGAGCTCGAGGCGGCGCGAGGTGGTGTCTGGCATACCACGGGAGATATGCCAGCACCCACAGGCAGCGTGGACCATAGAGAGCTGTCAGGTCTGGGTGTTGGATGGTAAAGAGATGGTGACCTCCAAGCCCCTGGAGGTTAAGACACTTGAGCCAATGCCCGGCTTCGAGAAGGCCTTGCGCTTCGAGCTTCCAGAGGTGCTCGTCGATCCAGACACTGACGAGGAAGTGCACCTACCAAAGGCGAGTCCTCGCGATCAGTTCCTGGAGATCCGGGTGACGTCGCGGCAGCTCAGGATGTCGGCGACTCGGCCACTGAATGTGATAAGGGTCAGGAATGAGCGAAACATCGTCTGCAACTGGAGCATAGCGGAGCTCGCGCCAATGGCGGGATCGGCTTTTCTGTACGGCGTGCTGAAGACACCCGCGATCACGGCCGACCACATGGCAGGGGCAGATCGCCAGGGTCTCGCGGATACCGCTCTCACTCGGGCTCTTCGGGAGTGGACTGCGGGCAAGCTGTCCGAGATCGCCGCAGACATCCAGAAGGCGAACGCCGATCGTGAGCCCGAATCGGCGAGGGAGCGCGCCAATGATGTTCTTGAGCGGCTGCGCGACCTAATGCGCAGATTCCTGGAGGCGGACTCGACCGGCGCGCGCAGCGAGGGGGAAGGCAAGAAGGGGCCTATCACCATCGTTGAGCGGAAGTTCGGGGAGTCTGTGGATGAGATACGACTAGAGGATGGCCGCGACAGCCTCGCGCTGCCGGCGGGCGTGACCATCCCCTTGCTGTTCACGTGCTATGACAACACTGATCCCAAGAAGCCGCTGCCCGTGCCGCGTCCTGCCGTCCGGCTGATCTCGGACCCCCCTGGCATGGCGGAGATGCCCGCGCCCGGCATGTTGCGAGTAGATACACCTGGTAAGTGCCGAGCGCACCTGGAGACGGTGCTCGACAGCGTTAGGTCGAATGCGGTGTCGATCACCACGCTCGACCTGCAGGGCGCCGAGGTACGAGCGCCTTCGGGCGAGCTGAAGCAGGGGCAACGCGTGACCCTCTCGATCACAGGCTTCGGCCCGGGAGGCACCCGCCTACCCGAGCTGCTCTACGAAACGTCGGTAGACGAACCAGAGATGGGACACTTCGGTCGTTCCGGCGTCTTTACAGCTGGCAGCGTTCCGGGCGCGGCGACTGCCAGGGTCAAGTACGGCACGAGGCCGACTGATTCTGCCACGTGTACCGTCGCGATAGGCAAGGAGCGCATTGAGCACAAGCGCGGGCGCTCGGGCTCCGACATCCCTCTCATTCTCTTGTGCGGCAGCGAGGCGCCGGGCAGGGAGGAGTACCCACCTGAGCAGCGCACGCATAGCGGCGGGGAGAATCACCCTACGATCATCGACTATGAGCCGCAATGGGCCGACGTAATCTGGATCAACCAACGCAGCAAGGAATCGGTTCGCGTCAGAACAGGCAGGGGACCCTCGGGTGCATTCGGGGTCGACAACACGACTTTCAGCCAGTACATCGCCCTCAAGTGCTTTGAGATCCTGCGGCGCCTTCGTGCCCGGAGAGACCTGGAGGCCCTTGGAGTGTTCACCTATCAGCAGCTGCTCGAGGCGCTCGCCACAGCAGAGATCGACGCGGCGGACTTCATCGACGCGGCCTATCAGCTAGTGGACCGGCTGATGGAGAAGGCGACGCAGTAGGAAGGAGAGAGGTTGGATGGCCGAACTGAACGCGTCGCGAGAGATCCTACTGGCGGCAGCCGATCTGTCCGGCGACGACCGCGGTGAGTTCTCGGAATGGGATCTCACTGTCCGCGTCTGGGAGATGAATAGAACTCGGTTCGGTTGCCGCGGCTACGAGGAACGTTACCCCGACCATAAGCGCGTGATGATGGAACTCATGGGCACCGGGAAGCTGCTGCGGCAACAAGGCTGGATCGAGAGGACCCGAAAGAACCACTACCGGATCGGGCTTCTCGGCCTTGCCGAAGTTGCGCGCCTTCGAGGTGGGGACAGGGCTAGCCACAGGCGCAATGTGCCTCTTTATGATGCACTTGAGCGGTTCGCGTTCCACCCGGCATTCGAGTCGCATCTCCAGTCCGAGGAGGAGCCCAAGACGTGGTTGGGTGCGGCCGCCTTCCTTGCCCTCCAGCGCAACGACCCCGAGCTCCTAGACGCTCGGCTTGCCGAGATCGAGCACGCTACAGAGGCATCATTGGCGTGGATGGCAGAGGTCGGTGCAGACAGCATGCGCCGCGGCGATGCAGGCAAACCGATGTCGCGCGAGAGGCTGCTGCGGCTAAGGGACTTCGTGAATGTTCTCCAGTCCCGCTTCGAGCCGCAATTCGCTGCGATCCGGCACAAGCAACGTTAGCCGCCGTCTCGAACAACAGAGCTCAACGGCTTGGGCCATCCGGTGCGGCCGGCTCTGCCGCGAATCTCAGCGTTGCCCCTCTGAGGTAGGGCTCGTGCTTCTCCATCGCAATCCATCTGCGGCCGAGCCGCTCGGCCTCCTGCCCCACGACATTGCTGCCAGCGAACGGGTCTAGGACCAGGCCACCGGGAGTTGTCAGGAACCTGATGAAGAAACTGGGCACCTCGGACGGGAAGCGTGCTGGGTGAGGGCGTATGTCCGCCTCTCTGCACCGTCGCAGGTATCGATCATTGGACGCTGTATTGGCGGCTATGATGATGTTTGGTGGGATCGCTCCCTGGTTATCGCGGGCCCACTTGTCCGAGATCACGTGTTCGGACGGACGCGGGCCCGCGTTGTACCCGTTTCTAAGTAGAGCTTGCATGGCCGGCTTGTAGGGCGTTAGCACCCGGCGGTTGCTCGCATTCGGGCGCGTGGACTTCGCTAGCCACCATATGGTGTCCACAGCATCTTTGACCCTTATGCGTTCCACGGTCACCCATTGTGCGGGCGTCGGGAGCTTGGCAGGATTGTACCAGTAGAAGTCCTGGGCGAGGTGGAACGGCCTGGGCCGCATCTCGCAGAGCGCCATCAGAAGCTGCACGTGGTACAGGGAGCGCGTCGGCTGACCCTTGGTCCACGTGCCGCCAATGTCGATCACCAGGCTGCCCCTCGGCCTCAGCACACGGCGGAACTCACTGGCGAACTCCATGAACCACTTCTGGTAGCTTTCGGCATCCTCATTCCCGTACGCCTTCTTGCGGCGCAGAGCGAATGGCGGCGACGTGAGGATCAGGTCAATGCACGCGTCCGGCACTAGGCAAAGCAGACGGAGCGAATCGCCTAGATACGATGAGCCGCTGCTCGTCTCGAAATACGCCGATGGCAGAGAAGATCTGCATCGCTCGAAGGAACTGTCCGGGTCTCTTGCGGATATGGTGCTTCTTCCTCTCGATGAGGGCATGCTCAGTTAGCGAGGTCCCGAATGGCTCAGCGCAACGGTTGACGTGTGGCGCCTACTGCCACAGACGTATTCCTACCGTAGTTTCCAGAACTAGTCAACCTTGTCCTCCAGATTCTGGCATTCGGGACTGGGTAGCGTTTCCTGTCTCAACACTCACCACAAAGCGGGCCTTCAACACGCGCGGAGCGCGGACCGGCGGCCTGCGCTCGCCTCCGGTGGGGCTCGGCGATGAGCTGACCGCCGGCCCAGCGACAGCTTCGCCGCTCAGCTCATCCGGGAGGGAGCGGACGTCACAGCCGTCCAGGAACTGCTGGGCCACGCCGACCTCGAGATAACACTTCGATGCGCGCACGCGGCTACCAGGGCACAGTAGGATGCCGTGGGGAAGCTGCCGGGGCTGTCTGCCAGAGCCGCCGCGAATCAGTGGGGTGGGGGCCCCGGGTAAGAAGGGGGAATCCCCGAAGGCCGCGCCACCCCATGGATCACCCGGTCGTCGCCTGTACCGCAGGCCCCTCGCCGCGATGGACGGGATTCCGCACGCGAGCGCGAAGCGTTGCCCATACGCGGCCACAGCGCCGCGAACGGGAGCACGCCGAGGTACACCCCCACCCGGCCGCCGAAAGCCTCGCACAGGCGCACGTGACGCGCCGTTTGCGGCTGCGTGCGCGGGGCGACATGCTGAGGCCGGCACGAAAGTGATTCGTCTGCCGGCAAGGTCTCCCGATCTGAACGGCTATGCGGAACGCTGGATTCGCAGCCTCCGGCAGGAGTGCCTGGACCGGATCATCATTCTCAACGAAACGCATCTGCGTTGGGTGCTGGCTGAATATGTCCGCTACTACAACCAGCGCCGGCCCCATCAAGCACTGCAGCATCTGCCGCCGGAGGCCCCGGACGCGTATCCGTGTAGGGGCAAGATCGTTTCCCGCCCGGTGCTCGGCGGCCTCATCCGCGACTACTGCCGCCTCGCCGCCTGACGGAGTCCGCCGTCCACTCCACCATCGGGGGCTGCTTCCGCGCGCCTGAAGTAGCCTCCTCGTGCTGATCATGGCCGCTGTTGGCGACGCGCGAGCCCTCCGAGACAGCACCAACTAACCATAGCAGAGCGCAGGTCCGCCTGTGAACCTGCCGAATTCATCCCCGGATGAGTTCTGGAACACTACGGGCAGGTCCTGCTCTGCACCTGCCGAAGAAACCCTCAGATCAGTTTTGGGACACTACGGCGCGGCGATGAGTTTTGGGACCCTACGGGGCCATCGCCTTCGACAACGCCGCGAGACTGCTCGAGCTATGCCCGCGCGGTTGACTCGAGAACAGAAAGGCATGATCGTGACACACCACCCGCTGGCGATTATCAACGGAATCGGTCTGATCTTCCTGCTGGTGACGGCGCTGGCCGCCATCTCGGCGGAAGCTGGCGCCGCCGCGGAATATCACGTCTCACCTACCGGGACTGCGGCCGGCAAGGGGACCGCGGCCTCGCCCTGGTCCCTGGGGAAAGCGAATGCCTCGGTGGTCGCCGGCGACGTGGTCCTGCTCCACAAGGGCACCTACCGGGAGGCGATCCGGCCCGCGCGCTCGGGCCTCCTGGGCCGGCCGGTCACCTTCGCCGCCGCGCCTGGCGAGCGGCCCCGAATCACGGGCGTCGAAGTGGGAGCAGACCTCCGGTTCCGGTCGTACGTCACCATTCGCGGTCTCACCGTGGAGCAGGTCGAGCATTTCGTCTATGCCGAGAAGTCCAGCCATCTCACCCTCGCAGACTGCACCTTCGACACCGCCTCCGGTTGGGAATCATGCCGGATGCGGCGGATGGGCGACTACGTGCACGTGCAGAACTGCGTGTTCCAGAAGGGCAGCGACCTGCTCACCATCGAGGGCGGCAACTATCACCTGATCGAGGGCAACACCTTCGACAGCGCGGACCACACCTGCCTGGTGCTGATGGGTGTGAAGCGATCGGTGGTGCGCGGGAACCGGCTCCGCAATCCTATCCAGAAGTTGATGGAGGTGTTCACCACCCGCGCCAGGCAGCACCCCGATCCCCAGAGGCGATCCGAGTACCTCGTGATCGAGGGCAACTGGTTCGACCTCTCGACCGGCGAGCGGGGCATGTCCGGGATTCAGTACGCAGGGAACAACACCATTCTCCGTCGCAATGTCTACCGCAACTGCGGAATCGGCATGGATTGGACCGGCTATAGCACCCAGCGGGACAACCCCGAGGCCCTCTACAGCGAGCACAATCGCTTCTACCACAACGTGGTCTACGACTGCGGCAACCAGAAGGGTGGATGCGCCCTCTGGTTCTGGGCAGGAGTGCCCGACTACGGAGACCACGTTCACGTCAACAACATCATTTACCACAACTCCTGCGGCCGCGAGGGGTTGGCGGAAAGCGTGCAGGTTGCCTTCGGCGGCTCGGCGCGGCCGGCAAGCGCGCGGTTCTTCAACAATAACCTGATCCACGACAAGCCGGGCGAGCGCGTTTTCGCCATCGTGACCGCCGCCGAGGTCAACCTGCTCTCGCTCGCGGACTACCAGGTCACCTATCCGGAGTGGGCCGCCGGCAATATCGAGCAGGACCCGTTGTTCGTGGACGCGGCGGCCGGGAACGTCCACCTGCGGCCCGAGAGCCCGTGCGTTGACGCCGGCGCGCCCCTGACCCACACCAGGTCGGCAGGCAAGGGCAGATCCGTGCCGGTGGAGGACGCGCTCTTTTTCAGCGATGGCTTCGGCATCGTCGAGCCAGACCTGATCCGCGTGGGGCCGGAGCGGGCGAGAGTGGTGAAAGTCAACTTCACCGGCAGCCAGCTCGAGCTGGACCAGGAACTTTCTTGGGAGGCCGGGGCGCCGGTCTCGCTCGACTACTCCGGCAAGGCGCCTGACATGGGGGCCTTCGAGCTGGGGACCGAGTAGGATGCGAACGGCCTATCCGGGCCATACATGATCGGAGAAGGAAAGCCACAACCCGCGGCCGCACGCCGGGTCTCTGGGATCAGGCTCCGCGCGCTTCTCCTGGCTGCCGTCGCCGCCCCCTTGAACGTGGTCTTCACGGTATGGGGGAACTGGACCGGCAACGGCGTCGAGGCGGTCTCGCTGGTGGCGTCGGCGGTTGCGGGGCTGTTTCTGCTGGCGGCGCTGAACCGGCTGCTGGCCCGCTTCCGCCCCAGTTGGGTGCTCTCCTCCGGCGAGCTGATCGCAGTCTACAGCACCCTCGCCATCAGCACCGGCCTCTGCGCCAGCGTCTACGACTGGGGCGGCAACGTCGCCGGCGTCATGACCTGGCCCGTCTGGAACGCCACCCCCAGCAACCGCTGGGAGGAGTTGCTCTGGCCCAATCTTCCGAGCTGGCTGCTGGTGATGGACCGGGACGCCCTGGCAGTGTTCTTCCGGGGCGATACCAACGCCTATCGCTGGCCCATCCTGCTTGCCTGGCTCCAGCCGGCACTCTGGTGGACGGCCTGGGGCAGCGCCCTGCTCCTGGTCTCGCTCTGTCTCAACGTGATCGTGCGGCGGTGCTGGTCTCAGGAGGAGCAGTTGCCCTTCCCCATGACCATGCTGCCCCTTCAACTAAGTCAGGAAAAGGAGGGCGTTTTCCGCAGGCCGCTGTTCTGGATCGGAGTCGCCGCCGCCAGCCTGATCGGGGTGAACCAGGCGATCGCCACCATCGCGCCCGCGCTTCCGGTGATCCCTACCTCGTTAGACTACGGGTCCTTTGTCTCGAACAACAGACCCTGGGACGCCACTCGCATCCCCCACATCTCCTGGGGGCCCTGGCAGCTCGGGATGGCCTACCTGATTCCGGTGGATCTCGCCTTCTCGCTGGTCGTGTTCAACCTGTTCTGGCGGGCCGAGCTGATCTCGACGCGGCAGTTGGGCTGGTCGGTCAGCTCCTGGGGCGGATTCCCCTATGGCGAGCAGCAGGTGATGGGGGCCTACCTCGCTCTCGCTGCAGTCTTCATCTGGCTCGAACGCCGATACCTGGCGCAGGTGCTCCGCAAGGCGCTAGGCTTACGCTCGCATGCCAACGACAGTGAAGAGGCGGTCAGCTACCGCACCGCGGTGCTGACCGCAGTCGCAGGTCTGGCCTTCATCTGGTGGTTCCTGGCTCGCGCCGGCATGGCCCGGATCGTCATCGCATTCTTCATCCCCGGCTACTTCCTCGTGGTGATGATGATGACCCGGCTGCGGGCCCAGCTCGGCCCGCCGGCCAATGAGATGTGGGGAACCATGCCCGACTTCGCCCTCACCCAGTATCCCGGAACGCAATCCTTGGGCCCGCGCACGGTAGTCGTGCTGGGCCTGCTTCAACCCTACCTGCGCGAGCAGACCGCCAACCCGGCGCCCACGCAGCTCGAGACGCTCCGCATGGCCCAGGTGGTAGGGGCGCGCCCCCGCCAGCTCGCAGTCCTGATGACGCTCATCGTTCCGCTGGGCGTGCTGACCTACTTCTGGGCCAGCCTGCACATGGGCGCGCATCTCGGGCTGGGCAGCGGCAAGGTGGACGAGTCCATGATCTTCCACGCCCGCCGCGCGGTCCAGACCATGGAGGAGTGGATGACCCATCCCTCCCCGCCGGAGTGGGGAGGCGTGGCCGCCATCGGAGTCGGGTTCGCCGCTGTCGTCGCGCTCATGGGACTGAAGCTCTGGCTGCCCCTCTGGCCCCTGCACCCGGTGGCCTTTCCTCTCGGCTTCGACATGATGGTGGACGACATGCTGCCCGCGCTCGCCGTAACCTGGGTGGCGAAGTCCCTGCTCTTGCGCTACGGAGGTCTGCGCGCTCACCGCCGGGCGCTTCCCTTCTTCCTGGGCCTGATCGTGGGAGGCGGGACAACCTCCGTCCTGCGCGCCGTCATCTCCGGACTGCTCGGGGTCCGGGTCTAGCCCCAGCCCGCTGACCGATGCTCATTCCAGGCGGACGGGCGGACCGTACTGCGGTCCGCCCTTCTCGACGCCGACTCGAAAAAGACCGTTACCGCTCCCAGGCGAGAGTGCTACCAGTCGGGGCAGTACACCAGGTTCGAGTAGCAACCGGCGCCCTCGATCGTCCCCGGGTGGTAAGGCCGGCCTTCGCAGGAGCAGTCCTGGTGGGGCACCTCAGCCAGGAACGCATCCGCCTTCCACCAGGCGGCGTGACCATCCGCGAACCCGTAGTTGCCGCCTCCCATGTGGCGGGTGTACTTGCTGCGGTATGAGGGGTCGGTCCAGAACTGCTTGAGGTGCTTTGAGTCAATGCCGCACTGCTGGCTGAAGGAGCAGTTGGCCCAGTCTGCGCAGCCCCCACTCCACTCGCCGCAAACATCCCAGGCGACGCGACACGGGTTCCCCATCTGCGGCTGCTGGCTGTCACCGCAAACCAGGAACTTGACCGGGTCGTTGATCTGGGAGGTCTTCAGGCCCGAGTTGTTGGTTTCGGTCACGCCGATGCTGCCGCCGAACTGTCCCTGCACCGACTCATAGGCGACGCCCAGGTACGAGATCTCGGCAAACTGGGTCACGGAGTCGGTGACGGTGCCGCCCCATCCGGTCGGGAAGTAAGTCTCGCAGGGGTGATACAGGTACTGCCCACTCCATCCCGAGAAGGGGTGATCAGCGAACCAGTGGGCCCAGCCATCGGCACCGCCCGGGTCGAAGACGACGTCGAAGCCCTCCATATACCTGGCGCTGGGGCAGTTCCAGACCTCACGGTTCTTCACGTACTCGTCGAGGATGACGGGCCAGCGCAAGTAAGGGTTGGACTGATCGGCCCGATTCTGGCACATTTTGCCGCGGTCGGCATTGGCGGCGAGGAGTAGGTCATACACGTTATTGTAGGCCGAGGTGGTTAGGCTCGGCGGGAACCGGTCGTAGTCCGTGAGGTACATCTGGATCGCCATCGCGATGTTCTTCACATTCGAAAGGCACTGGATCTTGCGGGCCGATTCACGCGCTCGGGCAAACACAGGAAACAGCATGGCTGCCAGGATCGCGATGATCGCGATCACAACCAGCAACTCAATCAACGTGAAACCGCGTCGTCGTGACATCTTCATCGTAGCCTCCTATGAGGCATTTGGTGATATTCCCGCTATGACAGCCTGGTCACGGGGCCTACCGTCTTTGCCTCACCTCCTTTCCGCCTCGCTCACTCAGGCC
>Ga0315282_10013359_pt1 | contig 12394 bp, 13 predicted proteins | sample YL17G07_20_MG_FD_203693 | JGI IMG/M metagenome (GOLD analysis project Ga0315282, IMG submission 203693) | Sediment microbial communities from Yellowstone Lake, YNP, Wyoming, USA - YL17G07_20 | ecosystem: Environmental > Aquatic > Freshwater > Lake > Sediment | place: USA: Wyoming | collected... | reverse complement strand
TCGGGATGGCGACTTCGAAGTATCCCAAAAAGCCAAGCAGAGGATGGTTGAGGCTAACCTACGGTTGGTGGTTAGTATCGCTAAAAAGTATCTCAATCGAGGGATGGGTTTTTTGGATTTGATCCAGGAAGGTAACATTGGCCTCATTCGGGCGGTGGAAAAATTTGATCTTAATCGCGGTTTTAAGTTAAGTACCTATGCTCATTGGTGGATTCGCCAGGCGATCAGTCGGGCGTTGGCGGATCAGGCCGATCTAATTCGCAAGCCGGTGCATATGTGGGAGACCATCACCAAGCTGGGCCGCGCGAGTAAAGATATCCAGCAGCGGGTTGATCGCGAGGCCACCCATAAAGAGATTGCCGAGGAGATGAAGATCTCCGAGGAGAAAGTTCGCGAGATATTAAAACATGCTCAGAAGCCGATCAGCCTAGAAAAGCCGATCGGCAATGATAAGGATAGTTTATTTGGTGATTTTCAGGAAAACAGAAATATCGTTTTGCCAGAGGCGGAGGCACTATATGAGTTGGTTCGTGAGGGGGTTAATGGGGTGCTGCAGTCGCTTTCAGACCGAGAAAGAAAAGTGATTCGTCTGCGCTATGGTCTGGATGATGGGGCGACTCGGACTCTGGAAGAGGTGGGTCACGAATTTAATGTAACTCGCGAGCGCATTCGTCAGATCGAGATGAAAGCCCTCAAAAAACTTAGGCATTCTACCAGAAGACGGCGACTGGTTGGATTAATCGAATTAATAGATTTGCGCGACCGCCAGGATTCGCCGAGCAGTTTAGGGGATTAAAGTGAGCGATAGTCTCCCAGGGCGGGGATAACGGGCTTGAGCCTTAGTTTGGCGAACACTTTTTTGGCCAACGCTTCACGGGCCTCGTTTTCGCCATGGGTCAAAAAGATGGTAGGCTGGGTGGTAAAACCGGAAAGCCAATTTAACAGCCCTTTTTGATCAGCGTGGGCGGAGAAGGCGCCCAGCTCCTTAATTTGGGCCTTGACCGTCACGCGATTGCGAAAGATCCTAACCTGCTGCGCGTGATTTACCAACTGGCGCCCCAAAGTGCCGGGAGTTTGGAAGCCAACAAATAACACCTGGTTTTTGGAGTTGCCCAACTGGTGCAACAGGTGGTGCTGAACCCGGCCAGCGTCAGCCATCCCGGAGCCGGCGATGATGACGGCGGCGCCGGGCATCTCGTTGAGCGCTTTGGATTGCAGTGTGGTTCTAGCCTGCCTGAATCCGGGGAAATCGAACAGGTCTCTATCCGTCTTCAAATATTTCTGGAAATCGGCATCAAATAATTTGGTGTAGCGCTTATATACATCCGTAATTTCGGAAGCCAGGGGGCTATCTAATATCACCGGGATATTCGGGAGCTGCCCGCTGTTTTTCAGATTATTAATGGTATAGAGCAGGTCCTGGCTGCGCTCTAGGGCGAATGAGGGGATGATGAGTTTGGCGTTATCTTTGGCAGCCTGCCGGATGGCGGCGAGGAGATTCTTTTCGCGGGTGGCCGGCGCTTCATGCAGCCGATTACCGTAGGTGGATTCGCAGATGACATAGTTGGCCTCGGAGATGGTCGTGGGATCCCGCATGATTGGTACCGGACTATTGCCCAGATCGCCGGAGAAAACTAATTTGATCTTACCGAGCCATACTTCTACTATTGCCGCGCCTAAAATATGGCCGGCATCCTGAAAGCGGACTTTAATTTCCGGCGTGGGCGAAAAAGTTTTGCCGTAATCGTAGGTTTCAAATAGTTTAAAAGAGTTGGTGGCATCGCGTTTGATGAATAGGGCCTCGAGCTGTTTATCGGTAACACCATGTTCTTGGATCTGAGCGGCGTTAGTTAGAATTGCCTTGGCTAGATCTAAAGTGGCGGGGGTGGAATATATCTTTCCGCGAAAACCATCTCGGTAGAGTTTAGGGATAAGCCCGCAGTGGTCTAAATGAGCGTGAGTGAGGATGAGAAAGTTGATCTTGGTTGGATCGTAGGGGAACGGCCGATAGTTTCTCCGGTCCGCGGCGGCTGCTCCCTGGAACAACCCGCAGTCCACCAAAAATTTAGCCGAGTCGGTGGAGACCAAGTAGCTGGAGCCGGTAACTACTTCGGCTGCCCCCAAAAATTGAATGGTGTTCGCCATAAGTTGATTATATATCCTCCGTCTGGTGCGTTAGAATAATAGTGTGGAAGAGTTAGTGAAGGTGCTCGAGAAAAGTGGCTGGCTGACCAGTCCGCGGGTCAAGCGGGCTTTATTGAAAATTGATCGGGCAGATTTTGTGCCGGAGGCCGCCCGCCCGTTGGCCTATGCCAATGAGGCGCTCTCAATTGGCCATCAGCAAACTATCTCTCAGCCGGCAGTGGTGGCCTTAATGTTACAGCTGCTCGATCCTCGGCCGGGGCAGAAGATCATGGATGTGGGAGCCGGTTCCGGCTGGCAGACTGCCCTCTTAGCAGAGCTGGTCGGTCGGCGTGGAAAAGTTTATGCGTTGGAGGTGGTCCCAGAGTTGTATGAACAAGCCAAGCACAATCTGGCTAAATATAGTTTTTCAAATATTGAATTGATCTGTAAAAATGCGCGAGGCGGACTGCCGAAGTCAGCGCCATTCGACGGAATTATCGCCGGAGCGAGCGGAGTGGCAGTCCCAACGGCTTGGAAGCAACAGCTAAAGATCGGCGGACGCATAGTCACGCCAGTGGATACCGATTTAGTGGTGATGCATAAGATCGGCCGGCGAAAGTTTACCGAGCAGGTCTATCCCGGCTTTATCTTTGTCCCTCTGGTCTAGGGATTGTTTTCTTTTCCCATAGCGGTATATTGAAGCAGCAAGGAGGCACTTTGACACCTTGATTGGTGTGGGGAGGTGCCTTTTTTGTCTGATCGGCTCAGTCCATTACTGTCACTAGGAGGTGTGCCCCATGCGGCGCGCTTGGATTACTTTCCAACTGTTAGCGACAGTGTTGTTAGTCATGATTCTGGTGGTTGTGGTTGTTCTGCTCGCAACCTCCATGAGTAAGTGCAAGAAGCAGAATGCGTTTGCGCGAACCGCCGTGCTCCGGGTACACCACGACCAGTGTGCCGACTGTCCGAAGGTGGGCGAGATCACCTACTTGGGCAACGGCAGATGGACCACGCTGGCGACGCTGATCGGCGAGAGCTCGAGCTGTTTCTGCATCGATGGGCACAAGGCGAAGCTTGTCGACATGGGCTTTGCCAATTCGGATAAGTTCGACTTTGCCGTGCTGGAAACTCCGGACTATCGACCGATCTGCCCGGTGACCTGCTGCGAGCTCACCCTGACCAAGTTGCGTTACGAAGGGCCAAGTTGCGGCGAGGACCTTTACTGGTCAAACGAGTTCAAGTGCGGCACGGTCAACAAGTGTAAGGTGCTCTGTGTGAACAGCAACACCTTCACGGTGACCACCGCGGCGAACTATGGCAACGCCGGAGCCGGCATCTTCGACCAGTGCGGCAATCTGGTCGGGATGGTCCGGTGCGGCTACAAGGGCTGCGAGAGCGGCAAGAGGTACTGGCGGACCGAGTGCGTAGTGTTGCATGAGGGCTGGTTCGTCAACGCCGGCCTGCCCGGCGGCGACAGCAGCAGTTGACTTTCGCCCGGCGAGTGGCGCGGGCGGAGAAAGCGAGATTTTTCGCAAGGAGTTTGCCATGGAACTCGAGGGTCTAGTGGTCGCTATGGCAATCCTGCTGCTGTGCGCCGTCCTGCTCATCGTCCTCTTGCTGGTCGTTACAATGTTTAACCAGCGGTGGACGGTGGAGTGGCATCTGCGCCAACGCTGCGGCGATTGCCGCGTCGTGCATCTGGCTAAGCGGGTGCTCAGCTCTGATTCATCGCTCGATGAGTATATGGAGCTGACTAACCTCCTGCTGCCGCCGGATGCAGCAGCCAACCTTGGCTGATCTCAACCCGGTCTGGATGACTCTAATCTAGGCCGGGTGTTTTATTTTGAGGGCTAGCGGTGCCCGGCTGGCGATGTTCGTACTATAATGAAGGCAGCGGGTTGTACGTACGTTGACAACCCATAAGACCAGCTAACTAACGAACCCGGCTCTTGCGTCCCAGGGGTGGAGATGCCAGCAAAGTAAGAGCTGCGGGCTGCCGCGGACCTGGAAACGGGGCTGCCGATTGCCTTCGTGCGAGGAATATCGGAGCAAGCAGGCCTTGCTCTGTCTTCCCGTTTTGGTGTCACTACGGTGGTGGTCTGTTCTCCAGTGGCCCAACCCTCAACGAGAGGCCACTGTGTGCCGCACAGGAACGACCGCCAATTCGGTTCATCTCCGCCGGTTGGCGGATTGTCGTCTCCACCCCGTCCTCCCCAATAGTTACGCCCCCATTACTGCCGAGGCGAGGGCACCGTGAGCAGAGCTCTGCCTCCTCATTACTGACTTAAGCGTAGGTTCCTGCTCACGGTGCTGATTGGACCACGGGCGGGGGCCGGCTAAACCTAGCGTGTTTCCCTGTTCCACGGGATAAGTTGGCTGGTTCCCGCCCAATCTTTGCTATCACCATTTGTTGTGAAGGAGGGCCAAAACCATGGCGGTCGCAGCCATAGCTAAAAGCCTTCTTTGCAACATTTCTCCTCGAGGTCGGGGGGCTTCACACCCCCCGGCCACTTCTCCTGCATAACACTGGCGGTGATGCTACTACCGATGGCTGCATGACGCTGCAGTTATCGGGGTACTGCCATTACGCCTCTCCATAAGAAGCACCCCCGGCCAATGCCGGGGGTGATTTTTAGCTGTATAATACAGACGATATAAAAACTAAATCTGGGGCGATGATGAAGAAGATTTTGATACTGATGTTCGCGGTGTTGACCACCGCTGGTTTAGCGTTGCCAGTGTGGGCGGCGCCCAATTTTATTGCCGGTGATAAGGGGCAGCCCGTCACGGTGAACAGTCCTCTGGGGGACGATACTTATATCGGTGCCACCACGGCGGTTATCAATTCCGACATCGATGGTGATCTGATCATCGGTGCCAATACCGCCCAGATCGACGGCCGGATAGCAGGCGACCTGTGGGTGGGAGCGAGCACGGTGATGGTTAATAATCGAGTGGCCGGTGATGTGCGGATCGGCGCCGGTGATGTAGTGATCAACAGCGTAGTTGATGACGATGTTATCGCCGGTACCGGCAAGCTTACTATTGGTGAAAAAGCCATCATAAAGGGCGATCTTATTGTGGGTAGTGGTAGTGTGGTGGTGTACGGCAGGATCTATGGTAATGCTCGTATAGCCGGCGGCGCGGTGACACTGAAGGCTAATATTGGTGGCGATGTTACGGTAAAAACCGATAACTACCTGACTATCTTGCCGGGGACAAAGATCGGTGGCGAGTTGAGCTATTGGGCGCCGACCGAGAATCCGGATTTCAGCAAGTTTGCCTCGGCAGTTAGATATCACCCTGTCACGCGCCGGTCCCGGACTCCGATGGTAGGCGCGTTCATGTGGATGGTACCCGCCATTACCTTCGGGTTGCTGCTGTGGAAGTTTGTCTGCATATTCTTGTTAGGTGCGCTATTAATTTGGCTGATGCCTAAGTTATTGCCGCGGGTGGTGGCCGTCATCAGAAAGGATTACTGGAAAGTATTTTGGCAGGGGCTGATATTTATCATCGGCGTGCCGGCCTTACTGGTGGTGTTATCCCTGACGGTCATTGGATTGCCCCTGGCGTTCGTGGGCGGGCTGCTCTATGTCCTGGTGCTGCTCGTCGGCGGGATCGCGGCCGCGGCGCTGGTTGGCAGTTGGTTGATAAAGAAATCCGATAAAACTGTTGGGCGTCAGCTAGGCGCCTTGGCGATCGGGCTGGTAGTCCTGGAGTTGCTGGTGATCATCCCGCTGGTGGGCTGGTTGATCATCTGGGTGCTAATGGTTATCGGGGTCGGTGGCCTCTGGCAGGATCGCCTCAAGATGCTTAAAGCAGGAAAGTACTAGATAATCCTTAATTCCTAATTACTAATTTCTAATTTCTAAAAATCCGACAATGAGTAAAGCCAGCCAATCCATCATCGTCATCGCCTCCTTGATTTTACTGGCGGGGGCCGGCGGTTGTGGCCTTAAGCTGGTTACTCAACCCGGATCCGCCGGCAGCGGTGGCCAATCATTGGCCAATAACACGGTGGTCCAACAGATCGGCGGACGAGCGGTCGCGGAGAAGTGGATCGGGGATTTAGCTTCGACCTACAAATTTGACGGTGAGAATCTGCAGTTCATGCAATCGGTCAGCGCCAAGTGCGCCGAAGCGATGTTATATGAGTTTACTTTCGATTCCCGCAACGGCGGCTACGGCAATCGGGTGAACGAGGCGCTGGACGGCATCAAGGTAACTCACACCATTCGCGTTACCGTGCAGCAAGATAAAGTTACCTCCGCCGTTACCGATGACAAGTACAACGAAATGACCGGTCAGTTCGGCGCGCTCCCCGAAGATGCGGCTGCCCAAGAGAAGTGTCTGTAGCTGGATTTTTTCTCATTGATAAACCAGTGGGACCCACCTCCCACGATGTGGTGGATGTTTTGCGTCGGATAACAGGGGAGGAAACCGTTGGCCATGCCGGAACGTTAGACCCACTGGCCTCGGGCCTGTTAATTTTGGCGGTGGCCAAAGAATACACTAAACAGATCGAGCGGTTTAAGAATTTAGGTAAGATTTATGAGGCCGAGATCAGTTTAGGCCAGCAGAGCGAAACTTATGATAGCGAAGGTAATTTGGTAGCAGTCTCCAGTCGGGAGCCGAAAGAAAAAGAAGTTATCGACGTACTCAAAAGTTTTGTGGGAGCAAATGAACAGTTGCCGCCGATCTTTTCGGCTAAAAAGATCCATGGGGTAAGCGCGCACCGATTGGCTCGTCAGGGGAAAGCGGTGGAGTTAAGGCCGTCAGCTGTCGAAATTTACAGCATTAAATTAGTCGATTATAGCTATCCGCAAATTAGTTTTACTGCTAAGGTTTCCGCCGGTACCTATATTAGATCGCTGGCCCACGATATCGGGCAGAAATTGGGTACCGGAGCCTATCTATCCAACCTGCGCCGCACAAATATTGGCGACTTTTCGGTTGCCCAAGCGGTTAAATTAGACGAGATAAAATCTTTGGCTGACCTCCCGCAAGGCAGAATACCGGGCGTGGTATGATAGTTAAGCCAAACAGGAGGTACTTAATGGAGTTTAAGACCAAGATCAAGAGTCGGGGAGTGTTTGATCCGAATTCAACTGAGCCGTATAAATTAAGCCGGAGCGGCATCGATCTATTTGTCGAATGTCCGCGGTGTTTTTATTTAGATAGAAGGTTGGGTGTCGGGCGGCCGTCGGGCCCGGCGTTTACTTTAAACATAGCGGTCGACACATTATTAAAAGCGGAGTTTGATGCTAGGCGGGCAGCCGGCGAACCGCATCCATTAATGACCGCTTACGGATTAGATGCCGTGCCGTTTCCGCATCCCGATTTGGATAAATGGCGTCACAATTTTACTGGTGTCCAGTTTTTGCATCCGACTACTAATTTATTTATCTTCGGCGCGGTGGATGATGTTTGGGTGACACCAGAAAAAGAATTGATCGTGGTGGACTATAAAGCCACCAGCAAAGCGGGAGAGGTAGAGTTAACGGATGCCAAATGGCATCAAGCCTATCGGCGGCAGATGGAGGTGTATCAGTGGCTACTCCGGAACAACGGCTTTCAAGTTTCGGATACCGGCTACTTTGTTTACTGCAATGGCAAGAAAGATCGATTGGCGTTTGATGCTAAGTTGGAGTTTGATATTAAATTGATACCCTATACTGGCAACAGTGATTGGATCGAGCCGGTTGTGGCTGAGATCAAAGAGTGTTTGCTATCTGACGAGGTGCCCGATCCCGACCCGGCCTGCGAGTTTTGCCAGTATCGCTACTCGGCTGACCGAGTGGTTAATGGAAATGGTAAGTGATCTGGTAGGGTAATTTATTTGACCCAGAGCCGATTTTTTGGTATAATAGGAAATGGAGCAATTCTCTGATTATTTTTTGGGGAGACAAGAGCGAACCCCCAAGCTAGCTTATCGGGAGGGAGGGGATCCGGCTAACTATGCTGACGTTGATCCTGAGTTGATCAAGTCTTTTAAGGACCAGTCAGAGGGGCAGCCTAGTGTTAAGCGCATTAAGCTGTTTTCGCAATTTTTGCAAAGATACACCGATAGCCTTAGCGCTAAAAGTGAGAGGTTTATCGGCCGCGTAGATAAAGTAGACTGGGATGTCACCCGCCCGGAGGAATACATTAATTCATTCAACATTATGTTTGGAGCGGTAATCGAGGGGTTGTCGCCCGATGGAGACTTCCCCGAACGGTTTGCCCGGGGAGAAGAGATCGACGAGATGGTGGAAGCCATTTATAAGTTAGCTCCTACGCAACCAATTAATATAGAGGAAATTAAGGCGGTGGGCCAGCGCTTAAAGGCGGTGCAGTTTTATGCTAGTGCTAAGCGAGATTTTTTCCCCGAGCTTTTTCCCCAGAACGGCGGTAGATAAAAAATCCGCCAGTTCTTTTGTGCCGAGATTGAACTCGGCCTTTTGAACTGGCGGAATAGTTGCGCTTAGCGCTTAGCACAGGTTGCGCGCTACCTGCTTGAAGCGGTCATTGACTTGGCGGCAGATCTCGGGAGCCTTGCCGATGTACGCTTGGGGCTGGCGGATCAGCTCTTGAACGCGAGGCGGGATGGCGTTCCAAGCGGCGGTGAGTCCTTTATCATCTCCATCCGCGGCAGCTGCCTGCAGCAGGTCGCGCAGAGTACGGCCCTCCTGCTGGGACTTGTTGGTGAGCTGCTTTATCACCTCGTGAGCGTCTCCCCGATAGCCCGCGAGCTGCAGCGCCATATAGGCGAGCTCGCCGGTGATGACAGCGGAGTTCAACTCGAGGTTGCGCTCGATCGCGGCTGGATCTACCACCAGTTTTCGAACGACCCCGTGGAGCTTCTCTAACTGGCATTGGACCAGAATGGGGATGAGAGGCAGGAAGCGCATCAGCGAAGAACCAGTAAGGTCGCGTTGGTGATCGCTCACTAGCAGGATGAGAGCCTTGCCGTACTCTTCGCGGACGTTCTGGTGCATTCCCACAGCGTTCTCGAAGTTGATGGGGTTTTTCTTGAAAGGCATTGCGGATGATCCGACCTGGTCCTGGGCGTCGAACTCCTCGCCGATCTCAGCGATCTCGCTGCGCTGGAGGTGGCGCCCGTCGTTGCCCAACTGAGCGAGAGCGCCGGATAGCAGCACCAGTTCGTTGAGGAACCGAGTGAGCGCTTCCGGCAGCGTGAGCTGAGTGGAGATGATCGGGCTGGCCAAGCCCAGCTTACAGAGAACCCGCTCTTCGAAGTTGAGCGGGATGGGGATCTCGCTTACTCCGTCTACTAACGGTCCATGAAAACTAGCGTCCTCGATGCCCAAGGCCACAACCGCGTTGCTTGCGCCGACTGGTCCTGACATCTTCCCCGTAAGTTCGTGGGCGTGCTGGCGTAAACGAGGAAGGATGTCGCAGATTCGTCCCAAGATTCCCGCTAGCCAGAATCCCACGGTGACGGGGATAGCATGCTGGCCGTGGGTGCGGCCAACCTGCACCAGGTCGGCGTAGTGTTGGATCTGAAGATGCAGGGCGGTTCCGAGCTCGATAGCCTTGGGCTCCATCACCTTGAGGTAGGCTTCCTTGAACATCAGGGAAGTGGCGCTGTTGATGATGTCATAGGATGTCGCGCCAAAATGAACCCAACGCCGAAGCGACTCTGGCACTGCTTCGCGGATGAGCTGAACGAGGGCGCGGATATCGTGCCTGGTCTTCTTCTCCCGCTCGTCCATCATCGTGGTGGTGATGGATGAGAACAAATGATCCCGAAGTTCAGGGGTCAGCAGCCCCCGCTCGGCGGCCGACATGAAACCGATCTCGCCCAAGGTCTCCAGCAGCGCCCACTCTACCCGGAGGTAGTGGTACGCTATTCGGTCGTAGCCGAAGTAGGGAACCAATGATTTGGGCTGATACCGAGGGTGGCCCGGCATCATCAGATTCAAGTCCACGATCTGCTCCTTTTTTCAAGGTCGGTTTGGATTTGCCGGGAAAGGCACCAACCTCGTAACGCTTCATCCTAACACCTTGAGTGGTGTCCGTAAATATTGACTGGAGGCCGATTTCTGTTAGGTTAGGGGTGGTAATCTTTGACATCAAGGTAGGTGGCTCAGGTGGCTAAAGTGTCATTGGACAACCCCGTACGGATGGGCCTTGGGGATGGTAACCCGTACGTTGATCTCTCTAAGTGGGCGCTTCGGCAGGTGATCGAGCGTCACCCAGAGATGGTCGCGGATGGTGCAGTGCTGGACCGGAGGTCAATCGCTTCTCGGCACGGGTCGCTAATCTTCAAGCAAGGCCGTGGCACAACGAAGGAGGGACGGCGGTTTGAATACAGCTGCATCCTCAAGGTGAACTCGGCTAGCGAAGAAGACGTCACCAAGCTGTCGGTGGCGAACAGCTGGGCATGCATCTGGTGGATACCGGATCCCCTCGTTAACACTGAGCTGCTCATATTGGTTGCAGCCGCTGGGGTAAGCGAGGAGGACTGGTCGATCCTATCTGACCTAGCAGAGGGCAAGTACTCGTGGAGGTGATGCAGATGCCGTGGTACATGATCTTCATCGTCTTGGCGCTGGTGTTCTACTCCTGGGCGGTGTGGGGCGCTTACGCCGAACATGAGCTCTGTTGGCTGTTTGTCTGGCTGTTCATTTCAGGGTTTGTTATGGACCTGATTGGAACGGCCCCTATGATCGCCAAGACAAATGGTTTCAGTGTTCATGCCACCCTGGGCGTTGCCGCTCTGATAATCATGGGGCTTCACGCAACTTGGGCCTGGATGTCGCTTGCTCGATCAGCAGCCAATAGGCTGTTTCACCAGTGGAGCCCGTGGGCCTACTGCCTGTGGGTCATCACCCTCACCACCGGTGGAATACTCCACATGATGGGGAAGTGAGATAGCAATGTTAACCTAACCAGCCCGTAAGTCTCTTAACCGAGATGAGCGGGCTCTTTTATTGCTGATTGGTATAATGTGAGGGAACGAGATTTAATCAGCAAGGGAGACAGAATGAAAAAACTTTTTTGGTTGTTGCTAACAATATTGTTGCTAGGTGGCTGCGGCGGTCCTAAACTGCGGCAGATCGCGGTGGAGGGTAATAATCAAGACTACAAGATCCCCGAGGGAACAAGCTTTCAGGTGGTGTTGCCGTCTAACCAGACCACCGGATACAAGTGGGAGATCGATGACATCACCCAAGGCGTACTGCAGCAAGTTAAAAACGAGTATCGTACGTCCAAAAAGTATGGTGAGAACATTGTGGGAGCGGGAGGAGAAGAGACTTGGACGTTCAAAGTGCTGAAGGTTGAACGATCCCACATCGTTATGAAGTATCGTCGGCCGTGGGATAAATTGGATGTGACGAGCAGCTTTAGGATCAGCGTTAACGGTAATCCCGGTGACGATGGCTTGCTGACTTATCTAGGCACTATTCACTCGGCTCCGGCTGGAAGCAAGTACGATGATTATTTTGTGGCTGAGGATGGAACGGAGTTTGGCCTGACACCATTCGAGATAGATAAGATCGACGATCCGGGCGTAAAATCTAGATTAGCAGAGTTCAAAGATAAAAATACCCGAGTAGAGGTGCACGGCGAGTTGATAGATGACGCGGCCGATCACAGTGGAAAGACAATGATCGTGCACGAGCTCCAGGCCAAGTAGCTAGCGCTGCCATCTGCTATACTGGACAAGTGGAAAAGTTAGCTCGCAGACACTTTTTTTTGGTGGGCATCGGCGGGATTGGAATGCAGGCCATCGCAGACGTGCTACTGGGCTGGGGGCAGCGGGTGATCGGCTCCAACGACACTGATTTTGAGGGGCGGGCTCGGCTGGAGGCAGCCGGCGCCCGGGTTCTCATCGGGCCGCATCGGGCCGAGCAGGTACCGGATGATATTAATGAGCTGATCTATACATCAGCGATCACGCGGGATGGCAGCTCGGCCGAGGCCAACCCGGAGGTGGCTCGCGCCATCACAAAAGGAGTGCCAGTCACCAAACGTTCGGTGTTCGTGGGTAGCTTGATGGCGGGGAAAATTGGTGTCACCGTTTCCGGCACTCACGGCAAGACCACCACCGCCACTTTGATCACAGAAATGTTGCAGGCAGCGGGATTGAGCCCCACTGCTCTTATCGGTGCAGAGGTAAAGGCGCTGCACGGTTGCGGTATTACCGGCACGGGCCCTCATTTGGTGGTGGAGGCCTGTGAATATGATCGGTCTTTCTTAGATATGCCGCCCAAAATCGCGGTGATAACTAATATCGATGCTGACCATTTGGATTACTATCAGG
>Ga0315282_10013358_pt1 | contig 12394 bp, 7 predicted proteins | sample YL17G07_20_MG_FD_203693 | JGI IMG/M metagenome (GOLD analysis project Ga0315282, IMG submission 203693) | Sediment microbial communities from Yellowstone Lake, YNP, Wyoming, USA - YL17G07_20 | ecosystem: Environmental > Aquatic > Freshwater > Lake > Sediment | place: USA: Wyoming | collected... | reverse complement strand
TGCGCCCACAAGGGCGCTAGAGGGCGATCGCTCCGGGCAGGAATCTTATCACAACTTGAGTGCATTCTTCTCTTTTCGAAACGTTTAAATTTCGCTTGACAAGGGCCGATTCAAGTAGCACACTGCGCGCTGCGTCGGGTTTGGGTCTGGATGTTTCTGTGTGAGGTGCATGGCGCGAGGTCTCCTGCCCTCGGCGCACTTGCCAGACATCGAAGTCAGCCTCCGATGAGTTGTTTCCAATCCTGGTTGGCAAGCATGATTCGGCGGCATAGCCAAAGGAGTTTAAGATGCGATTTTCCAATTTGCTCCTCATTTGCAGTGTTCTTGGCATCGCGCAGCAATCCCAAAATCTCGGGTTACAGGGCCGCCCCAATGGACCCGACCCAGAGGTGAAGAAGAGTGATGTGATTGTTGGATTCGAGTGGGCAGGCGAACAGATCGCGTATCCCCCTCCTGGTCCTGGTGAAGACCTAAAACTTGTCGGCCCTGTCGTGCCGTACTTTGACAAGGCAGGCTATCAGATTCATGGGGACACCTTCCCCATGACGTGGGCCGACGATGACGAAATCTACGCCTCGGCTGGTGATCCGAACTGGGGCGGCAAGGACGACGGGCTCGATGTCGAAAAGTTCTCTGGCATGCCTCCTCACTATACGATTACTCGCGTCAACCCGATGTCGGACTATGTAGGCTTTGGTGGCAAGGGGCCGAAGCCGTCGGGCATGATTTGCGTCAAGGGGGTGTTCTACCTGGCGTTCCAGAACCTGCTAGGGGAAAAGCCGCCTGCTTACGGTACCAAGAGTCAACATGGCAGCGACGCGATGATCGTCAGTTCTCGGGACCACGGCAAGACTTGGACTCCTGCCTTCAAAGACATCAAGGGGCCTATGTTCCCTGGAAACGTTTTCGGGGGCCCCGCCTTCGTCAACACCGGTCGCAATAATGCCAACGCGCCAGACCAGTATGTGTATGCGGTTTCGACAGAGCAATGGGACAATGGCAGCCATCTGCGGGTGGGTCGGGTGCCAGCTGATCGGATTCAGGACGTGAGCGCGTGGGAATGGATTTCCGAACTCGGGGACTACAACCACCCGCGTTGGACCAGCAATCTCCAGCAAGCCATTTCGGTCTTCTCGGACGATCGGCGGATCAGTCTGCCGGACATGGTTTATATCGCCTCGATCAAGCGGTACGTGTTACTGACTTGGAGGCTGTACAAGGACTTCTCGCCGGACGACGGGACGGAACTGATGATCTACGATGCCCCGCACCCGTGGGGGCCCTTCAGCCTGGTGCATCACGAGGCCATCTGGGAATCCGTGGACATGAATCCCTATTGTCCCCGCATCCCCTTGAAGTGGATTCAAACGTCGGCGGACGGCGTGACCGGATGGCTACAATTCTCCGGGAGCTGGCGCAAAAACAGTGGGCATTATCGTTCGCATATTCGGAAGTTCACAATGCGAGTGAGGAGGCCGAAAGTAGACTAGGCACGGTTTTGCCGCTTGCGTAACTCATTGCTGAGGTTCCCTGCGAGGAAATTTCATGTGGGAATGTGGTAGTGGAAAGTGCTCCTGTTCCGGGTGGTCATAAATGACCTTGCGTCGGGCGTAGGAAAACATCTTTTAGGAGGTCGCCATGAAGCTTTTCGCACCCAGTAGCTTACACTATAGTGGCTCCAGACTCGGCAGATCATTCACCCAGGCGTTGGTAATCGCTTGCGCGGTTGTGTCTCTCCTTCTTTCCGGCGGGCCCTACCTTCGCGCTCAGGGCCAAGCTGTACTTGCGTCGCTCGCCGGCACCGTCCTGGACAGTACCGGTGGCGTGGTTCCCGGCGCTACGGTGGCACTGAGCAACCCGGGAAAAGCGTTCAGCCGAGAATTTACTTCGGACGCCAGCGGACGCTACACATTTTCGCTGGTTCCACCAGGCACCTATGACTTGAAAGTGGCTCACGTGGGGTTCCAGACCTACGTGCAAAGCGGAATAGTGCTGACCGTAGGTCAGACCGCAACTCAGGATGTGACCCTCACGGTCGGCCAAGTCACCCAAACGGTGGAGGTTCGCGCTACAGCTCCGGCATTGAACACCGTTAATGCCAATGTGGCTACGGATGTGCCCGAGCAACAAGTTGTTCAACTCCCTCTTGACTTTCGATCGCCCTACTTTCTGGTTTCAATCAACTCAAACACAAGTAGGGGCCAAGTCTGGCAAGCCTTCAATATTGGCGCCACCACATCTGGGCCAGGGGCAGACCAGGACGCCGGGGCTTTCGTGATGAGTGGCTCGCGTTACGGGGCAGTTGGGTTCCTCCTGGACGGGCACTGGAACGCTTCGGGAGACTGGGACGCGATCATGTACGGACCGACCGTGGACGAAACGCAGGAGATGAAGATCCAGCAGAACGTGTTCACGGCCCAGTATGGCCTGAGCATGGGCCAGGTCATCAATGTCATCACCAAATCAGGAACCAGCAAGTTACATGGCAACGCTTTCGAGTTTCTCCGCAACGATAATCTGGACGCCAACAACTGGTTCAATAACCTGGCGGGTATTCCCTTGCAGGAATTCAAACGCAACCAGTTCGGAGGCACAGTCGGGGGCCCGGTCTATATCCCGCACCTGTACGAGAAACGCGATAAGACCTTCTTTTTCGCATCGTATGAGGGGCTACGACAGGGAACGCCGTTGACCCTGCTCAGCACGGTCCCGACAGATGACTTCCGAAACGGGAACTTCTCGGCCATGCTCGGTGCGCAGATTGACACCGACGCTTTGGGGAGGCCCGTCTACCAAGGCCAGCTCTACAATCCGTTCACCACGCGATCCATCACAGCGGGCCAAGTGGACCCGACGACCGGCTTAGTTGCTACGCAGAGCGGTTTCGTCCGTGATCCGTTCCAGGGCAACATCATCCCCTCTTCGATGTTCGACCCCGTGGCGCAAGCTGCAGCAGCGTATTACCCTGAACCGACCGGATCGGGACTGGCCAATAACTTTACGAGTGCCGTGTCCGCGCCGACAAGCCAGGACAAATACACGGGCCGCATCGACCACAATATCAGCGACAAGGCACGCCTGTTTGCGCGTTGGTCACAAACATTTGAATTCAAAGGAAGGACCGGCGCGTTCTTCGGACCCAACAATCCCGCCGGCACGGGAGAAAAGGCCGGCAACAACCGGTGGGACATTGGTTTAGGGTACAACTACACCTTCAGCTCCACCTTCTTGATGAGCGTGAACGCGGGCGCCAACCGATGGGTAGAAACTCGCGTGGAGCAAAGCTACGGATTTCCACCGAGCAAGCTGGGGCTCCCCTCATGGTTCGACGGACTCGCCAAGCAATTCCCTTACATCAGCATGGACGGGATGTTCCAGCTGGGTGGAAATGCAGCCCAGGCTTTTTACATTCGCAACAGTGGAAGCGTTTCGGTAGATTTCACCAAGGTGCGCGGTGGACATACCCTCGCCTTCGGTTACAATTTGATAGCATTCCCGACCGGTTCTATTAACGGTAACCTGGCGAGCTTCCATTTCCCGCAGAACATGACCCAAGGGCCGGATCCTACAGCCGCGCTCCCCCAAACAGGGTTGGGATTTGCTTCCTTCCTGCTGGGCGCCGGGAACAGCGGAGGATTTCCCCTGAACGCCAACCCCGCCTTCATGAAGAAATACCACGGTTGGTATTTCCAGGACCAGTGGAAGGTGACGCGGAAGCTCACGGCAACTCTCGGATTTCGCTACGACTTGCAGACGGCCCCGTCGGAACGGTTCAACCGTCTCTCCTACTTTGACTTCAATGGCGCCAATCCTATCCAGGACCAATTAGCAGCCAATTTCGGCGGGACGGCACCCCTTTCGACACCAGGCTTTCTGGTATTCACCAGCCCGGGTACCCATTCACTATACGACATGCAGTACAACAACTTTGCACCTCGCGCAAGCCTGGCTTACCGGGTGACGGAAAAGATGGTGGCACGGGCCGGCTTCGGGATGTTCTTTATTCCGAACTATCCTCTCTTCTACCTGCCGTTCCAGGGTTTTCAGCAAACCACTCCGTTTGTAGGCACAGTGGATGGCATCACTCCCGTCAACCTACTGAGTAATCCTTTCCCGAGTGAGCTGATTACTCCCGCGGGGCGGTCATTGGGACCTTTGACCAATGTTGGCCTGAATGTGACAGCCGTTGGGAGAGACAGGTCGAGCCCTTATGTCGAACAGTGGATGTTGGGTCTTCAGTATGCGTTCACGCCCAACGACACTCTAGACGTCGCTTACGTGGGCAACCACGGTCTCAAACTCAACTACTCGCAAACTCAGGGGAACCAGCTCGATCCCAAGTACCTATCACTCGGAAATAGTCTCTTGCAGAGTGTAACGAATCCCTTCTATGGGCTGATCTCGAAGAGCTCCTGCGGTCTTGATCAACCTACCGTGCTGATGGGACAGCTGCTTCGACCCCACCCACAATACTGCGGCGTAACCGTCGATGAGCCACTCGGTGGCTCCTCCTGGTACAACGGCGCGACGGTGGAATACACGCACCGGTTCAGCCATGGCATGTACTTCCTTGCGTCGTACACGGTATCAAAGTTCTTGGACAATACGTCGGGGGATCAAGACTGGGTGACATGGCAGACGAGTGGAATTAGGAATTTTTACAACTTGGCAGCGGAGAAGACATTCGATCCCAACGACATTCCGCAGAGCTTTGTGCTTACCTATATCGCCGAGCTCCCATTCGGAAGGGGAAGGCGCTTTGGATCGAACATCCACCGTGCTCTGGACGTTGTTGTAGGTGGATGGCAGTTCAGCGGAATGTCCACTTTCAAGAGCGGACTACCGCTGGGCATTACGGTCAGCAGTAACAATACCAATTCATTTGGCGGTGGCCAGAGACCCAACCTGGTGGGTGATCCGAACGCCATCCCGGCGGGCGTGGACCGACACAATATGTGGTTCAACACCGCAGCTTTTGCTCAGCCGCCGGCTTTCACCTTCGGCAATGTTGGGCGTGCCTTGGCCAACACACGCGGCCCGGGACTTAACAATTGGGATGTTGGTCTCCAAAAGTACTTGCAGATTAGGGAGCGGTTCCGGCTGCAATTCCGCGCCGAATTCTTCGACGCTTTCAATCACCCCAATTTCTTCAATCCGGATACCAATCTTGGAGATGCAGCGTTTGGTGCGCTTAACCAAGCCTTTCCGGGAAGAGACGTACAACTCGCTCTGAAATTCCTCTTCTGAACGATCCGAATAAGTGCCCAAAATTCCGGAGAGCCCGGTCCCTTCAGAAAGGGGGGGCGGGCTCTCCGGTCTTCGGGGGATAGAAGACCCAAGAACGCTCCTGGTTCGGTCCCCTCCGAAAAATAGTACGAGGAGCCGGCCCTGAAGATACCCATATTCTCTCGCCTCTCTCCTGGTAGAATTCAGGGTTGATTTTACACAGCTGACAGCGTGGGTTCTGTGGCTCGCCGGCAAGGAATGTGCGGTCGGTTCAATCTATGGATTGTAAGTGTGCTCTTATGCTTGCCATTGAAGAGCGGGCTGGGAGTGCAGGCGACGAGGACTGCCGACTCAGACTTGGAGAGGCTCTCCGTTCGCGCGACAGATGCGCAGCGGCGGGGCGACTATCGTCAGGCTGCCGAGGCTTATCAGGAGATTCTGAGGCTGCGTCCGGACCTGAGCGCAGCCGGACTCAATCTGGGTTTGATGCAGTTTTCATTGAAAGACTACCCTGCGGCGGTCCAGACCTTCGAAGCGGTTCTTCAGCAGAATCCCAAGCTCTTCCCTGCCAATCTTTTTCTCGGCCTCTCGCTGCTGCGTGTGCAAAGAGTCAAGGAGGCGGTGGCGTATTTGGAGCGCGCTCAAAGGCTCGATCCCCGCAACGAGGCAACGCTTCTGGCCCTCGGCCAGGCCTGCTCGCTACAGCGGGACTACAAGCAGGCAAACAACTGGTACTTTGATGCAGCACAGGTTAACCCCCAGAGTGCCGATGCATGGTACGGCCTAGGCGTGTCGTATCTGGCCTTGAGCCGTGAAGCTGCGCAGGAACTCGCACGTTTCGGATCGGCATTGCCTTACTCTCAACTGCTGATGGCCGAATCCTTCGAACAACAATTACGACGAGAGGACGCCGTCAAGCTCTACCAGAAACTCTCAACTACGCCACCGCCGTTTCCCTGCTACCGCGCTGCCATAGGTCTGGGACTTGCTCGTCTAGGGGAAATCAATTCTGCGGAGCAGTTGTTCCAAAGTGAGCTCAAAGACAACCCGGGGTGCTTATCTGCCCACATGGGTATGGCCCGCGTGGCCATTGAGAACGGAGACCCCGCAGCGGCCATGAGGTCCCTCGTGGAGCCATGGTCGGTCGACACCGATTTCGTCGCGGCCCACGCCGCATCTGCTCTGGCAGGTTTGGCACCTGATAAAGTGACCACATTCAAGGCTTGGCTGCAGAACTCGATCAACAGTAACAAGACCGGGACAGGCAATGCCTTGGCGGACCTGCTGATAGCCGCGCTTGAGGGGAGTGCCTTGGGACAAGGCGGCGTCGGTGCGTTACGGGCGACCGCCGATTTGGAACGTTCAGCCAGGAGCGCGGCGAACCCAGGCCGGTTGTTTTCGGAGGGACGGTACGCCCAGTGCACCCAGAACCTCAGGCCGAAGATCGAAGAGCTTGCCTCAGCCGACCTGTTGATGTTGGCCCGCTGTGCTTTTTACTCGGGTGAGTATCGAACGTCCTTCCTGGCGAGCGGCCGGGCAGTGAAGCTCGATCCTGAAAATCTCGAGAATTCTTACTGGCGTATTAGGACGGCTGAGAAGCTTGCCAGCGTCTCGCTGTTGCGTACCAGCCTTCTCAACCCGCATTCCGCCAAGGTGCACATTTTGCTGGGAGACGCCTTTCGAGAGGGGGAGCACTTTAAGGAAGCCGAAGAAGAATATCGCAAGGCAATCCAGGTCAGCCCGCGCGATTTTGCCGCTCACTTCGGGCTGGCTTTGGCTTACTACCAGAACTTCAACATTGACCAGGCGGCTGAGGAGGTGAAACAAGCTCTGGACCTCAAGCCGGGTGACCCGGATGCCAGCTCCCTTATGGGAAGCATCCTGATGCTGAGGCGGCAATACGATGCGGCCAAGCCCTATCTGCTAACGGCGCTGAACGGAAATCCGAATAATGTCCCCCACGCATATGCGCTGCTGGGGAAGATCGACGCCGCACAGGGACGCCTCACGGAAGCCCGAGCGGAATTCGAAAAATCACTCGAGGCAGACCATGACGGCAGCTATCATTACCAGCTCTCTCGGGTCTACATGCAACTCGGTAACAAGCAAGCCGCCGCTGCTGCGTTGGCACAATCAGAGGCGATCCGAAAGGCTTCGGCGCAGCGGGCTGCTGGGCGCTTGGGCTTGCCTCAGCCTTCGATGCCCGACCAGTGAAAGACCGATTTCAATGCAGTTCTCTTGACCTCAGCGCGATCTGCTCTCAATCGAAAGACGATACAGCCTCACTAGACGAGCTTCTGCGGGAGGTATAACCGATGGCAGAAACACGACGCGAGTTTCTCAAGACGGTGGGTTGCGTCCCAGCGGCTCTGGCAGCCGCAAGCGAGATGCTTGGAGCAGGCGAAGCTCGAACGGCAGAACAACCACGCTCCTTCAGTTCGTTGGCGGCTGCGTTCGACGGCCCATACAGCAAATCTTTTGGCTTTACCGCGGATGGAAAATCCAAAGATGCCAGGACTTATTACAGCCCGAACTCATTGCGTCCGGAAGACCTTACCTTTGACATTTCGAACAACTATATCCTTTGTTCGATCAATCGAAATGGACTTTTGTGGAAAGTCTGCATTCATGTGGGGCTTGTTCCAACACCCACGACCCCTAGTCCGCGCGGCCAGTATGTGAGCAAGTTACTGGTGCGGGGCGGCCCGTGGCCGTTTCAAATTCGACTGGAAGGAGATAGTCCAGTGAACCTGGACGCGATCCCGGGCCCAGAGGCTGGACTGCTGGGGAACCTGTTCCCGGTCTTCACGCGCCAGTACAAGAGCCTGCGCGTGCGAACCCTGGCTTTTGCGCCTATCGGCGGCGATCCGGTCTCGGCGGCACCGCGCGCCATCATTGCCGCTGTCCAGATCCAGAACCAAGGGCAAAAGCATATCGCTGGCGCCCTGCTGGCGCCTTCGCGTCTAGCGAATGTGGAAGCTCTCAAGTTGGGCGCAACGACGGAAGTCCGGGAAGCCGTCGCCGTGCTCGGCGAGCGAGCCTGGAACCCCAAGTTCCCGGAGGTCGCCTTTGAGCTCGGGCCAGGCGAGCAAGCGGTGTACACCTTTGGTCTGCTGCTTGGAGAGGACGCCGAGGAATTGCGACGGACCAGCGAGGTGCTACGCCAACGGAGCGCGCTCGACTGGCTGAACCAGACTTGGCAGTTTCACACGGCGCGGTTTGGAGAGTTGACGATCCCGGATAGTCCATACTACGCCGAGCTTTTCGTGCGCATGGAAGAACTCTGTCGCCAATCGCTGATGCGAATGTGTGACGGGAAGTTCGGCGCGGGATTCTGGGGCAGCTACGTGGCAGACCCGACCTTCATTTGGAACAAGGACAACTTTTGCGCCGCACTCCCCTTGAGTTTTCTGGAGCCACGGCTGTGTGCGGATGGGATCCTGTACTTTATCAATTGGGGCGTGCCGCCGCGAGCCATGGGCCGCGGGCTGGAGCGATTTCCCCATGCGGGGCGAGTTACCCATTCGCTCGGCAACGCACTTTCCGGCCTCGTCATTGCCGGGGCTTATTACCAGATGACGGGTGATCGGGAGTTCTTCGGCTCCCACCCCGAGATCCTGAATAAAGGCCGGGAACTTCTGAAAGAGGTTCTTGAGAGCAGGCGTGAGGAGCCCATGCTGTTTCCGTCGATGTACGTCTCGGATGGCGATTCCCGGGGGGACTATCATACGGGCTCGAACCTTCTGGCCTGGTATGCGTTCCGGAGCATGGCGCGGATTGCGCGCGAGGCTTATCAGGAGCCGGAGTCGGCACGGGAATGGAGCCTGCTGGCAGACAGGATCAAGGAGTATCTCTGGAAGCGTTGCACAGGGATTGGTTCTCTCGGAAAGCAGTTTGTGGAAGGTTCGATGAGAGACTGGACGTGGATTGCCGTCCGTGACGGCGAAGAGAGTGACACCAACCTGATGCCTTTTTATGGCTTCTGCGAGAGCGACGAGCCTGCATACATCAACCATGCGCGCCTCGGCCTGACGCCGCAGAACCCGTACTACACGGACCTCTTTGATGGTATCTGGTGGTACGACGAAGGGTGGGCCGGGACAACATTTCCCGGATGGATGACAGGTCTTGCCGGATGTAGCAATGAGAGCGAACTTCTCAAACGTTTGGAGCGGATCCGGACGCTCGTGGACGTGGACGGATCAATTTGGTGGTGGCCGTACGCACGCGAAGCCACCGACCCGACTAAGCCCGACAGGTTTCTGGTGGGAGCCAAGTGCGGCTGGGCCGCGGGCGTCTACCTGTGCCTGTTCGTGCACAATATCCTTGGTATCTCGCTGGATATGCCATCACGCCGCGTCAGTCTGCGCCCATTCTGTCCCTGGGGGCGCTTCAGTTGGACCAACTGCCGTCTTGGCCGCAGTGTTTTCGACGTCGCCTACCGGAAGGAACAGGACCGCATAGTGGGCGAGATCCGGAACCGCAATCAAATGGAGTTCGACGGCATGATCGAGTTGATGCTCCCGGAGGGTACCTCGGTTACTGCGTGCAAGCTCAATGACCAGCCGACATCGGATTACCAGTCAGGAAAACGGTATGGCCGCCCCACGGCCGGGATTACCGGCAAGATCGCACCCGACGGAGCGCTTCAGCTTGAGGTTTCTTACCGCAAGGCTTAGCTTTGTGCAAGTCTCAACCGGCGCAAACACCGATGTACGTGCCAACAGACGCCTCGTCCGGCATCGGCCCGTGAACGGAGTGCGGTCACCTGCTTCGAGTGTGATCGTGTCTACTGGTCGGTCCGCTACTCGCGCGTGACCACGAACGCGTCCACGATCATATAGACGCCGTCCCGCTTGCGCAGCTGGAGTGTGTGTTCCCCTGACGCCAGTTTCTGCGTGCTCCAGAAGATGCGTTGTGCGAGCTTGGTGTTGTTCTGGCCTGAATCGTGATGGGCCGAGGCCGTGCCCTGCAAGCGGCCGTCGAGATAAATCTCTACAGTGCCCAGGTCGTTCGCGAAATCTGTGAGCACCCGCACTCCGGTGCCTTGGAAACGGAGTGTGGCTGATGCCGCAGGGTCGGTCGTGTAGTGAAGATCTCCGCCGTACTCACCCAAGCCAGCTTTTGCGAAGGTCCACCGACCCTGGTAAGTGATCGCCTTCAGATCGGAGTCGTTGATGATCGTGCGCGGTGCAAGATCAAGCATGAACGGTGCAGCGATGAGGTGATACCAGGTGCGATCCCAGAAATAACCTGCTGAAAATACCCAACCCGACGTGCCGTCGGGGCTCAGGAACTTGTTAACGAGAATCGGATTGTAGTAGCCCGCGGGAAACCATTCGGACTCCCAGAATTTTGTCCATGGACCCCAGGGCTTGGGTGCTTGGTACCAGACCCATCGGGTGCGATGTACGTCACAGCCTGGCACGGAATATCCGGTGCAGTTCGGGTAGTACCATGAGGCGAGGGTATACTTGCGGAGGGCGGGAACGTACATGCTGCTCGCTGAGGCGAGATGGTTCGACTCGCGCAGGATCGGCTGTGCCTCGCGTAGGTCGTGGGTCCAGCGGCCATCGGCATAGAACTCCCAGTCCTCACCGCGCAAGCGAGGGAGATCAGAGCGGCGCACCCGGCCAAGCACCATGGAGTCGCTGTTGTCCCAGGAGCCGTCATTGGAGATGGCGTAGACATAGGTTTCGCCGCCATCAACCCCGCCGGTTCCGTCGCGCCCGTACTGGATGAACGACGGGGCGCCGAAACGCGTTCCGGGAAACATCGGATGTGCGACACTCTCAGCCTCGCTGCCGCTCCAGGTCTTCCCGTGGTCCGTGGATTTCAGAATGGTCGCATTGCGAGCGGTCTCGCGGCCGAGGTTTCCGGCGTCCTCATAGGTGTCCTGCTCAACAATCACGTAAAGCGTCCCGTCGATGGAGGTGATGCCCGTCGTTTTCCAACTTGTGTTGTGCTCGGGATCTGGAGGAAGATCGTATGCCTCCAGGCAATTGACAGTTTCGCCCGTGAGGTGCCTGGGGTCATCGCCCCGCAAGCGACTGACAGCAACATAAACATAAGGCCTCTGGGTTTTGCTAACACAGTTACCGCTGAAGCCGGTGGTGTCGTCGCTGGTCACGTAGAGGTCGCCGTCGTCGGCCCAGGTGGCATACCACGTATCGCCGTTGCCCTGTGTGTACATTACCTCAGGGCCAAGTGACGCGCCAAGAATGGTCGGTTCGACGGCAGACACCGCCGAAGACAACACGCTAAGCGCAAAAAGCAAAGCGGCAATCCGACAGGGAGCAAGCCAGCTCGGACTTGCATGATTGAGGCACTCAGGCATTTGTCTGGTGACACGAATGATCGACCGACCTTTCTTCAACCTGCAGGCACCTTGTGGGTGCGGAATCTGATGCGCTCTCGGGTTCATACTCGAACTCCCCAACCTCCGGAATGGTTAAGCTTACTTTCAGTAGTGACTACTACTCCTACCCGACCAGTTGACTTGGTGCGACGAGCCGGCCGGAAGGCATACGCGCTCACTCAGCGATATTCGATTGTGCCACGCGCATTCGGAACTTTCGAACGTGTGACCGATACTCTAGGCTATCTTTGCGATAGCTGCCCGAGAACTGCAGCCACCCCGCCAACCCTTCGGCAGAGGTTTGCAGCCATTTCAGTGGAATGCGCGGGCAGTAGGGATTCATGTCCACGGATTCCCAGATGGCCTCGTGATGCACCAGGCTGAACGGCCCCCACGGGTGCGGCGCATCGTAGATCATCAGTTCCGTCCCGTCGTCCGGCGAGAAGTCCTTGTACAGCCTCCAAGTCAGTAACACGTACCGCTGCTTTTGTCAACCTGATTTGGCCCACTTTGATGCTTTGATTTGGCCCACCCCAAGTTGTTGATTTCAGGCTTTCCTGGTTTTGCCTGGTCTTTTGGCCTTTGGCAGTCTCCTGGTTTTTTGTCCTGGCCTGGGTTCGGTTGGGCTCCGGCTGGAGCGAAGCCCTGCGGAGCCCGGAGGGCGGAGCGTTTAGGGCGAAGCGTGGGCTAACAACCGGATTATGAGCCTGAGTTCTTGAGGAAAAGGGGTAACACTCCCAAGCCGGGGTTCCTTGGAGGAACCGAAAGGAGTGTTACCTAGGGAAGGTATCGACAAAGTTCAAGGCAAGA
>Ga0315282_10013357_pt1 | contig 12396 bp, 10 predicted proteins | sample YL17G07_20_MG_FD_203693 | JGI IMG/M metagenome (GOLD analysis project Ga0315282, IMG submission 203693) | Sediment microbial communities from Yellowstone Lake, YNP, Wyoming, USA - YL17G07_20 | ecosystem: Environmental > Aquatic > Freshwater > Lake > Sediment | place: USA: Wyoming | collected... | reverse complement strand
CGTAGTACGTGCTTGGCGAAGGTGGGTGGCATGGTCACGCTGTTGCGTGACCATGTTGCAGTGACGCGCCAGACGCCGTTCGAGGCCCATGGTCACGCAACAGCGTGACCATGCCACCCGGCCGAAGATGAGCGCGAACGTCAGCGAGCGAATTGTGCACGACGCAACGAAAACGGCGATGAATGCCTCCCGCTTCCCGCCCTGGCTGCGCAAACGCATCCCCGCCGGCGGCGAGGCGGCCGAGGTGCGGCGGTTGCTGGCCGAACTGGGCCTTGCGACGGTCTGCTCCAGCGCGCATTGCCCGAACCTGCCCGAGTGCTACGCGCGGGGGACGGCCACGTTTCTCATTCTCGGCAACTCGTGCACGCGGTCCTGCCGGTTCTGCGCGATCGAGAAGCGGCCGCCGGGGGCGCTCCGCGAGGACGAGCCGCAGGCCGTGGCCGAGGCCGTCGTGCGGCTGAAGTTGCGGCACGTGGTCATCACGAGCGTGACGCGCGACGATCTTGCGGACGGCGGGGCGGGGCACTTCGCCCGCACCATCCGCGCCGTGCGCGAGCGCCTGCCCGAGACCGTCATCGAGGTGCTGACGCCCGATTTCCAGGGCAGCCGCGCCTGCGTTGCCACGGTCCTTGCGGCCGGGCCGGACATCTTCAACCATAACATCGAGACCGTGCCGCGCCTGTACGCGGCCATCCGTCCCGAGGCCGATTATCGGCGGAGTTTGGACGTGCTGGCGTATGCAAAATCGGTTGCGGGCGGCGAGAAAAAGGGGGCTGTACCCTTTTCCGGATGTTCGGAAAAGGGGACTGTCCCCTTTTTCTCGGGAGCGGGCGCGGAAAAGGGGACAGTCCCCTTTTCGCAAAGGCGCGAAAAGGGTACAGCCCCCTTTTCCGCTCGCATCTACACCAAGAGCGGCCTGATGCTGGGCCTCGGCGAAACCGCCGATGAGATCCGCGCGTGCCTGACGGACCTGCGGGCGGCCGGGTGTGACATCGTGACGATCGGGCAGTACCTGGCGCCGTCGGCGTCGCACCAGCCGGTGGCGCGGTTCGCCGATCCCGAGGAATTTGCCGCATGGGAGGCCGAGGCGCGGGCCCTCGGCTTTGCCGCCGTGGCCTCCGGGCCGTTCGTGCGGAGCAGTTACCAGGCCGAGAGCGTGTTTGCGAATCGAGAACTCTGAGCCGCCCCGGCGCCGTACCCGGGATGGCACGCTGTTTCCCTCTCCCCTTGGGGGAGAGGGTGGCCGAAGGCCGGGTGAGGGGGCCTTTTGTCGGCACTGCCCCCTCACCCCCGCCCCCTCTCCCACGGTGGGGAGAGGGGAGAACGGCGAGAGGTTAAGCACGCGTGTTGCTGTGTTGTATCAGATGTAGATGTTGATGCGCTCGGCGAGGGCGCCGTTGAGGCCCGTTTACGGGCCTTCCCCCCGCGAAGCGGGGCTTAGCCTCGGCGTTTACGCCGAGGTGGCGGCGCGGACGCCCCCCTTGTTGATTGTTCTTGATGGAGCCCGCCTGGGCGGGCGACTGAACCTTCGGCCGCGCGCGGCATCAGCGTTTACATGCCTGGCTGGAGCGGGGTCGAGTCCGCCGAAGAGGGGAAGCCCGCTCAAAGCGGGCTGGAAAAGAGGATAGAGGAAGAGTAGTCTCTCGCAGGCCGCTGCCCTCGGCGTAAACGCCGAGGCTAAGCCCGCCTGCGGCGGGGGAAGGCGGCTGAAGCCGCCTGCAAAGGCTTGCCGAAATGTGGGTAACGACAAGGGCGTGAGTGGCGGGTGGCACGGCCAGGCTATTGCGCGGCCGTGCAAGCAGGCGGACGCTCGGCAACATGGTCACGCAACAGCGTGGCCATGCCACCCGGCGAGCGAGAGGGTATGTTAAACAGGTATCCCCTGCGCGAGCGGGGCGTGAAAGGGAACCGCATTATGGCCGCCGTGGACGTGAAACTGCCTGAACTGGGGAAGGACGCCGGCGACGAGGCCCGCGTGTCATTCTGGTATGTCGATGTCGGCGAACAAATCGCCGAGGGGGCCGACCTCGTCCAGATGCTGACCGACAAGGCCACCTTCGACGTCCCGTGCCCGGTCGCGGGCAAGGTCGTCAAACTCCTGGCCGCCGAGGAGCAGACGGTCAAGGTCGGCCAGGTGCTGTGCCAGGTCGAGGTCTAGTGCTCTGTCAGTCGTCAAGTGATGAATGGCCGGGTGGCATGGTCACGCGCTGTTGCGTGACCATGTGCCCGGACTGGCGCATGGTCACCCAACATCGGGTGACCATGCCACCCTCGTAAGTGATGCACTACGGCACCCACATGATCACAGTTGAAGGGCGATTGGCATGACAGCGGCGTTTCCGGGCAAATTCATCGTGCTCGACGGCCCTGAAGGCTGCGGCAAGTCCACGCAGGTGAAGAGGCTGGTGCAGTGGCTGAAGGGCCGGGGGATTGAGGCAACTGCCGTACGCGATCCGGGTTCCACGCCTGTTTCTGAACGCATACGACAGGTGATTCTGGATGAAGCGTTGCCGGAAATGGACGTTCGCACGGAAGTCCTGCTCTACATGGCCTGTCGGGCTGAAATGGTTGCCCGAATCATCCGACATTCGCTGAGCGTTGGCGTGACGGTGGTTAGCGACAGGTTTGTCTCATCCACGGTCGCATATCAAGGCTACGCAGGCGGTTTTGATCTTGACGCCATTTCGCAACTGGCCCAGGTGGCTTGCGGTGATGTGGAGCCTGACATCACAATCATTCTGGATGTGGATGTGGCTACGGGCTTTGAGAGAATCCACGGTCCCAAAGCCAAGGTCAAAAAGGGTCCGCAACTGGCCTTCCAGTTCTTCCGTGACCGAATGGAACTCAAGAACCGGGTTTATCACGAGAAGGTGCGGCAGGGTTTCCTGGCGATGGCGCGGGAGCGGCCCGAGAAGTTCGCGGTCGTCGACGCCACGCGGCCGCCCGACGAGGTGGCCCGTGCGATTGAAGAGGCGGTGAAGCGTGTCCTTGGCTGAGATCCGATACCAGACGGCCGCCGTGCGGATGCTCCGGTCGGCCGTGGCCGGCGACCGGGTGGCCCACGCGTATCTTTTCGTCGGGCCGCGCGGCGTGGGCAAGGGGCTGGCCGCCCGCGAGTTCGCCAAACTGCTCCTATGCGCGAAGCCGCGCGGCTCAGGCGAAAAACTCGACGCATGCGACAAGTGCGCGCACTGCACCCGCATCGACCGGGGCACGCACCCCGACATCTACTGGTTCCGCAAGGAAGAGGACCGCAACGATTTTCGGATTTCGATCGTCGCGCGGCGGGTGGGCGAGGAATCAGCCAGCCCGTCGATCACGGTGACCGAGTCGGTCATGCTCCACCCGATGGAGGCCGCCCGGACGGTCACGGTGCTCGATGATGCGGAACTTCTGAACAGGTATGCCGCCAACTCGCTCCTGAAGACGCTGGAGGAGCCTTCGCCGCACGCCGTGCTCATATTGCTTTGCGCCGATGCGTCGGAACTGCCGGGCACGATCCTGTCGCGGTGCCAGTGGGTGCGGTTCGGGCCGCTGCCCGAGGAGTTCGTGGCCGAGAAGGTGCGCGAGGTGCTGGCGGCGCAGGCGGCCAAGCCGCCGGAAAAGGGGCGGAAGGCGGAGCCGCCGCGGCCCATCGCGCGCGAAGAGATCGCGTTCATCTGCCGCTTCGCCGGCGGCAGCATCGAGCAGGCCGTCCAACTGGCCGGCAGCGGCCTGTGGGGCCTGAAGCGTTCGCTCTTGCCGGGCCTTGCGGCGATGGATGAGGCCGACGCCCTGGACATGGCCGAGGCCGTCGCCGGCTGGGCCGTGACCGAGGCCCGCCGCCTGCGGGTTCCGAAAGGCTCGCCCGAGGAGACGGCGGTGCGCCGGTCCTCGGCGCGGCTGGCGCTGGCGGTGGTGGCGTCGGCGCTGCGCGATGCGGCGATGGTGGCGGTCGGATCGCCGGAGGGTGCGGGCCTGACGAACTCCGACCAGGCGGACGTGATTCAGTCGCTTGCGGCGTGGTCCGCGGAATCGTGCGGCCGGGCCGTGTCCATCCTGGCGGATGCGCAGGCCCAAATCCTCCGCTACGTTCACATCGAACTCGCCACGGAGAATGCCTTCGTGCAGGTGAGCCGGCTGCGTCCGGCGGTTGCGGCGCGGCGGTAGGCCGGCCCCGTTTCCTGCGCCGTACAATCGCCGGGTGCCACGGCTGCGCTGTTTGCAGCCGTGCTGTGCGTCGAGCGGCGGCACGGTTGCTGAACGGCGCAACCGTGCCACCCATTTCGGGGGTCTGCGCTCGTTGAGGGAACCATGGGGGCGCAGCGATTGAGGCGCCTGCGTGGCGCGGTAAGCCAGGGCGAGGGTGTTGCCTCAGGCGTCCGTCGGTCTTCCGAGCGACATGCCGGGGGCGGAGGGTTCGGCGGCCATGCTGAACAGGCGGAACATGCGGTGCCACGGCGATGCGGTCGGCTCGGGCCGGACCTGGCAGAACTCGATCCCCACCTGGTACCGGTCCTGCTCCGGCCAGCAGTGAATCACTCGCCCCGTCAACTCCAGGGGCGGGTGACTGCCGTGAGGCGGTAAGCGCATGGTGAGCACTTCGTCGACCTTCAGCGGCACGATGCTCTCGGCCCGGATTCCGCCGAGCGAGAAATCGCGCAACTGCATCCGGCACTCCGCCTGGCGAGGCGAGGGGGCCTGCTTCGCCAAGTCGTCGCGCCGGGTGGCCACCGGCAGGCGCGTCGCAAAACGGCCGTAGCGGCGTCGTTCACGCGACGGGCTGGCCGATTCACTTTGTTTGACCATCGCTGCCATCCTGACGAGATCGGGCGCCGTTGACGTACCACCCCTCCGGACCAAACGGTCCACTTCCATACTATCGGCGCACAGAGTCACCCAACTTTAACTATGGCCGGGGAATTATGACTCACATTTGCCCAAAAGCAAACGCTCCCCCGGAATTCTCTGTACGCACGCATGCCCATGCTGGCAAGGTGGTGCCGAGGCGATGACTCCGGGGTTACTAGGGTGGGAGCGGGGCCGCCATAGTCGGTCCTCCGTCACAGGGTCCTGTGGCAGGGGAAACAATTCCCCCTGAACGCCAGTCCGACCCCTTGTTGACGGCCCGTCGCGTCTGAAGAAAGGCTTGCTTTAGGTTGTCACGCACCCCATCGGGGCACGCGTAAGGTCTGGCAACCACTTATTCTAACACGGCCGGAGCCGGGAAGGCACCGCAAAAAACGGCTATGCCTTGGCTTCCTCTCGTTCCGGCCAGGGCTCTTCAAAGGCGATTCCGAGCGCGTAACCGTCGCCGGTGCGCTGGCAACGCAGAACCTTGGCCGCCGTGTCCCGTCCGCGGCCCGGGCCAAGCGGCGGGAACAGCAGCAAGAGCGGCTCGCGGTGATCGAGAGCGTCCTGCGAGACCGCTCCGACGCCGCCGAGCGAAACGTTCAGAATATGGAGTCCGACCAGACGACGCGGATCGCTCTGCGGGGCTTTGCGCCGGACCGCATGCACGGGAATTCCCACGACGGATCGCCGGAATCGCCTGCGCTCTGACGGGTTAGAGGGTGTCTGGCTCACAAACCCCCGCGCGTACGTGCACGCCGCTCGCTCTGCCGGCCAGCCACACGCTTTCCCCGGCCGCGGCCTTGTCAACCGGAGAACACGGGTACTATAGCACAGAATTGCCAACAAGCAAATTTTTTTCGCGACCTATCAAATTTATCTGCCGAGCAGTAACAAAAAGACGCGGGATTTGCGTCTGCAAGGGGGCCTCAACCGACGGTTTCGCCGTGCGGGCCGGAGCGGCTCTGGAGTTCGCGGTGGATGTCGCGCTGGATCTGCTCAACCTCGCCGCAGAGCAGGTGGAGGCGCTGCCGGAGGGTTTCGGCCTGGGTGTCGAGGTCGGCGGCCTCACGCGTCAGTTGATCGCGAAGGGCGTCCAACTTGCTCCGCAGCCGCTCGCGCGCGACGGAGGCGGCCGTGTTCAGCCGGTCGCGGCCGCTGTCGCCGGCCCCGCCGGACTCGGCGGCCTCGCGGACGATCTTCTGGAGGGCCCGCACGGTGGTGTCGTCGCGCAGGAACGGCGGGCACTCGGTCAGGGTGTCGGTCGCAAGCATCTCGTTGATGGCCGCCACGCGCCCGCGCCGGGCCGAGGCTTCGTTCTGGAGCGACACCAGTTGCTGGCGCGCCCGGTTGACCTGTTCCTGGAGGAACCGGATGCGCCGCGCGGCGGACGCAAGGTCGCTGGCCTGGCCGGCGACGACGCCGCTGCCGGCGCCGCCGTCGCTGGGCGGGGGCTTGCACGGCCAGCCCGGCCACACGCGCAGACCCACCACCAGCAGCACGCCGGCCACGAGCGCAATCGGCCACGCCCACTTCGCATGGCGCTGGAGCCAATACAAGCGCCGGCCTCCTTCGGACTTGGGTAACACTGCGACCGCGACGGGAAGACACGTATCCTGCGAGTCGCTCTCACTCTCAGCGGGGTGTATCGGCGGTTATCGGACGCAGAGGTTAACGGAATTCCCGCGGGGCGGAAAAATTCGCGCGCAGCGCCAGCGCGATGAATCGCCGGGTGGCATGGTGACGCTGTTGCGTGACCATGTTGCAGTGGCGGGCCAGCCGGGTGCCACGGCTGCGCTGTTTGCAGCCGTGCTCTGCGGCCAGCGGCGGTACGGTTGCTGAACGGCGCAACCGTGGCACCCGGCGCGACTCGCGGCGGGTGCGCCAGACCCGCCGCGCAGAACCTCAGACGTGTGTCAGTTCCTCGTCACCGCCAGCGGTTCCTCGGCCGCGCGGGCCACCAGCAGCGCCGGCACGGCGGCTTGCACCACGTCGGGGTCGAAGAGCGAGCCGCTCCCTTTGACGAGAATGTCGATCGCCAAACTGGTCTCGCGGGCATCGCGATACGGCCGGCGGCTCGTCAGGGCGTCGAACGTGTCGCAGACCGCCAGGATCCTCGCCCCGATCGGTATCTCGTTGCCCGACCGGCCGTGCGGGTAGCCCGAGCCGTCGAACGCCTCTCCGTGGGCCTCCGCCACCTTGGCGATCTCTTCAAGGCCGCGGATCGTGCCGATGAATTGCTCCGTCGCCAGCGCGTGGCCGTGCACCTGCTTCAACTCGGCAGGCGTCAGCGGGCCCGGCTTGTCCAGGACTTCCTTCGGTATCGTCACCATGCCCACGTCGTGGACCAGGCCGGCCCACTTGACGGTGGTGGCCACCTCCTTGCCCAGCCGCATCGCCATCGCCACCAGGACGGCCAGCGTGGCCACGCGGCGGCTGTGGCCGATCTTGTCGGCCGGGTGGGCGTCGGTCACGTGGGCGAAGAGTTCCAGGAGGCTCGTGACCTGGCCTTCGGTCGTAACGAGGTCGTCCGCCGCAAGCCGGTGCACGATGCTCGAAACGAGGAACCGCACGTCGTCGGGCGTCAGGAGTTGTGCGTAGAGCCCCGGCTCGCCCAGCGCTTCGATCCCCGCGTCGGCCACGGCGGTGCTGACCTGCGGGGTGGTGCGCCGGCGCACCGCATCCAGCAGCGGAATGAGTTCCGGCGACCCTTGCTCGCGCAGGACCACGTCGCAGACGTTGGCAAAGTGCAGCACCTGGGCGCCGTTGGAGATTTCGTCGCCCGTCTTGCCGCGCGGGTACCCGTGGCCGTTGACGCACTCGTGATGGTCCATGACGATCTCGGCCACGGTGACGAGTTCGGGCACCTGGGCCACCAACTGTGCCCCGATGAGCGGGTGCGACCGCAGGATCGGCTGGTTGGCCTGCTGGTCGGGGTTGGCCCAGCGGTCCGGGTCGCGGGCGTTGCCCATGAGGCCGATGTCGTGCAGCAGCCCGGCGTAAAAGACGTCCAGGCGGTCGACCGTACGCAGGTGCGACGCCGTCCGTGCGGCGATGGCGGCCACGCGGGCATGGTGCGGCACGCCGTCGGTCCCGCTGTAGTCGAGGATGCTGGCCAGCGCGGCCACGATGTCGCCGCGCCACAGGGGCGACCGCACCGACGTGCTTCCGGGCGGACTCCACCTGCCGGCCGTAGCCGTGCCACCGGTCGAGAAAGTCTCCATGAGGGTTCCGTCTCCGTCTCGGTAAGCCCTGTAGGGAGGGTCGACCGCTTGGGATAATCGCAGCGCAACCGTAGGATTTCTATCGGCAACCTGCCGCAGGAGCATAAGGGATTCCTGAGCCCGACGCGGGAGCGTCGGGTGGGGTGGCAGCCGTGTTGTGAGCCCGACGCGGGAGCGTCGGGTGGGCTCGAACGTCGGCGCGATGTTTACGGCAGCGCGACGCGTGGGTCGGCGCGACGCGGACGTCGGCGCGGCTCGTATATCACCCGACGCTTCCGCGTCGGGCTCAAGTGAGTGTGCGTCGGGCGCAAGTGAGTGTGCGTCGGGCGCAAGTGAGTGTGCGTCGGGCGCAAGTGAGTGTGCGTCGGGCGCAAGTCACGTAGGCCGGGGCGTGCCCCGGCGCCGTTATCCATGTTGAAATAAGCCGGGGCGCTGCCCTTGTCATTACCCACATTCTGCGGGAGCGTGAACAGATGGCACAGGCTGAAGCGCAGGCGCCGTTGAGGCCCGTGAAACGGGCCTCAACAACGCCTCCGCCGAGCCCCGTGCCATGTACTCACGCTCCCGCGAAATGTGGGTAACGACAAGGGCGTTGCCGGTGGGCTGGTACGTTCCAGCCTTTCAGGCTGACGGACTACTATGGGGGCAGACATGCCCGGCCCGATGGATATAATGGACTGGCGCTTTTCGCCCGGCCGATAAAGGATAGAACCGCGGCGCTTGTAGACAAGCGCGGCGGGCAAGACTGCCCACCGCGCGATTTGCGCGTGCGGGGCGAAGCACGTACTTTTAGCCCGAAGGGCTTGAACGTAACAGCCCAGGGCAACGCCCTGGGTAAACGGGCATGACGTACCGCGCTGCAGCCCTGAAGGGGCGTCACAGGTCGTGCCGCCCCTTCAGGGCTGAAAGACAACGGAAAATCTGAAAGGGTGGCTCGAATCCCTCTCCCAGGGCGTTGCCTTGGGCTGGTACGTCCAGCCTTTCAGGCTGATGGAGGTTGCATGATCACCCGTATCGCACTGGTGTCGGTGGCGGCAGTGGCCTTGCTGGTTTCCGCCGTTGCGGCGGCCGAGCCGGCGCCGGCCACCGGCTCGCTGGAGTTCGTTCCGAAGCAGGCCGTCGGGTTCATCCACATTCCCAGCGTCAAGGCGCTCGAGGCCGACCTGAAACGCTTTTCCGCCGAGACCGGCTGGGAGATCGGCCACGGCGAGCACCCCGTGCTCAGCCTGGTGGCGCAATGGACCGGCATTCAGGCCGGCATCGATTCGGAAGGCAGTGCCACCATCGGCTTCCTGAACCCGAAGGAGTTCAACCAGCGGTACAGCGTCTACATCCTGCCCGTGAGCGATTGGGACGCGATGCTCAAGGCCACGGCGGGGGAGGAGATGTCGGCCGGCCTGTACGCCCTCACGGGGACGGCCGGGCCGCGCTTCGTCTCCCGCCGCGGACGCTACGCCATTGTCACGAGTTCCATCCGGACGATGGATGCCGTGGCGGGCTCCGAGAGCATCCTGAAATTCCTGCCGGCGGAGACCCTCGCCCGCGCTGCGGGGCCCGGCCCGATGGTCTATATCAGCGTGCAGAAACTCCGCGACATCTACGTTGACGATATCGCCGCATGGTTCCGGGCCGCCTCGTCGCAGTTGTACCACGAGCCCGAGGCGTTGGCGTACGCCGACATGCTCTCGGCGTATCTCGTGGGCGTCGCCCAGTTCATCGACCAGACGGAGACCTTTGAGGCGTCGGCCAGGTTCGAGCCCGACGGCCTGAAGGGCGACATGGCGCTGCGTTTCATCCCGGGCGGCAGCATCGCCAAATTCCTGGCGGTCGAGTCGCCCGGGCCGGCCACGTTGCTCTTTCCGGTTGGCCGGCCGCTGGAGAGCGTTCAGAGCCTGCGCGCCGACCCTGAGTCTCGCACGGACCTGCTGATGAAGGCCACCCGCTTCTTCCTCAACGAGGCCCCGCGGGCGGAGCCGCTACCGGAGACGACCAAGCGGCACGTCGAAGAGGCGATGCAGATGTTCGCCGATTCCCTCGGGTCGCAGATGACGTTTGTGTCCGCCCCCGCCAAGCCCGGCATGGGCACCGAGAGCGGCCTGACGGTCCTGGAACTGCGGGACCCGGTGAAGTTCCGCAAGAGCCTCGACCTGCTGGCGGCGGCGTGGGAATCGCTCGCCGATCAACTCAACCTCTACGTCCGATTTCAGTCGGTGGAGCAGGTGGACGACGTGGCCGGCGTGCCCGTCACGCTGTTCGTGCCGCGCTTCCGGTTCGGCATTCCCGCGCGTCACATGGAATTCCGTGAGCGCATGAAGGAGATGTACGGCCCGGAGGGGCTCATTTACCGCGTCGCCATCGTCGGCAACCAGGCCGTGATCTCGAGCGGCAGCGACATCGGCATGCTGAAGCAGACCCTCGAGGACCTGAAGAGCGGCAAGACGCCCGAGAGGTCGCCCGCCCAGAAACGTATGGAGAGCCATTTGCCCGGACGCCAGTCGCTGGCCATCGCCATGAGCCTGCCGATGTTCCTCAGCCAGGCGCTGATACGCGGCGGGACGCCGGCCGAGAAGGTCGGCGCGCTGGACCCCGGCCAGGAGATCGTCGGCGTTGCGGTGCAGTCCGACGGATTGACCGCCCGGGTCGTCACCTTCCTGCCGCACGAGCAGATTCGGTTGGCCCTGGAGGTGCTGAAGCGTGCCGCGCCCGACATCTCCGAATTGCCGCACACGCTGTTTGAGCCGACGCAGGAAGGCCCGCCGCAAGGCGCCCGTCTGCCGGGCAAGGCCGCGCCGCCGAGCGGACCTCCCGCGAAGGCCCCCGGCGCTGCGGTGCCGTTCGACACAGCCCCCGGCAGCGCGGCTAAGCCCGCCCCGGCCGCGGCCCCGAAAGCGCCTTCGCCGAGCAGTTCTTCGCCGGCATCGCCTGCGCCGCCGTCGATAGCGGCGCCCGTGGCCCCCGCCCCGAAACCTTAGCCACGTAGGCCGGGGCAACGCCCCGGCATCATGCCTACAAGTGTGCCCTCCGGACATTTAGCCGGCGAGTTTACTCGCCGCGTGTTGCTGCTCGAACGGCGCGCGGCGAGTAAACTCGCCGGCTAAATGGGCTCCTCGTCTTATTGACGTACGGCCCGCCGGCGACCATAATCGGTTCTTGGAAAGGGGGCGGCAATGACGCCCATCATTACCCTGCTGACGGACTTCGGCGTGGAGAGCACGTATCCGGCCCAGATGAAGGGGGTCATCCTGGGGCGGTGTCCGGGGGCGACTATCGTCGACATCTCGCACGGCGTGCCGCCGCATGACGTTCGGACGGCGGCGTTCATGCTGGCGTCGGCGGTGCCGGCGTTTCCCGAGGGAACGATCCACGCGGCGGTCGTCGACCCGCAGGTGGGCGGCCAGCGGCGGATCCTGGTGGCCGAGGCGGGCGGGTACGTCTACCTTGCCCCCGACAACGGACTGCTGACGCTGGTGACGCACTGCGACCTCATCCGCGGCGCGGGGGTGGCGGTGAAGGGTCCGCCGCGCATCTTCTCGGTCGAGAACGAGTTCTTCTTCCGGACGGACGTTTCGAGCACGTTCCACGGGCGCGACATTTTCGCCCCGGTGGCCGCGGCGATTGCCGACGGGGCGGACCTCGATGACTTCGGCCCGCCCGTCAGTTCCATCGAGCGGTTCGAGTTCGCCCTGCCCGAGCACGACGGCTGCAACATCACAGGACGCGTGCTATATGTGGATACGTTCGGCAACCTGACCACGAACATCGGCGGGTCGATGCTGGCGCGTTGCGACGCCGTGCGGCTGGAGATCCACGCCGCGGGGGCGGTGATCCACGGCCTCTCGCGGGCCTACAGCGACGTGCCCGCCGGGGCGCTGCTCGCGTACATCGGCAGCGCGGGGCTCCTGGAGATCGCCGTCAACCGGCAGAGCGCCGCCACGCGCCTGGGCGCCGGCCCCGGAACGCCCGTGAAAGTGGGCTTGGCCACATGACGGGCGGACCCCAGGACGCGACCGGCCGCCTGCGCGCCGCCGACAAGGCCCACCTCTGGCACCCCTTCACGCAGATGGCCGAGTGGGCGGCCGGCGACCCCGTCGTCATCGCGGCGGGCGAGCGCGAGTTCCTCATCGACACCGACGGCAACCGCTACATCGACGGCGTCTCCAGCCTCTGGTGCAACCTTCACGGGCACCGGCGGCCGGAGATTGATGAGGCGATTCGCGGGCAACTCGGCCGCATCGCGCACTCCACGCTGCTGGGTCTGGCGGGCGAAGCGTCGATCGAACTGGCCGCGCGCCTGGTCGCGATCGCGCCGAAGGGCCTGACGCGCGTATTCTACAGCGACTCG
>Ga0315282_10013356_pt1 | contig 12396 bp, 9 predicted proteins | sample YL17G07_20_MG_FD_203693 | JGI IMG/M metagenome (GOLD analysis project Ga0315282, IMG submission 203693) | Sediment microbial communities from Yellowstone Lake, YNP, Wyoming, USA - YL17G07_20 | ecosystem: Environmental > Aquatic > Freshwater > Lake > Sediment | place: USA: Wyoming | collected... | reverse complement strand
GAAGTGGGATGAAGAAAACGCCGAAGGGATGATGGCGCTGGCGGCAATTGACGACAGCGGCCTGTGGAAACCCTATTGGCAGGCCCGACGGGCAGCGTGACCTGCCACAATCGCTGGTCACACCCCCCCCGTGCAGGCACGCAGTTTGCGATTGACCGTAACCGCCGCCTGCCATAGAATGCCCAAATCACAACACCGCATAGGGGGCCAATCGTGCCGAAAGTGAAAGTAAACCTGGCGGAGCGTTCCTACACGGTCCACGTGGAGCGCGGTGCGCTCGATCGGGCAGCGTCGCTCCTGCCGCGCGGCCTCAAGGTCACGCGTGCTTTCATCGTTTCCGACGAGAATGTCGCGCCGCTTTACGCGAAGCGGGCGGAGGCATCGTTTGCCGCAGCCGGCCTGCCCGTATCAGTCGCGGTCATGCCCGCCGGCGAAGGCGAAAAGAACCTCGCCCGCTTGGAATGGCTGTACCACGAGATAGTGAAAGCAGGCCTCGACAGGAAATCGCTTGTCATCGCGCTCGGCGGCGGCGTGGTGGGAGACGTCGCGGGCTTCGCGGCGGCAACTTACATGCGCGGCGTGCCGTTAATGCAGGTCCCGACGACAATCGTCGCGCAGGTGGACTCCTCCATCGGCGGCAAGACCGGCGTCGACCTCCCCGAAGGCAAAAACCTCGTAGGCGCATTCTACCAACCCGTCGCCGTCGTCACCGATCCCGAGACACTCTCCACGCTGCCTGCGCGGGAAGTACGCGCGGGCCTCGCGGAAGTGGTCAAGCACGGCGTCATCCTCGATGCCGCCTACTTCCAGAGGCTGGAGCGCCTCGGCGAAGCGCTCACGAGGATGGACGCGTCCACGGCGGAAGAAGTCATTCTCCGTTCGGTCGAGATAAAGGCCGACGTCGTCTCACGCGACGAACGCGAAGCCGGCCTCCGAGCGATACTTAACTTCGGCCACACTGCGGCCCACGCACTCGAAACGGTTACAGGCTACTCGAAATATCTCCATGGCGAAGCAGTCGCAATCGGCATGGTCGTCGCCGCAAGGATCGCCGTAGCAATGCGAATGGCGGACGGAACAGTTGCATCGCGGATCGTGGCGCTTCTCGCGCATGTCGGCCTCCCCACAGACGGCGCCGGCGCGAGCGCGGACGCTTGCATGGACGCCATGATGCGCGACAAGAAGACGCTAAGCGGCAAAGCGCGCTTTGTGCTGCCTCGCGCCATAGGCGCCATCGAGATCGTGGACAGCGTCCCCGAAGGCACGGTCAGAAGAGCGCTCGTCGCCACGGGGTTCGCGGGATGACGCCCGACGACCAGACGCGCGCTATCGTAGCGCTCAACCTCGCCGAAGGCATCGGGTGGCGGACTTATTCGCGTCTCGTCGAGAGGTTCGGCACGCCCCAGGCGGTCATAGATGCTTCCATGGCCGATCTTCGGAGCGTCGAAGGCGTCGGCCAAGTTCGCGCGGCCGCGATCAAGAAAGCCGCCGGCGCCGGCCTCGTCGATGAAGAGCTCTCGCTCGCCTCAGAAAACGGTTTCGATATTCTTACCCACACGTCGGACTCGTATCCGAAAGCCCTCAAGCATATCCCCGATCCGCCGCTCGTGCTCTACGTCAAGGGGCACATGACTCCGGAAGACGCCATTGCGCTCGCGTTCGTGGGCAGCAGGCGCGCGAGCCTCTACGGGCTTCGCGCTACAAAGAAACTCGCCGGCCAGGCCGCCCGCGCCGGCTTCACCGTCATCTCCGGCCTCGCACGCGGCATCGACCAAGCCGCCCACGAAGCGGCTCTCGAGGTCGGCGGCCGCACAATCGCCGTCGCCGGCTCCGGGCTTCTGGAGCTCTATCCCGAAGACGCTGCCGAGCTTATGCTGAAAATCGTCGAACACGGCGCGGTCTTAAGCGAGTTCCCGCTCAAGTTCCCCCCGCGCCGCGAGTCCTTCCCCCGGCGTAACCGCATCATCAGCGGCATGTCCCTCGGCGTTGTCGTCGTCGAGGCCGCGATGCGCTCCGGCAGCCTCATAACCGCGCGCCACGCCACCGAACAGGGCCGCGAGGTCTTCGCGGTGCCGGGGCCAATCGACTCCCCCGGCAGCTTCGGTCCCAACAGGCTCATCAAGGACGGCGCGAAACTCGTAACCGACCTCGGCGATATCACCGCCGAGCTGGGCGTCCTCGAAGAGCAGGTGGACCTCCCCGGCGCGGAAGATGTGTCCGACCTTCGCGCCGTCAGCCTCAACAGCGCCGAACGCGCCGTCTTCGAAGCGCTTGACAGAGAGCCGGTCAGCATCGACCATATAATCGAGAGTACAGGGCTTGAGGCGTCTATCGTAAGCTCCACGCTCATGATTCTGGAGATGAAACGCCTCGTAACGCAGATCTCCGGCAACAGATTCGCTAAGTCCTGACACGAGAAAAAGTTACGACCGGCGCGTGCAGCCCCTCTGTGAGAACAGGCGTAGGGGCGCTGCTTGCCGCGCCCGCATGAACTCTGAGATATTAAGACCCCTTGAGGTGGTGTGTTGAAGAGTCTCGTCAAAACGTTGGCGGTTCTCCTCGTCCTGTTCGCTGTCGCTGTGCTCCTCTTTCACGGCAAAAGAGTGACGTCAACAGCCTCAGGCGCGGCTGGCGAGCGGCTCGAAATCTACTACATGTACCACGAGGACGAGTCGCAGTCTCTCTGGCTCAAGGCCGCCACGAAGAAATTCGAAGAGATGCATCCCGGCCTCACGGTCGACATCCTCTTCGCCGGCCGCGAGGTGCTCGGAAAACTCCGCCCCCGGATGATTATCGGCAACCCTCCCGACATCGTCAACCAGGGCGGTGATCAGTTGCGCGTCCTGCAGGACGACGAGCTTTTCGAACAGCTCGACGGCGAGCTCAACACGCCTGCATGGAACGATACCGCTGCGTGGAAGGACACATTTATCCCCGGCGTCATTGACATATACATAGGGCGCGACAAAGAGACAGCGGGCCACTACTATCAGATACCCACGAGTGTCTTCTGCGATGAGTTCTTCTATAACATCGCCCAGTTCGAGAAGCTGGGCCTCAAGACCCCGAAGACATGGACAGAGTTTCTCCACGTCTGCCAGGTCTTGAAAGACAACGGCATTGAGCCCCTCGCGGCCGACGGCACCGAGACCGGATACAACGTCGCCTGGTACACAGTGCTTATGACCCGCACCACGAACATCAAGCACGTCAGGGCGACCGCCTACAATGAGCCCGGAACCTCATGGAAAGAGAAGTGCTTCCTCGATGCGGCGAAGCTCGTCAGAGAGTTGCGCGACAAGGGTTACATCATGCAGGGGTACGAAGGCTCCAAGTGGCCTTCCGCCCAGATGCAGTGGGTGCAGGGCAGGTGCGGCATACTCTACAACGGCACCTGGATACCCAAGGAGATGAAGAACAAACTCCCCGACGGTTTCCGGATGGGCATATTCCGCTTCCCCATCGTCGAAGGCTATCCTGAAGCTGACTCGCTTGCGCAGGACATAGGGGCGGATTGCTTTGCGATACCCAAGGGCGCCAGGCATAAGGAGCTTGCGATAGAGTTTCTGAAACTCGTCACATCGAAGGAGCAGGCGGTGCTTCTGTCGCAGGCCGATGTGCCGTGCACGACCAAAGGCGTGCCGATGCCCCCCAGCCTCGCCGGGCTCGATGAGCTTCTCTCGCCCCCTTACAAGCTCTACGAGTCCTACGGGATTACAAACGACCTCTCCGGTTGGTATCGTAACTGCGCCCGCGAGAACTGGAGCAATCTCTTCCTCGGCCATATTACTCCTGAAGAGATGATCGATGATCTCCAGGCCAAGCAGGAGAGATATTACGAGCGAATGAAACTTCTGGCCGATCCGACGCGAACGCGAGGAGCCGGCAGGTGAAGACGCTTTTCAAAGCCGCCGCCCTGATCGTCATCTTGTTCGCCGTCGCTGTAGTGCTCTTCCACGGCAAGCGCACGAGCGGGGAGGACGAATCGGCCACTCGCCTCGAAATCTACTATATGTACGGCGAGGGCGAAACTCAGCAGCAGTGGTTCGCCGGAGCCATTGAGAGGTTTAAGGCCGTTCACCCGGAGATCGCGATAGAAGTCTCGTACCCCGGCCGCGAAGTGCTCGGGAAGCTCCGCCCCCGCCTCATCATCGGCAACCCTCCCGATATGGCCAATCAGAGCTCCGACGAGCTCCGCGCGCTTCTCGTCGACGAGCTCATGGAGCCGTTGGACCCATATCTCGAAGAGAAGGCCTACGGCCAGGACGTCGCCTGGAAGGACACGTTCCTGCCGGGTATTGTGGACGCATACAAGTACAAGGGGCGCACTTACATGGTGCCCCAGGGGCTCTTCGCGTATTGTTTCTTCTACAACAAGGACCAGTTCGAGAAGCTCGGCCTCAAGACGCCGAAGACCTGGGCTGAATTCCTCAACGTCTGTAAGGTCCTCAAGGATAACGGCATCGAGCCCGTCGCGGCCGATGGCACCATCCGCGACTACAACGCCATCTGGTACCCCTACCTCATCACGCGCACCACGACCATCGATCACATCCTCGCCGCCGCGCGCGGAGAACAAGGCGCGCACTGGACCGAGCCGTGCTTTCTCGAAGCGGCAAAGGTCCTTCGCGACTTCACCAATAGCGGTTATATGATGCGCGGTTACGTTGCATCGCAGTGGCCCTCCGCACAGATGCAGTGGATACAGGGCAAGTGCGCGATGCTTCTGTGCGCGACGTGGATCCCCAAAGAGATGAAGGAGAAACTCCCGGAAGGTTTCCGCATGGGATGGTTCTCGTTCCCCGCAATCGACGACCGTCAAGGAACCGACAGCACGGCAATCCCAATGGAGATCGAGGCGTTCTCGATACCGAAAACCGCCAAGCACAAGCGCGCCGCCATTGAGTTCCTCAAGTTCATCACCTCTCCCGACGAGTGCAAACGCCTCGTCGCGATAGACATAGCCACCGCGGTCAAGGGCGCCGGCATGCCGCCGGCCCTGGAGGGGTTCGAAGCCGCGCTGGCGCCTCCGAACAAGATCTGCAGGCTTTCCGCCGGCCTCGCTATCGAAACGCCCGAATGGTATCGCAAGGTCGCGCGCGAAACCTGGAGCCAGTACTTCCTCGGCTACTTCACGCCCGAGGAGATGTGCAAGATGGTTGACGATGGAACTCAACGATTCAACGAGCAGCAATCAGCACTCGTGACAAAGGAGTAAGCGCGATGATTGTCAGGGGCAAACGTCACTGGTGGCAGTTCTTCACGCATCCGGGACTGGTGCTGGCCTCGCCGGCCATAATCCTCTACACGGCGTTTTTCGTGTGGCCGGCGCTACAGGCATTCTACGTGAGCATGACCGACTGGTCGGGTTTCAACCCGGTGAAGAAATGGGTCGGCCTCGCGAACTTCAAGGAGCTCTTCTACGAGCAGCTCTACTGGCGCGCCGTGCTCAATAACTTCGTTTTCATGTTCGGCGTCGGCATAGCCATGTTCACGTTCGCGCTTCTCTTCTCGGCCGTCCTCTCCAATAGAAACTTCTTCGGCCGCAAGTTCTTCAAGACCGTCCTCTTCGCGCCCTACGTCGTCTCCGTCGTCGCGATCGCAGTGCTCTGGACGTTCATCTACGATCCCAAGTGGGGCCTCCTCAATTCGCTCCTCACTTCCGTGATGACCGGCGCCGTCAAGGCGCTTCACTCGATGCACCTCACGCAGGCTACGGAGTATCCGGTCGGCGTGCTGTGGCTCGGAAGCTGGGGAATGTCCATCCTGTCGATGTCATTCGTCATGGTCTGGGCGGGCATCGGCTTCTACGTGATTCTGCTCATCGCCGGCATAGACCGCATCCCCGACGACCTTTACGAGGCCGCGCGCATCGACGGCGCCAGCGAGAAGCAAAGCTTCTTCCACATTACGCTTCCGCTGCTTCGCGAAGTGCTTATCATCGCGATCAGCATCCACATCATCGGATCGCTAAAGCAGTTCGGCCTCGTGTGGGCGATGACCCGCGGCACGAACTACACCCACACGATGGAAACCTACATGTACGACGTCGCGTTCGAGCCGAGAACCATGAGCTTCCGCATGGGCTACGGCACCGCGATGACCGTTGTGCTCTTCTTCATGGTCGTGCTCATGACGTTCACGTTCAACTGGATCACGCGCAGGCAGGAGGTTGAGTACTGATGGCCGCCAAAGAGAAACTGGGCGATTACAAACCGACAAGAGGCCTGGCCTCCGGCATTGGGCACAAGCTCATCCTGCTCCTCCTCACGGTCTGGGCGCTCTTCTCGATATTCTCGCTCCTCTGGGTCGCGACGACCTCGCTCAGGACCGACCAGGACCTCTTCAACAAGCCCTGGGGCCTGCCGACGACGACCGTGGCCCTTGACGCAAGCGGTAGTCCGATAGACTCCGCGAAGCTCGCCGCTATGGGCCCCGAAGAGCGTGCCGGTGTCACCAGGGTCGCGCGCTTCGAGCCGCAATGGAAGAACTACGTCATCGCGTGGACGATCGCGAAAATGGGCCAGTACACGGCCAATAGCGTCATCGTCACCCTCGCGAGCGTCTTCTTCATCGTCCTCATCAGCGCAATGGCCGCGTACTCTGTTGCGAAGTCCGACTTCTTCGGCGCCAAGGGGCTCTTCTACTACTTCCTCGGCGGGCTCGCGGTGCCGGCAAGCCTCCTCCTCGTGCCGCTCTTCATGACACTCAAGGACTTCAACATCCGCGACTTCTCTCTCTTCGCCATCGGCAACTGGTGGCTCATCCACATCAAGGACTTCTACCTCATCGACTCGCGTCTGGGACTCATTCTCATCTACACGACGCTCGGCATACCGTTCACCGTGTTCGTCCTGACCGGGTTCTTCAGGACGCTGCCCACCGCCCTCGCGGAATCCGCCGCCGTCGACGGCGCGAGCGAATACACGACCTTCTGGCGCATCTATCTGCCCCTCGCGAAGCCCGGCCTCATCACCGTCGCCATATTCAACTTCCTTTTCGTCTGGAACGAGTACCAGTTCGCGCTGGTCTTCATTTCAAACGAGAGGCTCAAGACGCTGCCGGTCGGGCTCTACAGCTTGATGCTCGCAACGCAGCATTCGAACAACTGGACGGCGCTGTTCGCGGGCCTTGTTATTCTCATGCTTCCGACGTTGCTCATCTTCATAATCCTGGAGGACCGGATAACCAAGGGGCTTACGATGGGGGCCATCAAGTCGTAAGGACCGCGTCCGATCGCGCCGCGTGCGAAAGGAGGCTGGACATGTTCAGCCGGCTGTTCGCAACCACGCCCCGGCCTTCCAGGACACCGCTTCGGCTCGATGAGCTCGAAGATCGCATCGCTCCGTCGGCGATCATCCACACCGCCGAGACGCACGCACATCACGCAGTCCATGAAGGCGCTTCCGCCGGCAGTACCGTCGCCTGGCACGAAGGCGCCGTCTCTCAGCAGGGGCCGGCCTTTACCGTCACCGGCACCGACGGAAACGATACGATTCTCATCCACCAGAACAAGAACGGCTCTCTCAGAGTAACCGTCAACGGCGTGGCGGAAACTCTCGCGGCTGGGACGGAACTTACCGTCGATGCCCTCGCGGGCAACGACACCATCCGCACGGACGCAAGCGTCACGGCCGCCTTGACCCTCCTCGGCGGCGACGGCAACGACCGCATCACCGGCGGCAGAGGCGGTGACTTCGTTGATGCCGGCAGCGGCGACGACAGGATAAACACGAGAGGCGGAGCCGATTTCGTCGACGCCGGCGCCGGCAACGACGTAATCGTCCTCAGCTCGGGGGACGACGCCGCCATAGCCGGAGACGGTAGTGACAGCGTCAGCGGCGGTTCGGGAAATGATTACATCGACGGCGAAGGCGGCAACGACGTCCTCAAAGGAGGCTCCGGCTACAACGTCATCTACGGCGGCGACGGGGACGACGCGATCTCCGGCGGCGCCTTGCGCGATTACATGGACGGCGGGCCCGGCAACGACAGGCTCTCCGGCGCGGGCGGAAACGACGCCCTCTTTGGCGGCTTGGGAAGCGACCTGCTCGCTGGCGGCGCGGGCTCCGACGCCCTTGCGGGCGGCGACGGCGTAGACACCTACCGCGGCGGCCCGGGCCGCAATGTGATATACTACCAGACTGATGACGCAGTTCGCGCCGGGCGCCTTGACACGCTGACGGTCGTGGACTTGAGCACCACAAACGCCTCCGGCGGACAGCTCGGAAGCACGATCGCAATCGTCAGCGACGCCCCCGGATTCATAGCGCGCGTTGAGAGCGACCTCGAAGCGCTTCGCTCGATCCCCGTCGGCAGGGAGATGCTCGCCGGTCTCGACGATAGCGGCAAGAGTATCTCGATCGCCGAGACCGAACAGGGCAGCTTCACGGCGTTCGATAATCAGGATGCCGGCTTCCTGACCCTCGCGGGACCCGGCCCCGGCACCGGCTCCGCGATAAGCTACGACCCCTTCATGCTCACGGCGTACAACGGCGCCGCGCCTTGGGAGCACATGGCTCCCATCGTGGCGCTCTACCACGAAATGGCCCACGCCTGGAATGCCGCAACCGGAACCCTGCAGCCCGGGGATAGCCCCGAGCCCGGCGTCGGGAACGTCGAATTGCAGGCCGTGGGACTCCACGTGAACGGCATCCCCTTTGACGGCGACAACAACCCCGCAACTTCCCCGTCACCCGACAATCCCCCTCAGTTCACTGAGAACGGCCTGCGTGAAGCCCTGATTATGCCCCTGCGCCCCTCTTACTTGCCAACGCCCGCGCTAACAGGTTTCCTCGGATGACCGGTTTGCTATAATCTGCGCAATCTGCGGAATCTGCGGATGACTGAGGTTTGTTTGGTTTGTCTTGCTTCAGTCTTCAGCCTTCAGTCTTCGGCCTTGTTTTGGGGTCGTCATGGGCACCCATCGAGTCATCTCGACAAGCGACGAGCCCTTCCGTGATCGCACGGAGGCTGGACACCTCCTGGCACGCGAGCTCGAATCATACCGCGGCCCCGGCACCACCGTCCTCGGCATCCCGCGCGGCGGCGTTGTCGTTGCCGCCGAGGTCGCTCGCGCCCTCGACGCCGATCTCGACATCGTGCTCGCTCGCAAGATCGGCGCCCCTGGCAACCCCGAAGCCGCTATCGGCGCCATCTCCGAAGACGGCCGACTCTTCATTGACAAGAGCCTCGCCTCATACGTCCGCGCCGACAGCCCCTACATAGAATCTGAGAAGCGCCGCCAGATGGCGCGCATCAAGGAACTTGCCGGCGAGTTCCGCGCCATACGCCCGAAAGTGCCCCTCGCAGGCAGAACGGTAATCGTGACCGACGACGGCGTGGCTACAGGCGCCACCATGAGGGCCGCCGCGTGGGCCGCGCGGCACGAAAACCCCCACAAGGTAATCCTTGCCATTCCCGTGGCCCCCGCCGAAGCCATTGAATCCCTCGCCGAAGATGCCGACGAAGTTGTATGCCTTCGCGTCCCCCCCTACTTCGCCGCTGTAGGACAGTTCTACATGGAGTTCGGCCAGACAAGTAACGAGGAAGTCAAGGCCATCCTCGAAGAAGCCTCCCGCAAACAACGCGCTTGAGTCTCGGTGTCTCGTGCCATTGTAGGGACAGGCCCCCGTGCCTGCCCTTGCCGGAATCCCGACCTCGTGTCATTCTGTGCGGTGGGTCTGGTTGCCGATTGTGCGATGTTTTGGTGATCTGTTATTGCTGCGTAGGGGCGGGGCTTCGTACCCGCCCTTGTCGGAACTCCAATCTCGCACATCCTGTTTTGTAGGGGCGGGCGCCCCTGCCCGCCCTTGCTGGAATTCCGATCTCGCGTTCTCCATGTACAGTGACTCGGTCGTCCAGCGTGTTCTGATCGTCGTAACGTTCTGAGGACTGCCACAATGGACACAACAACTCTCCAAGCCGCCGTCGAGCTCTCCGAAGCCCTCGAAGAGATCTTCCTCGCCACTTCCGATGCAAAGGGCCAGCCCCATGTCGGCGTCGCGCGCCGTCTCACGCTTGCCGGCGACGACCGCGTCGCCGTCGCCGAATGGTTCTGCCCCGGCACCCTCGCCAACGTGCAGAAACGCCCCCGTATCTCTCTCATCATCTGGGACCGCAATGCCGACGCCGGCTACCAACTGCTCGGCACCGTGGAGAAGATTTCCGACGTCGCCATGATGGATGGCTACGAAGCCGCCGGCGAGCCCCGCCGCCCCATGCCCCAGGTCGAGCGCCGCCTCCTCATCAAGGTCGACAAGATCCTCGACTTCACACGGGCACCGCATACCGACGTGGAGAGTCCATAGGCGAAGGAATCGCCCGCAGGGGCCGCTTTCGAAGCGCGCACCCCCTCTGACAGGCCGCCAACTGTCTTGAAGCGTTTGTCAGTCGCAGGCTGATTCGTTTTTCCTGGCGTCGAGGCGTTTTTCCTTGACAAGTGCCCTCGCGTCAATGTATAAGACTCTCGAATAGAGCGTGTCGGTCACTTCAAAAGTGGCTGGGCAAGCAAGCGGACAACTTACCTCACGGTATAACGCGCCTGCGGGCACCAACCACTTCCCTGCTCATCCTCCATGCGTCCCAGCCCATTCCCGCAGGCTCCCGGTCTAATGTCGCGTCCTTTGAGGGATGCCAGACTCGCGTCCGGGCGAGAAGCGCGCCGGCCTCCGCCGCATGCATACGAGTGAAAGGAGGTGATACGGAAACCACAGGCGGACGGTAGTGCTGTCGCACTTAATGTAACTGTGAGGTCACCGCTTGGCAGTACAGTCCTTGAAGCGAGGCAGTCTCCCGAGGGGGTTCGGGCTTTACGTATCCACTTTAACCTGTGGTTAGGAGTGAGCCCTATGAAAAAGCTTGCAGTCGTCACCACCGTCTTTCTTGTCGCCCTTCTGTGCGCTGCGCCGGCCGGCGCTACAACCTACAACGTCGGTCCCGGCCAGACCTACACCAACATTCGCGACGTTCCCTGGGAAAATCTCGCCGCTGGCGACACCGTCAACATCTACTGGAAATCCACTCCCTACCAGGAGAAATTCAACGTAACCGCTGGCGGCACGTCAGGTAATCCCGTCCTCATCCACGGCGTGCCCGACGGCAGCGGCAATCTTCCCGTCATCGACGGCAACAACGCCATCACCCGTACCCAGCAGACATACCCCTCCGATGAGCGCGCGGTGATTAACGTCGGCCGTGACAACAATCACGGCTCCGGCTTCCAGACCAGCTACGTCACTATCGAAAACCTGGAGATCAAGAACGGCACCGCGCCTAACACCTACACCTCCGATGACGGCACCGTCAAGACGTACAACACAGGGGCTAACGGCATGTATGTCATCATGGCCGACCATGTGACCCTCCGCAACCTCATTATCCACAACAACGGCGAGGGCTACTTCTTCTCTTCCAGTGACGGCTACGGAACGACTTCGTACATGCTGGTGGAAAGCTGCTACGTCTACAATAACGGCGTCAGCGGCTCGGACCAGGTCCACGGCAGCTATTGCGAATCCCTCGGCCTCACCTACCAGTACAACCACTACGGCCCGCTCCTGTCCGGCTGCAGCGGCGCTCAAATCAAGGATCGCTCTGCGGCGACCGTGGTCCGCTACAACTGGCTGGAGAACGGGTTCTGGTGCATCGACCTCGTCGACCCCGAGGATTCCACCACCATCGCCAACGACCCCTCTTACGGTCGGGCGTGGGTTTACGGAAACATCCTCACAAAGACCGACGGCTCCAGAATGGTCCACTGGGGCGGCGATGGCACCCCGGCCCGGTACAGGGACCTCTCGCTTGAGTTCTACAATAACACGTTTGTCAGCAGATCCTCTGATACCACCAGGCTCTTCCAGGGCTCTTCCGGCGGAACGGTCGGCCCGATGAATGCCTACAACAATATCTTCTACAAATCCGGCGGCACCCTCTACATCGCGTACAATACCGGAACCGTTAATATCAGCCACAACTGGATCCAGAGCGGTTTCCAGAACGCGGACGGCAGTTGCACCGTCAACAACGACGGAACGAACATCACCGGAACCTCCCCCGGCTTTGTCGACTACACCAATCAGGACTACCACATCACCAGCGGCTCCGCCTGCGTCAACGCCGGCCAGTCGCTGCCCGCTGTGGACCTCCCGGACAATAACGTGGTTCGCGAATACGTCAAACACCAATCCAGCGTCGCTCGTGCGGTTAACGGCGCGCTCGACATAGGCGCCTATGAGTACGGCGGCGGCTCTGCTCTGACCATCACCACCTCGAGCCTGCCTGCCGACACGGTTGGGGTAGCTTACAACCAGACCCTTACCGCCACCGGCGGCACGACTCCCTACACTTGGGCGATTTCCTCCGGCAGCCTGCCTGCGGGGCTCACCCTTAACACCT
>Ga0315282_10013355_pt1 | contig 12396 bp, 8 predicted proteins | sample YL17G07_20_MG_FD_203693 | JGI IMG/M metagenome (GOLD analysis project Ga0315282, IMG submission 203693) | Sediment microbial communities from Yellowstone Lake, YNP, Wyoming, USA - YL17G07_20 | ecosystem: Environmental > Aquatic > Freshwater > Lake > Sediment | place: USA: Wyoming | collected... | reverse complement strand
AGCGAACCTCGTTGATGTCCACGCCGGTCATTCCGATGCCGGACAGGCTGTTGCTGAATCGCTGGAGGTGCTCCTCGAACGCAAAGATTTTGCCGTTGTAGCTTCGGACCACCTCATAAACCCCGTCACCGAAGAAAACTCCGCGGTCGAGATAAACCGGCTCAAGCTCGTCCAAAGGCACAATTTTGTCCTGTATCATAGCTAACTGCATAGTTCGTATATCGTATCTCGTATATCGTATATCGTATATCGTATTTCGTATATCGTATGCCGTATATCGTATGCCGTATTGCGTCCGCCAGGACTGCCTGGTGGACGGTAAATAGAATACAAAAATATCGGGTAATTTGCTTTACAAAAAATTCTGAATGCTTAAAATATTATGTCTGTTCAAATTTTTAAATATCGAAATTAGGAGTTTTTGCAGTGTATGCAGTAATCGAACAAGGCGGAAAACAGTATAAGGTCGCCCAGGGCGACCGCTTGAATATCGAGCTGACCGACGTTGAACCTGACGCCAAGACGATTGAGCTGAACAAAGTCCTGCTTGTAGGCGACGGCGAAAAGGTCAAAATCGGCACACCATATCTGGAGGGTGCGAAGGTTATCGCCTCATTTAAGACCACTGCTCAAGAGGCCGTGATAAAGGGCAAAAAGCTCTACCCGATGCACTTTCGCAGACGCAAGAGCAGCAAAAAGCGTACCGGCCACCGCCAGAAATACCTCGAGATAACAATCGACAAAATCGAGGCTTAGGCCTCACGCAACCCCTTCAAAGGGCGAGCACCGATGGAAAAGCACTATTCCGTGGAAGTTACGCAAGACGCCGATGGGCTTGGGGCCTTGTTTCTGAAGTCGTTGGTTCGCTAGGCTTCACGGGGAAAACACTTATAGCACGCTTTACCGACAGGATGTCGGATAAAGTGTGTTATACGGAAACCATATATTCAGGTAGTTAGGCATTGGAAAAAGTTGGAAGATGTCTCCATCTGACTATATCGCTGTAATTGCTGTGGGCCTCTCTGGGCTCTCCTTCGTAGTCTCACTCTGGGCTGTGCGTACCAGGCTAGCAGATTGAGCAATTACCAGCTTCGCCTTTCAAACCGCACTGAACTGCACAAGATATTGCTGGAGATAGACCGTGAACTGCTGCATGATCCGAGTCTCTACGCAATGTTCAGGTCCAATCCTGGTTCACTCCAGGCTGGGACATCGCCAGAAGACATTGCGAAACAGGATATCTATGTGGCGATGTACCTGAATATGTTCGAACTCTCTTTCGCCCAATTCAAGGAACTGAAGGGCCTGAGTCCAGCAGAGAAAGAAATCTCAGAGGCATGGGACCGCTTCATCGTAAGCTTTTTCCGCGATTGCATCCGCGCCAAGACCACTTGGGATCGATTCCGACATACTACTATCCGTCGTTCAGAGATTACATTGATAGCCTCATCGTAACGGTCGAAGCAGAGTCGAAATGAGCGCTTACGACATCGAAGTAGCGATGCCCAACCAGGCGATCAACCGGACCGTCGCTTCGCGGCGGCCGGTTAGCTCCGGAGTTCGGCAAGACCCAAAAGGAGTCAGACCAATACGTTTGTGGTTTGGCACTATTGGCTTTTGTCAGGCAGTGCAAACCGGTCTTTAGGTTTTTACTGTGTGGGATTTTATGGTTTCCCGGGCTTTTTCGCACCAGGCATCCGGGCCATTTTCAACGAAATATTCGAACGACTCATCATCAACCAGTTTACCTAACAGGGCCTTACGGTCGGTCGAGTCAGGCACGTCTTTAATAATCCGTTCTCGAAGCGCCTCCAGCTCAGCCAAAAATTCGCCGTGTTTATCGGTGAAGACTTTTTCCAGCTTTTTTCTTATATGGCCGGCATAAGCGGGGCAGTCGCCCTCCGTGCCGATAGCTATCTGGAGCCGGCCTCGTTTCACAACCGCCGGCACAAAAAAGTCGCAAAGCTGCGGCTCATCAACCACATTGCACAGAATCTCCAGCTCCTGACAATCCTTGTATATCTGCTTATTGAGCCGGCGGTCGTTCGTTGCGGCTATCGCAAGCACAGCCCCCACCAGATAATCTTTGGAATACTTCGACCTTACTACTTCGGCATTGCTGTCCGCACAGATGGCCATCATCATATCGCTGATGTGTTCAGCCACGACCACTAAGCGAGCGCCCGCTTCCAGCAGCGCCTGTGCCTTGCGGACGGCGACAGCACCGCCGCCGACCACAACTACACGCCTACCCGCAAGTTCCAGAAATACAGGATATTTTCCCATAGTGATATTCTTATACCACAAGCCGCCCGACTATACCAGCGAATTTGATCCGCCAAGCTTGCCCCTGATCCGCCACAAAGTCAATGGCGGAACATTCGGGGGTGGCGGACCGTGGGACAGCAACCCCCACATATTAACCGTCAAACGAATCCGCGAACTTAACCGTGGTAAGAATTTGTGTTTTAGCCCGTTATAAGCTTTCCAGTCCGCCAAAGAAGTCGTGGCGGGCCACCGGCTAATTTCTTTCTGGACTTCTCGAGGATTTGTTGGACTTTTTCTTTTTCCACCCGAATGTTTCTGTCGGGGGCAAACGGCATTCCGCCAGACGTAATGGCGGACTATTATTGTAAGCAGATTGGAGCTGACCAGCACAAGGCCGCCATCAATAAGTACCCTGATTTTGTCCCCGCCAAAGGATGCTGCGTTGAATCGAAATCCGAAGCACGAAATTCGAAATCCGAAAGGAAAAAGAGAAGAAAAAAAGAGAAGAAAGTTGGGAAATAAGGGTTTTTGACGGTTTTTCTGAAAAATGGGGTGGTTGGCGATAGTAAAAAGCGTGATTTTATAGGACTTATTTGTTTTTGGGCAAAAAACGAGGGTAAAAATGAGCGTTTTTTTGCACTTTTTTGCATTTTTTTTGCATTTTTTAACAGAAATTGAACGGAAATTGACAGAAATGAGCAGGTTTTGAGCGGTTTTTAACTACCACTTTGGGGGTAGATGAGTAACCAGAGAAAATCCGAAATTCTAAACTCGAAATCCGAAACAAATTCGAATAACCGAAATACGAAATTCAAAACAAAGAAGTCGCGGATTGGTCAGCCTTCTGCCCCAAAACTAAAAACTCCTCCGCCACAGAGAGCACAGAGAAAAGATAAAAGAAATTCAACCACAGATTGCACAGATTAACACGGATTTTATTAACCGCAAAGGTCAGCCGGGGAGGCGTACCCGTTGCAGTCCTTTCTCGTCCCGGCGTGCAGGGACTGTGAAGGCCTGCTCCTTGTCCGCCGGCAAATGAATTGCCCCGCTCTTTCGAGCGTGCCGGCTGACGGAGCCGAAGGATTACACGGATTGGTCAGCCTTCTGCCCCAAAACTAAAAACTCCTCCGCCACAGAGAGCACAGAGACCACAGAGAAAAGATAAAAGAAATTCAACCACGGATTACGCAGATTACACCGTTATATTAATTTGCTTATCTATCCATCTAATCGCCGTCTGGTCCGTCCTTATTCAATTGCTATCTTAACACCCAAAAAGCTTTTTAACCAATTCATCATTTTCCTTTTCTAATTTTGACACTTCATTATCTTTGCTTCCTGCTTTTAGCTGATGGCATTTCCTGGAAATATCCGCAAGTTTTTGATGAAGCTTATTTTTCAAATCAAACTTTGGTATTCCCACATTCTCCATTACGGACGGCGTACCAAACCCCCGACCCGCAGATGAAAATGACTTGATAAAATCCCTCACAGCCGTTGAATTTATAATCGCACAAAGATAATGGGCCTCATCCTCAATCCCCGTTGCAAAAATCGCTGTTGTATCTGTTGGTATTATTGTTTTCCACCCGAAGGGCGTTTTATCCTGACTAATCACTGCCGCAACAAGGTCGCTCGCCATTCGTTTCCACACAACCTTGTATCGTGCGACTGTATATTTTCCGATACCGAACATCGCATAAAATTCCGTTCTCTCGGCTAATTCTCTTACTGTTCTCGAACCTCGAGATAACAATACATCTTTAAATATCGTGAGATAGTTGTACGTATATGGCCAATCTTTCTTAATTCGTTTTTCGGGGTACGGCTCCCTCCTGTCTGGATCCTGAACCATCAAAATGTAAATCTCCGGCTTCGCACCCCAGCGCTTAATATCGCGCCCGCGTACGGCAGGAAAAACCAAATCTGCTTCTATTCTGTCCTCCACACGTCCGATTTTTCTCTTGCCTTCCTCCACAAGGTTGCGGACTATCAAATCACCATTGGAAAGAACGTTCCGTACCTCCAGCCAAAATACCCCGTGTGGGTCGGCACCCGCTCCGCTCCGGGGTTGATATGAATTCTTCCCTTCTATCTTACTCAATGACACGTCGCCGGCTTTCAGTGTCTGCCACGAACCGGTTGTCTTACCTATCGGCCTGGCCTCGAGTTCCTCTCTTTCCAAAAGACGAACGGCGTCCTTTAATTTCAAATCAGTAGGTATCCGTCCGATACCCTTTTTCCTTTTCCAAAGCGTGTAAGATACGGGGTACCTCGTCTCGACTCGCCCTTTAATGAGAAATATTGCGGCAGTCTTGTTTGCCGCACCCTCGAATGGCTGGACGGAAACCAGGTCGTGTGCCTTTGTTACCATAAGTGATTCTCTGTCGCCAAGACGGAACTTGCGAAAACCTTCGCCAGCCCCTTTTGATTTAAAAACTTCTTGTGTGATTAAGAATCCGAGTTTTCCATTGCGGCAAAGGTAATGGTCTGCCGCCGCATACGTGAACAGCATCGAAAAATCCTTTTCACCCCCGCCTAATCGTGCTGCATGACCCTTTAGAGAAAACAACCCATAGTCCTGCCACATCTCCAGAGCCGCTTTTCTGTATTCCTTTGACAGGTAACCCCATCTAATCCAGGGAGGATTACCGACTACGAAATCAAAATTGCCGGCTATCATTGGTGCAAAAACGTTTTTCAAAAACCGAGGTCCATTTTCTACCATTCTTATGCTACTCTGCGTAGTATGCTACGTAGCACGAGTCTTTTTGTCAAAGCTTACTTTACAAGGTAAAGAGTAAAAGGGAAAAAGGGGGCCGCCGAAAGCGGCGAGCAAGCTTGATATTCGCACTAAAAGAAATGATAAAGGAAATGGGATTCCGTGTTCCGCCTGCGGCGGACCTTCGGCAGCACGGAATGACAGGGGGATTGGTGGGACCACTTCCCAGCGTCAGAGGGAAAGGGTAAATATCGGTCTGGATACAATCGGCCCGCCACGACGTCTTTGGCGGGGTGTTTGTCTTTTGTTAGAGCCTCAGAAGTAGTGAGCGTAGCCGAACTAAATGCGTTTTCGCAACAAACACAAAAAAAATTCACATATCCCCCCGCACAGCAGCCCACCGCGGGTCGCCTTATTATAGAGGAAATTATGATAGCACTTTCAAGCCCCACAAGCAAATAATCTTGTCGAGTGGCAATCAATTGACAATTCCTGCGTAAAGCTCTATAATACAATTTAAGGGTTTGTCTTTATAAATGTCAGTTTAGATAGTGCTTCTAAGCTGCGGCCAACCCCTGTGTTTGGGCTCCTGATGCTTAAGCACGCAGTTCATTGTTGATAGTTCGTTGTTCGTAGTTCGGAGTTAATCGAAAATCGACAATCGTAAATCGCAAATCCTATTAGTGCCTTGGTGGCAAAAAATAAAAAAGTAGAAGTAAGGATTATAGCATGACGACGGGGCAAGCCATCGACCCACAGGCCGGTTTTGACCACGAGTCGGAGCTGAACAAATACTTCAGGGCCGCCATAAAGGTTCAGGCAAGCGACCTGCATTTGAAGGTCGGACAGCCTCCAAAGCTTCGCAAGTCCGGGGACCTGAAGAACACCACCGGCGAGGTGATGACCAAAGAAAAAATGGAGCAAATGGTCTTCGAGATACTCACCCCGGCCCAGAAGGAATTTTTTCAGCAGCACGGCACGATAGATTTTGCCCACGAGATCGGCGGCGAGCACAGGTTCCGAGTAAATATATTTCGCCAGCGAGGTATGATCAGCATGGCGGCAAGGCGCGTTAACACCAACATCCCGCCGTTTCACGAGCTGCATTTGCCGCCGACACTGGAAAAGATATGTCAAACCACACAGGGATTGGTCCTTGTGGTAGGCCCTACCGGCTGCGGTAAAACCACGACCATTGCATCAATGATAGATTACATAAACCGCACTCGCTCCTGCCATATAATTACAATCGAAGACCCCATCGAATATCTGTATAAAGACCAAAAGGCCATTATATCGCAAAGGGAAATCGGCATCGATGTGCAAGATTTTGAGGAAGCATTAAAGTATCTGATGCGGGAAGACCCTGATGTGGTGTGCGTGGGGGAAATGCGTGATGCCAACACGGTTATAGCCGGGATGAGGGCCGCCGAAACAGGTCACCTTGTTTTTGGAACGCTGCACTCAGCAAACGCTTCTCAGGCTGTCCACCGAATCCTGGATCTCTTCCAGCCAGGCGAGCGGGACCTGACAAGGCAGGCCTTAAGCATATCGCTGAGGGCGGTCATCAGCCAGGTGTTGGTGCCGTGCCTGAAGGAAGGTGTGGAGAGAATACCTGCCGTAGAGATACTCATTGCAAATCCTGGCGCCCGCAAACTGATTTCAGAAGGGCGCGAAGCGGATTTACCCAGCGTCATAAGAAGCTCACAACACGAAGGAATGCAGGACCTCACGGACAACATTTGTGAACTTGTGAAAGACGGGCTGATTGAACCCAAAGAAGCATACAAACATGCACCAAACATCGAAGAGTTAAAAATGGCACTGAAGGGTATCAGAACTACCGCCAGCGGTATTCTGTGAGAGTTGATTGGGTTTTGCAGGGACATTTTATGCCGGATATATCATTGCTCGCTGTCGAATATGGTGGATACATATCCATAGTCAAACTCATTATCTTCCTGATGCTGTTCTTCTTGTGGCTTCCCCTGCTCGGCTGGATATTCAATGATGCAAAGGTGGTGGAGACAAAAGAGGTCTTATGGACCGGTGTTGTCCTCGGCGCAGGCGCACTGGCGGCAATAATCTGGCTGGTTATACCCATCTTCATCGTGGGAATGCTGCTTTATCTAATAGCCGTCGCATCCACCGCCCTTATGTATGTAAAGCACCGCAACGCCAGGGTTATGGACTTTGACAAGGTCCTCACCGCCCAGCATATAAAAGGGCTGTTCGCCGGTGAAGAGAAAAAACTCGAGGGGATGAAGAGCTTTACTTTCATAACGGCCAACAACAACGAAGTCCCTATCCCCGCACCCAAGACGCCGGAGTTTTTCGGCTACAAAACGGCATACGAACTCCTGACCGACGCAAACTGGCGAAGAGCAAGCAGTATAGCGTTTGCGCCAACAGCGCAGGACTACAGTGTAACTTACAACATTGACGGTGCGCCTGCGAAACAGCCGAGCATCGCGAAAGACCAAATGAGATATCTCGTCCATTTTCTAAAACAACTTGCCGACCTCGACATTAAGGAATCGCGAAAACCGCAAAAAGGAAAGTTCAGGATTTCCAAGGACAAAAAAAATACTGAGTGGGAAGTAACCACAGCCGGCTCAACGGCAGGAGAACAAATCAGATTAAAAATGGTGACTCGCGAGGGCACTTCCAAATTAGTCGATATCGGCCTGATGCCGGACCAGCTTGAACAGTTAAACAAGTTCCGAGAGCTAAAACAAGGCGTCTTTCTCGTAAGCGGGCCCAAAAAAAGCGGCGTGACAACCACCTTTTATGGGCTGCTGCGAAACCACGACGCATTCCTGAACAGTATAAACACGCTCGAAAGAAAACCCTCTTCCGACCTGCCGAACATAACCCAAAACGTTTACACCCTCACCGACACCGGCACGACAACATTCGGCAAAAGGCTCCAGACGGTGGTAAGGATGGGACCGGACATCGTGGGCATTGCTGATTGCGAGGACGCCGAGACGGCCCAGGTCGCCTGTGCGGCTGCAAAAGACGGAAAAATTATGTACGTTACACTGGAAGCGGACGGCGTACTCCAGGCACTGGGCAAATGGCTGAAATTGGTCGGCAGCAAAAGTCTTGCAGTGAATACGCTGCTGGGCATAAGCAACCAGCGCCTGCTCAGGAAATTGTGTAACGACTGCAAGCAGGCGTATGCGCCGGACCAGGAACTATTCAGAAAGTTCAATATCTCCGCCGAAAAAACAAAAGTGCTTTACCGTGCCGGCAAGGTGCAGTACGACAAACATGGCAAACCCATAACCTGCGAAACCTGCCAGGGGACAGGCTTTCTCGGCAGAACGGGCATATTCGAAATCATCCTATTAAACGATGAGCTGCGGAATATGATAAAAGAATCGAAATCGCTGCCGGACATCGGCACGCAGTTCAGGCGAGCCAAAATGCTCTACCTGCAGGAGCAGGTGCTGAGAAAAGTCATCACCGGAGCGACATCGATAAATGAAATGATAAGAGTGCTCTCGGCGCCGAAAACAAAACCAACGGCGCCGCAGGACAGTGGTTAGTGATTCGTGCTTCGCACCCGGTATTTCGTATTTCATGCCGGCAGCTGATAAACAGCAGGTGAGCAAGATGCGGAGCGAAAAATTGGGAGATATCGAATGGGAATTTTGATTGTGCTGTTGACAATATTAGGTTGTGCTGCTTACCAGTACTTGAAAGGCACGCTTGTCAAGGCGTTTGCCTCAATAATAGTCGCCATTTGCGCAAGCGCGGTTGCTTTCGGCTACTTCGAGACCCTGGCAAACGTCATTATCAGCCGCGGCAGTGAAGGCTGGCTTGCGTCTCTGGCGCCGTGGGCACATTCACTGTCTTTTACGCTGTTACTTATCCTTGCTTTTGCCCTTCTGCAAACAGCCACCGGCTACCTGACTCGTCAGCAGGTTGACTTCGGCCTCTGGCCCGAGCACATAGGGCGAGTTGTCTGCGGGGTCTTCCTGGGCCTTATCGTTTCGGGGCTTGTGCTTACTGCCTTTGCAATGGCGCCTTTGCCGAGCAAGTACCCTTACGAGCGCTACGACCAAACAAGTCCCGATGCCGAAACGCCCAACAAGGTGTTGTTGAATACCGACGGCTTCGCAACAGGGTTGTTTAGTATGATGAGTAACGGCAGCTTCCGGGCCATTCGCAACCCAAGAAGTTTCGCCGCACTGCGTCCCCATTTTGTGGACCAGCTTTTTCTGAACAGGCACAACATTTCGGACGGCATCCCAACAACGGTGACCCTCTCGGAAGCGATAGAGGTGCCGAAGAAAAATGGGGCCTGGCTGGCCCCGGAAGGCATAAAGGATTCAACGGGCAAGCCGGTGCCGCCTAAGAGCGGGCACAACCTCACCATCGTGCGAGTGGGAATAAAAAGAAGCGCAGCCAAGGACGCCAGTCACTTCGCGGTCTCTCAATTAAGATTAATCTGCAAACAAAAAAGCGATTCCGAAAACCCCTTCCTGGGAAAAGCGAAAAATGTTTATCCGGTCGGTTACCTGAAGGCGGCAAACCAGCTACAAGAAAAGAAGCTGAGCGACCAGATACAAATAAACCGTGAGGACTTCACCGAGGCCGCCAAATGGATAGATTTTGCCTTTTATGTGCCCGCCGATTCTGTGCCGGTGGCGGTGGAATTCAAGCTAAATAACATTGCCGAAGTGCCGCAGCCCGTCTCATCTGACCAGGCGCCGCCGGCGGCGCCATTCATTGAGCGGACGAAAACCGAAAACGCTGCCCCCAAACCTGGCGGGCAACCCACACCCAGCCCGGCAGAAAGAGAGAGAAGCAAATCGGGAAGAAGCGGACTCAGCAATGTTAGCAGAGGCTTAATAGGTCCGCAATTTGATGAGAATAAATAATTGGCCGTTATGAGCTCATCGTTCCGGCCAACGGCAAGTCGATGAACAATAAACTAATAACTGCTTATCTGCACTTCCTGCTCCCGCAAATCAAGCTCCATCAGGTGCTCAAGGTATGCGGTCAGTTCATTCTCGGTGAAATTGGCGAGAAATTCCGGCTTGGCGCTTCTGTTGATTTCACAAATGCAGTCTATCAATTCCCTTTTGCTCATCTGTGCACACCCTTATAAAAGCCGTGAATAGTGGTTAGTGAGTAGTCGTTCGTGACAACGACTAATCACTAACGACTACACAATCATCGACAGACCAAAGATTTTTTCTTTAGGCCGTCGAAACGGTGCAGAGGTAACGCCCCATAACCCAAACTACTATATAAGCACTTGCCAAGTGCAGACACCACTACATATATGGTGCGCAAACAGAGCCATTTTGCGGACTACCTTATTGTCCAATAAAATCAAAGTGAAGGCCAAATAATCAGCATCAAAAAATTTTTAACTTTCCGCAAGTCACAGATGGCCAAATTCGAAATTCTACTCTCAAAATCCAAAACACCTCTAAAGGACAAAAACAATCTACGATTCACAAATAGTCCTTCAGACTCAATACTCAAGTAGCGGCGATGGGAACGGCAGAAAGGGCTGGACAAGACCGATAAAATCTGGTATGATAGTTCATTGTTTATCGTTAATGAATCCGCCAGAGGTCCGCCAAAGAAGTCGTGGCGGACGGGAGAAAAAAAATGAGGAGATTGAGAAGAGCACATCAAAGGCGCGCCCTTCGACGGGCTCGGGGCAAACAAAATCGAACCGGAGAGCGAAGGCAGTTCAAACAGCGGGCAATTATGGCTGGGGTGGCCGTGGCGATAACGCTGGGGACCAGTGTCAGCGTCAGTAAAGCCTTGAACGGGGACCCGCCGGACCAGCATCAATTGCCGGTAAGCTCAGATGCGGATGCGGACTTACTTTCCAACAAAGAAGAATTCGCCATCGGCTATCAGGTATTTGAGCCTGACCAGAACCACAACGCAATACCTGATGGGGTTGAACTGGCGAAGCGGTGTGCTGACATTATTGAGAAGCTGCCCTGGGAGGGCCAGCAGACAGACCCGAACCAGACATACAAGTGGCATATCCCTGTGTTCGGCATAGAGTGGTGCGAGATTTGTGCGGCGCAGATTAATATGGGACCAGCAGGGATAGTGAATCCACGGCTGGGTCTAAGCATCAGCTTCCCGCTTATAGCGATGCACTATATAGAGCACGGGTCTTTTAGCTACAACGGCACTACACACGATGGCAGAGTTGATGTTCCCCTGCTGCTACGGGTGCTTGAGGTCAGATTCCCTTACGACCCAAATGAGCACCAGCTACCGGTAAATGGCAATGACCTTGACGGCGACCTTCTGACAGACAATGAAGAACTTGAGGCAGGATATAACTTGCATAACGCCGACCAGGACGCCAACCTTGTTCCGGATGGCATCGAGCTTGCCAACCAGTGCAAGGATATTATCGACCAATTACCTCCGTATAAGCCCGGAATAACTGAGACCTGCAAGAAGGAGAATCTGATGCGAGGATGCGAAACGTGCGATATTTGCGCCATCTCCGTGAATATGGGCACTATCGAGATTATTAATCCGAAGCTGCAGTTGAGCACTAAGTTTCCTATCCTGGGTTTGCATTATATGAAGCACGGCTCTTTTGGCTACGCAGGCGATTATCATGGCACAGGCAGGATTGATGTTGCACTTCTGGCAGAGATTCTCCAGATGCCGCGGCGATGCGGTGATTTAGGAACAATATATCTGCCGGGCGACCTGAATAAAGACTGTAAAGAGGACCTCGAAGACCTGGCCAGGTTTGCCGATGAATGGCTGGAAGCCACGTAGAATTGAGAAGTCAGAATCAAGAATTCAGAATTGCAGACGAGGGAAAAGATGAGACGATTAAGAAGAGCATATCAAAGGCGCGCCCTTCGACGGGCTCAGGGTAAACAAAATCGAACCGGAGAGCGGCGGCAGAAAAAGTTCAGAGACCGGGCCTTGGCGGCAGGGATGGCGGCGGCGATAACGATAGGTGCCGGCGTAACCATCAGTAAGGCCATAGGGCCGGACCCGCCGGACGAGCACCAAAAACCGGTCAGGTGTGATGCGGATGCTGATTTACTTGCCAACAGGGAGGAACCGGCGATTGGCTATAATATGTTTAAGCCGGACCAAAATCGCAATGAAATACGCGATGGAGTTGAGTTAGCCAGACGATGCCGCGAGGTGGTAAAGGCCCTTCCGTCGTATCCATTAGGTGGGCCACCGCCAGGTATCAAAGAGCCATACAAGATGGAGCACGCGTTGGACGGGCTTGAACTGTGTGACGTTTGCGGGCAGTGGATACATATGGGCGGATGGGAGATTATCAATCGAAAACTTGGTTTGAGGTATCCTGACCCGAATGACCCTATGGAGGACATGTTTTTGCCGGATTTGGCGCTGCATTATATGGAGCACGGCTC
>Ga0315282_10013354_pt1 | contig 12398 bp, 11 predicted proteins | sample YL17G07_20_MG_FD_203693 | JGI IMG/M metagenome (GOLD analysis project Ga0315282, IMG submission 203693) | Sediment microbial communities from Yellowstone Lake, YNP, Wyoming, USA - YL17G07_20 | ecosystem: Environmental > Aquatic > Freshwater > Lake > Sediment | place: USA: Wyoming | collected... | reverse complement strand
CAGGGTCACTCGGGATCAAATTTTGTTTCACAAAATTTGGGAGGCAACATGGCAGGAAATGTTCTGGAGTTAAGGGATGATAATTTTCAAGAAGTAGTATTAAAGTCAGATAAGCCTGTGATTGTGGATTTTTGGGCCACGTGGTGTATACCGTGCAAAATGTTAGCGCCTACAGTCGAAGAAATAGCGAACGAATATAAGAGCAAATATAAAATCGCAAAACTGAATATAGATAATGCTATGAATGTAGCAACTAATCTCAGCGTTATGAATATACCCACGCTTATATTTTTCAATAAAGGTGAAGAAGTGGCTAGAATGGTTGGCGCTGCTTCCAAGAGAGATATCTTAAAAAAAATAGAAGAGGTTTTTATATGAATATAGCGGTTTTTTGCTCTGGTAATGGCACAAACCTGCAGGCTATAATAGACAGCCAGAAAAAAGGCTATATAAAAGCAGACATAAAGCTTGTTGTGTCTGATACGCCTGACTGCTATGCCCTTACCAGGGCAAAAAATGCAGGAATAAATATATTTATAGTTGAAAGAAAAAATTTTAAAACAAAAAAAGATTTTGAAGCAGAAATTTTAAAAGCCCTTAAAAAAGAAAATATAGGGCTTATAGTTTTGGCGGGTTATATGCGTATGCTATCAGGAGATTTTATAGCGGGTTATGAAAATAAGATTTTAAATATACATCCTGCGCTGTTGCCGTCTTTTAAAGGCACACAGGGGATAAAGGATGCATTTAAATATGGCGTAAAAATTACAGGCCCTACAGTGCATTTTGTTACTCAAGATATGGACTCAGGTCCTGTAATATTACAGTCGCCTGTCAAGGTGACAGAAGACGATACAGAAGAAACTCTCGCAGGAGCTATTCACGAAGAAGAGCATAAGATCTATCCTAGGGCAATTCAATTATTTGTAGACGGAAAATTAAAGATAGAGGGAAGAAAAGTAAGGATATTAGATTAGGCTTTCTATTTTTAGCGTGTTTTTTCTGAATCTTTCCAGATCTTCTTTTGAAAGGTATACTTTTTTCTCGCCATTAGCCTCGTTAATAAATTCAGCGCCTTTATATTCTTCAAATGCGTAAAGATGAAGGACAACCCCCGCCATTTTTATTATATTGCTAAATATAATATTTTTATCGCCAGCTTGGTTCTTGTTTGAAGTTATATTAAATTTAAATTGAAAAACCTTGTCTTTTATTTCGCCTTGACTTGAGACTACTGTAAAATTATTTTTTAATTTGTTGTCTTCCAAAAAAAGAGATTTTATTCTCCTGGAAATCTGCTGGCTTAAAAACCATCCAAGGTCCAAATCTCTCTTTGGGAAACCGTCTATACCTATAATTCCAAAATCTTTATATTGTTCGAAAGTATCTTCCAGGTTTCTTTGCCTTATCTCATTATTTGAGTAAAAATATTTTGATACAACTTCTTTTACGGGACTTACAAGTAAAGACATGTCTATTAGAAAAAGATATTCGTTTTTGAATCCAGGAGGAAACACCGCTGTGTAAGCTTCGAATCCAGGAGAAGCTTCGTACTCTTCGACGGTTTTTACATAAAGAAGAGATTCATGATCTGATAATTCTTTTGATTTCATATCAATTATTTCTATTTTCTGCGAGCCAGGCTTACCTATGACATATATAGGATAAAATATCGGCTTTAAGTTTTCTGCCATAGGCGCATTCTGGTTCAAGACATTAAATAGTTCTCTTACTTTTTGTTCTCCTGTTATAGCAGGATTGAATCTGAATTCCCTGAGCATTCTCTGAAAATATTCCCCTCTTGATATATCAAAAAGCCTGACCCTTATAACATCATATACAAATCCTATAAGCATAAATTCCGCGCCTGTAGTTTGCATGTCTCTAGCCGTAAGGATATAGAATTTTAAACGCATGTCTGTGCTAGTGACTACGCGATGAATAGAGAGGGCTACATCCTCTATTTTCTTTCCGGCTTTTTCATTTAATTTTAAATCAGGATCAACCAGGCCTTCCACAGGAATATAGACGCCCAGCGTAGAACCAACGATTTTTACTTTTACGTTATCAAGCTTATATTCGTCTTTACAGAGTTTTAAAACAGATTTTTCTATTTTGCCTGTCGGGTAGGTTGGTTTATTGCAGCTAGAAAGGCTTATTGCGAGGATCAGAAATATAATAAAGGGCTTATATTTTGTCAGAAACTCGTTCATTCAGATTTTTTAAAGTTGTGGCCTTTTCCGTATTCATTGAATATTGCTTCAATCTCGTCGTATTCTAACTCTTCTTTTTCAAGAAGTTCTTTTACGAAGCGTTCTACTATAGCCCATTCTTTTTTAATAAGGATTTCGACATCCTTGATGCAGCTTTGCAGTATTTTATCTGTTTCAGAGTTCAGTTTTTCTTTTAATGATTCGGATAATTGCGATTCGGGTATTATTGTGTAATCGCCTATATAGCCTGCATCGCTCATACCCACCATCCATACCATATTGTGGGCTTTCCACATGGCATTTCGGAAATCCATAGCTACGCCGTCACTTGTAGTTCCGAACCTGATTTTTTCTGTGACATATCCGCCGATACTGACTTTTATATCAGCCAGGATTTTTTCTTTATTGTTCGTATGCAATTCTTCTCTTGGTTGATGATGGACTGCGCCAAGAGCTTCTTTGCGCGATATTATCGAAGCCTTGAATACATCATCAGTAGGATGGAGCATATACATGGTTACAAGATGCCCTGTTTCATGGAACGCAACCATTTCTTTTTCCTCTTTTGTCATGTGCTTTCTGTGCTTTAACCCCATGTCAATGCGCTCCATGGCCTCTGACAGTTCTTTGTGCCCCACGCTATCTTTCATCTTCCTGGTAGCTATGAGCGCGGCTTCCTTTATCATGTTTTCAATCTCAGCAGGAGATTTATGCACCGCCTGTCTGGCAAGCCTGCCTATGTCAATGTCTTTGTCATATTTTACTTTTTTAAGATAGTATTCAAATACCTTTTCTCTTTCTTGCAGGTTAGGCCTGTCTATGTAGATTTTTCTATCAAACCTTCCAGGTCTTAAGAGTGCTTCATCCAGGACGCTTTCTGCGGCGTTTGTAGCGCCTATGATAATAACATTGCAATCTCTGTCTTGAAGGCCATCCATCTCTACAAGAAGCTGATTTTGAGTGCTGTTGGTTTCCTGGCCGCCTCCCATAAAACTGAAAGAGCGCTGTCTGCCTATAGCATCCAGCTCATCTATAAAAATAATAGATGCTCCATAGCCATATGCAAGGGTTCGAGCTCTCTTAAATAATTTTCTTACGCGGGATGCGCCGACACCTACGAATATTTCCGTGAATTCGCTGCCCGACATGGATATGAAAGGGATGCCTGCTTCTGTTGCAATTGCTTTGGCGAGATATGTTTTGCCGCAGCCTGGCGGGCCAACCATTAATAAACCCCTCAGGATTTTGCCTCCTATTTTTAAAAGTTTGGTCCTGTCTTTTATTAACTGCACAACCTCAAGCGATTCCTGTTTTGCTTCGTCCATTCCTATGACATCATCCCAGTGAATATTTACATTGTCGCCTTTGATTGTAGTTTGCTTTATTTTTGAAAATCCGCCTTGCAGGAATATCATATACATGAATACAAATATGCCTGCGTTAAGGCCTGCCAGAAGGATGCTGATAGGCATCTGAGCGATTGTGAGATTGCGGTAAAACGATTCTAAAGACATCATTCCCCAGATAGACAGGATTATAAGTATAAGTATTGTTAGGGCAACAACAATTTTAACCCAGTGCTCCATGAAATGCATCTTAAGTTTGCGGTAAGCCATAAATGCCATAAAGCTCTCCTTATTTTTGTGAAATAAATTATAGCATACTAATACAGGTGTGTCAATCAGGCTTAGTTGACAAGGTCTTTTATGTGTGCTAATATACCACTTTAAACCCAAATTTTAAAATCATAGGGACGGTTCTAGAGCCAATCGGGGATGTGTTCCCTAACAAGGAGAATTTGATGGGTAGAAAGACTTTGATCAAGAAGATAATCGGAAGAGAGATTCTGGATTCGCGCGGAAATCCTACGGTTGAGGTGGATGTAGTCCTGGAATCAGGTGTAATCGGAAGAGCTGCTGTCCCTAGCGGAGCATCTACAGGCGAGCATGAGGCAGTAGAGTTAAGAGATGGCGACAAGAACCGTTATCTGGGTAAAGGGGTGTTGAAGGCAGTAAGTAATGTAAACAACGAATTGAATTCTGCTTTGGTTGGCAAAGATGCTTCAAAGCAGAAGCTGATAGATAAATTAATGATAGAATTGGATGGTACAGAGAATAAGGCCCGTTTAGGAGCAAATGCCATCCTGGGTATTTCAATGGCAGCTGCTAAGGCCTCGGCAATCCAGAAAAAAATGCCACTTTATAAATATCTGGGCGGAGAAGAAGCAAATATTTTACCTGTTCCTATGATGAATATTTTAAATGGCGGCGCACACGCTGATAATAATGTGGATCTTCAAGAATTTATGGTAATGCCAAGAGGCGCAGCCTCATTCAAAGAAGCATTAAGGATGGGCGCAGAAATATTCCATAATTTAAAAAAGATTTTGCATGATAGAAAACTTTCAACTGCTGTAGGCGACGAGGGAGGATTTGCGCCTGATTTGAAATCCAACGAAGAAGCGATAGAGGTCATTCTTCAGACAATAGAAAAGGCAAACTACAAGGCAGGCAAAGATGTTTTTATTGCCTTGGATCCAGCATCTAGTTCTTTTTATGAGAACGGCAAGTATATTCTGGAAGCAGAAGCTGTTAAAGAAAAAAGCGCAGAGAGCATGGTTAATTTTTATGCGAACTGGGTTTCAAAATATCCTATCATCTCTATTGAAGATGGATTGGCGGAAAACGATTGGGATGGATGGAAAAAATTAACAAAAAGTCTGGGCGATAAAATCCAAATTGTAGGCGATGATTTATTTGTCACAAACACAAATCGCCTTAAGATGGGGATAGCCAAGCATGTTGCTAATTCAATACTTATAAAAGTAAACCAGATAGGCACTCTTACAGAGACAATAGAGGCAATAAAGCTTGCCAGGAAAAAAGGCTATACTTCAGTCGTGTCGCATCGTTCAGGCGAGACAGAAGATACGACTATTTCTCATCTTGTAGTCGCTATGGGAACAGGCCAGATAAAGACTGGATCTCTGTGCAGGACAGACAGGATTTGTAAGTACAACGAGCTTTTAAGAATAGAAGAGGATCTGGCTAGTAAAGCAGTATACGGCTCTATGCCATGGCCAAGATAAGAATAAAACCAGCGCATATAGTTATAGCAGCTATTATCGGAGCAGTATTTCTTCCTGGGTATATAAAATTTATACAGCTGAAAGTAAGGAATATGCATCTGGAAGGCGAAATTACCAGGTTAGAAAAAGAAAACCTGAAGCTTTATAAAGAAAAAAAAAGGCTTGAAGAAGATATAAATTACGTGGAAAAAGTAGCCCGCGAATCCATGGGCGTTACGAAAAAAGGTGAAATTCCTATTAGAATAGAGCGTTAAAAACATTGACACCTTATAGATACAAGCCTATAATGCGAAATACAATCCTACTTTGCCAAAGCGCTTTCGCCTTTGGCTTCGTAGGGATTTATAGTTCCTGCGAAGCTCGTCACACATTTTACATATATATCCTAAGAGCGAAGCAGAACAACTGAATAAAACTGCGGGGTGGAGCAGTCTGGTAGCTCGTCGGGCTCATAACCCGAAGGTCTTGGGTTCAAATCCCAACCCCGCTACCAAATTTTGTGAAGCAAAATTTGGTCCTGAATGAGCGTAATGAGGCGACAAATAGGAGCCTCATAGCGAAGTGAAGGGCCAATATAAGACGGCGATTATTATATAATCGCCGTTTTTTATTGCTAACTTCACAAATAGTGCTTGGCACGAATTGTAAAGTTAGGGTGAAAAAGAGCTTTGAATATAGATGAGATTGAATTATAATATTTTAAATCACAAGCTGGAAGGGTGGCTGAGTGGTTGAAAGCGGCGGCCTCGAAAGTCGCTGTGGGCGTAAGCTCACCGGGGGTTCGAATCCCTCCCCTTCCGCCAAATTTGCCGAAGGCAAATTTGATCCCGAGACCGCAACGAAGAGGAGCGGTCGAGGGACCTGCCGAAGGCGGATTTGATCCTGAAGATGCGACTGCATAAGGAGCATCTGAAGGACCTAAATATATGAAAAACCACGAATATTACATGAGGGATGCCTTGAAGGAAGCGGTAAAGGCGTTTGAGGCTGATGAAGTGCCTGTGGGCGCTATTATTGTGCATAATAACGAAATAATAGCTAAGGCGCATAATCAAATAAAGATGTTGAAAGATCCTACTGCTCATGCGGAAATAATAGCTATTACCCAGGCGGCGAATTTTTTACAGAGCGAAAGATTGTTAGATTGTACAATGTATTCCACGCTTGAACCATGCAGTATGTGCGCAGGGGCAATGGTTTTAAGCAGAATAAAAAGCCTGGTATATGCCGCAAAAGACCCGAAAACAGGCGCCCATGAATCAGTTTTTAACATATTGAATAATAAGAAGTTAAATCACAGAGTTAAGGTTAGAAGTGGAATTTTAGAACAAGAAGCGAGCTCTTTAATAAAAGAGTTTTTTAAAATAAAGAGAAATAAATACTAACCCTATGCCAAACGGAAAGCAAAAATACAAATATGTAAATTTCGATTATGTAGGCTGCCCCATAGAGGTTATTTTTGAGAAACTAAACACTTCTATGAAAGGCCTTTCTGAAGAAGAGGCCAAAAAACGGCTTTTAGAATATGGCCACAATGAACCTGCCAAAAAGAAGAAAAGAACTATCCTGAGGCAAGTCCTTTCCAAATTTGTAAATCCACTTGTTATAGTGCTTTTAATAATCGCAGGATTTTCTCTGTTTTTCGGAGCAAAGATAAGCGCGATTTTAGTTTCTCTTATGGCAATAATGAGCGTGTTGCTTTCCTTTATACAGGAATACCGCGCAGGAAAAGAAGCTGAAAAGCTGAGCGAAATGGTGCGCGCAACAGCTGCTGTTTTCAGAAACTCCAGGCAGAAAGAAATAAAAATCAAAGAGATAGTCCCTGGCGATATTATTGATTTATACGCGGGAGACATGATTCCTGCTGACCTGAGGATAATATCTTGCAAAGATTTATTTATAAATCAGGCATCTTTGACAGGAGAGTCTTTTCCTATAGAAAAATTCGCAGGCTCTGTAAGCCCTAAAAATTCCTCATTATCAGAATTGACAAATATAGCTTTCATGGGCTCAAGTGTAGTAAGCGGCACAGCATTAGGCGTGGTTGTAAAAACAGGGCTCTCTACGCAGTTTGGAGAGCTTTCTCGAAAACTTGCTACAATAAGAATAGAGACCAGCTTTGACAAAGGAATCCATCAATTTACATGGCTTATGATACGAGCTATGTTATTTATGGTTTTATTTATATTCAGCATAAACGCGTTACGACGCGGCGATTTTATAGAATCTTTGCTTTTTTCTCTGGGCGTGGCAGTCGGACTTACTCCTGAGATGCTGCCAATGCTTGTTGCCATAAATCTTTCCAAGGGCGCGATAGCTATGTCTAAAAAACAAGTTATAGTAAAACGCCTGAATTCCATACAGAATTTTGGTGCAATGGATATATTGTGCACTGATAAAACAGGCACATTGACAATGGATAAGATCGTGCTTGAAAAACATTGCGACGTAATCAGAAAAGAAGACCAGGATGTCCTAAGGTTCGCTTATATCAATAGTTTTTACCAGACAGGTTTAAAGAACCTTTTAGACAGGGCAATACTTAAGCATGAAAAAATCCTAGTGAAGCAATTTAAAAAAGTAGATGAGATGCCATTTGATTTTTCCAGAAAGATAATGTCTGTAGTGGTAGATATGGAAACTACTCACAGGCTTATTGCAAAAGGCGCGCCGGAGGAGATATTCAAGAGATGCTCAAGATACGAACTGGAAGGCGAGATACTGGATATGGAAGACCTGATACTCTCAGATTTGAAAGAGGAGTATGATAATCTAAGCGCAGACGGTTTCAGGGTCCTGGCAATAGCGTATAAAGATATTGAAGCAAAAAAGGATGTTTATTCAAAGGATGATGAAAAAGACCTGATACTTAAAGGTTATGTCGCATTTTTTGATCCTCCCAAACCTTCCACGAGGCGCGCTATTATTGCATTAAATAAACTAGGCATAGAAGTAAAGGTTCTTACAGGAGACAATGAGCTGGTTACTAAAAAGATATGCAGTGAAGTAGGGCTTAATGTAAAGGGCCTGGTAACAGGAGACAGAGTAGAAAAGCTTAGCGATAAAGAACTTCAGGAATTGGTGAAAGAGACTACTGTTTTTGCAAGGCTTTCGCCTTTACAGAAAGAAAGAATAATAAAGGCTCTTCACGATAATAAGCATATTGTCGGATACCTAGGAGACGGTATAAATGACGCACCTGCTTTAAAAACATCAGACGTAGGCATCTCTGTGAATAACGCAGTTGATATTGCCAAGGAATCAGCTGATATAATTCTGCTTAAGAAAAGCCTTATGGTTCTTGAAGACGGCGTCATAGAGGGCAGAAAAACTTTCGGGAATATTGTCAAATATATAAAGATGGGCTCGAGCTCTAATTTCGGCAATATGTTAAGCATGACAGGAGGCAGCTTGTTTTTGCCGTTTTTGCCCATGCTTCCCATACAGATACTTCTGAATAATTTTCTTTATGACTTGTCTCAGATAGCTATTCCCACTGATCAAGTAGACAAGGATTATCTTAGGAGCCCAAGGCCATGGAATGTAAACGCCATTAAGAAATTCATGCTTATCATAGGGCCGATAAGCTCTGTGTATGACTTCCTTACTTATGGAGTAATGCTGTTTATATTCCATGCCAAGGCTGAACTTTTTCATACAGGATGGTTTATAGAGTCTCTCTGCACGCAGACCCTCGTGATACATATTATTCGGACAGGAAAGATTCCTTTTGTTGAAAGCAGGCCTAGTAATTTCCTGATCTTTACATCAATATTTATTGTGAGCCTGGGAATATTTATACCATTTTCTCCGCTTGCAAAACCTTTTGGATTTGTAGCCCCGCCGCCTTTATATTTTCTTGCACTTTTTCTTATGGTCATTACATACCTTGTTTTTGTCCAGATAGTTAAAACCTGGTTTATCAAAAAATACGGATACGATTAATGAGAGTCCTTATTATAGAAGACGAGAAGAAAATTTCAAATTTTATTAAGCGCGGTTTGAAAGAAGAAGGGTATGCTGTGGATGCCGCATATGAAGGGGAGGAGGGATATTTTTTAGCAAAGACGAATGAATATGATTTGATAGTGCTAGATATAATACTTCCAAAGATGGATGGCATTACTTTATGCAGGAAATTGCGAGAAGGAAAAGTTAATACCCCTGTTCTTATACTTACCGCAAGAGATACTGTAAGGGATAAAGTTACAGGGCTGGATGCAGGTGCAGATGATTATCTTACCAAACCATTTGCATTTGAAGAGTTTTTAGCTAGGATCAGAGCTCTCTTGCGGAAAAAAGATTTGCCTGAGGCTACAAAGCTCGCAGTAGAAGACCTTGAACTTGATTTATTGACTCATAAGGTTACCCGCCAAAGTAAAGAGATTGCATTAACCAGTAAAGAATATGCGCTTCTGGAATACCTCATGCGCAATGCAGGAACAGTTGTCACAAGGACCATGATTTCAGAACACGTGTGGGATGTTAATTTTGATACATTTACGAATGTTATAGATGTTTATATTAATTATCTGCGCAATAAGATAGACTCTGACTATAAGAAGAAATTGATACATACCTTGAGAGGCAGAGGCTATATCCTGAAAGCTTGAGATGTTTATAAAATCAATCCGATTTAAAATTACTCTTTGGTACATGCTGGTGCTGGGCCTGACGCTTTTGTTGTTCAGTATAATACTTTATAACAAATACAGTCAGAAACTGTATGGAGATCTGGATGATGTTTTAGAATCAAAGGCAGAGAGCATAGTGGATTCTATTAATACATACTGGGAGGCTGAACGCCGGGAGGCATCTCAAGATGGCCTTGCAATAGAAAGGCTCACAAAAATAGATAATATAAATTTTGCAAAGATTGCCCAGCGCTGGGTTGAAGAAAGATCAAGCGATCCAAAACTACTAGGCACCATAGTCCAGATTTTCAATGTCAGAGGAATACATATAGCTTCTTCTAAGAACATCCCGAAGTTCGAAATATTGCCAAAAGATATTTTTGATTATGTATCGCATGGTAACAGGCATTTTGAAACCATGGCTGTAGCAATCCCAGCATCCAAGTCAATTACGTTAAGAATACTCAGTATTCCAGTGACTGAAGACGAAAAGATTGCTTATATCGTGCAGGTTGCAAGACCTCTTAGTTCTATACATTCTGCTATGGCGGGGCTCAAAATAATGTTAGCTGTATTACTGCCATTCACGATATTATTAACCGGGGTTATAGGCACTTTTTTTGCTAAAATTGCTTTAAGCCCAGTTGATAAGATTATAAAAGATATCCATCAGATAACAGCAGAAAATTTAAAAAAGAGAATAAGTATCCCTGATACTAAAGACGAAATAGGCAGGCTGGCCAGTACTTTTAATGATATGCTTGTGAGGCTTGAATATGCTTTTTCCTCGCAGCGTAGATTTATAGAAGATCTTGCACATGAACTTAAGACCCCTTTAGCTATTTTAAAAGGTGAAATAGAAGTAACGCTTAAAAAAATACGTTCAAAAGAGGAATATGAAGATGTTTTAAATAGCAGCAAGGAAGAGGTTGATAAGATTAACAGTATAATTGAAAATCTTCTGATATTCGCCAGATTTGAAAATGATGCGGTCATGCTTGAATTTAAAACATTGAATATAACCACTTTGCTCAAGGGCGCTGTAAATGATATAGAGATCATGGCCATGCAGAAAAATATAGACATGCCTATTTCAGCGCAGGAAGATATATTTATCTCTGGGGATGAAGATAAATTGAAGAGGTTGTTTTTGAATATATTAGATAATGCAATAAAGTATACTCCGCAAGGCGGCAAGGTTGTTATAAGCGTAACTAAAGAAAATAATTTTGTCCGCATAAAGGTCAGTGACACAGGCTCAGGAATACCTGAAAAAGAGATCAGCCATATTTTTGACCGTTTCTATCAGGTAGATAAATCCTGCTATAAAGGCGGCTTTGGATTAGGATTAAGCATAGCAAGGTCCATAGTTGAAGCCCATAACGGCAAGATTGAAGCAGAGTCTGTTTTAAACCGCGGCACTGTCTTTATTATTTCTCTTCCTTCAGAAATCGGCTAAAAAAATAACATTAGAATTTTTTAATTTTGTTTTAATGATGCTCTAAGCATCTTTAGTATATCATTATGAATTAAGAGAGGTACACTATGGTGAGAAATCCTAATACCAGAGAGAACGGCAGTACATTTGACGAAGAAATAATAGAAGCTGTATGGCAGAAAGGCAAGCCTGAGCTGGGCCTATCGACCTATCGCAAGGATATTTGTGGTGCAAGCATGAAACGGCAAAAATATGGGAAACAAGAACAATATGGATGGGAAATAGACCACATAAAGCCTGTTTCCAAGGGCGGAACCGATGATCCAAGTAATCTGCAGCCTTTGCAGTGGGAAAATAACAGGCATAAGGGAGATAGTGATTCTGATAAATGGATCTATAAAGTTACATCCTAAGAGGAAATATGAAAAAAATACTTTTAACAATACTCGCTGTTACTTTTGTAAGTTCATTATGCTTTGCAGAGCAGGCTATCCAGTCAGCAGTAGTTAAGGCTGCGTCAAAGGCTATTGAGACAAATGTCTTTACAGGGAAAATGGAGTCTGTATCCCTAGCTGACATAATAAAAGGAACAAAGTCTGAAATTGCAGTAGTTGATGAGAAGAATCGGAAGCTTACATTTTTGGTAAAAGGCACCACTACTATTTATGACACTTTTTCTAATGCCATATTTTTGAACAACCTTAAAAAAGATTCAAATGTAAAGGTAGTCTATGTGATTACAAAAGAAGGAGTAAATGAAGCGACTTCTATAAGGCTTCAGAAATAAGAGGTTTTCCAATAGAAGGGGGCAGTTAGTTTTATACTACTGCCCCTTTTTTTTCAATAGTGTATAATTTATATTAAAGATAATAGGGCGTCACAAAAGTGCCGCCCTTGATTACACCGATTAAAAATTCAGATTACGCAGATTAAAGATATCGTCGAGAATATCTGTGTAATCTCTTTTAGAAATCTGTGTAATCATAGGCTGGAACGACTTTCGTGACAGCCTATTAAAGATAATA
>Ga0315282_10013353_pt1 | contig 12399 bp, 14 predicted proteins | sample YL17G07_20_MG_FD_203693 | JGI IMG/M metagenome (GOLD analysis project Ga0315282, IMG submission 203693) | Sediment microbial communities from Yellowstone Lake, YNP, Wyoming, USA - YL17G07_20 | ecosystem: Environmental > Aquatic > Freshwater > Lake > Sediment | place: USA: Wyoming | collected... | reverse complement strand
TCGAAGGCAAAGAAAGAGCTTGGCGTAAGAAGCCCGCTTGAAGAGTCGGGGTTTTCAAAAGCGGAGATCAGAAAGCTTTCCAAAGAGCTTGGGCTTCCCACCTGGGACAAACCCTCATTCGCCTGCCTCGCCTCCCGGATCCCTTACGGGACAAGGATAACCGGCGCGTCGCTTTCGATGATCGAAGAAGCCGAGAAGTTCATAAGGTCGCTGGGGTTTAAGGAGGTACGGGTGAGGCACCACGGCTACATCGCCCGCATTGAGCTTGGCAAGGACGAGATCCCGATGCTTTTGTGCGACGGGCTTATGGATGACGTGGTGAAAAAGCTTGAATCTCTCGGCTACATGTATGTGACGATAGACCTGGAAGGATTTCGGACCGGAAGCATGAATAAGCTCCTTGAAGAGGAGAAATAATGAAGAAAATATATCTGGACCATGCCGCAACAACGCCCACCCATCCAAAAGTGGTTGAAGCCATGTTGCCGTATTTTTCGGATAAGTTCGGGAATCCCTCCAGCATCCACATGTTCGGACAGGAGGCGAAGGCAGCCGTTGAGGGGGCGAGGGATAAGGTGGCGGAGCTCATCAAGGCCAAAAGGGAAGAGATATTCTTCACCTCCGGCGGGACGGAATCGGACAACTGGGCCTTGATAGGAGCGGCTTACGCGAATGAGAAAAAGGGCAAACACATAGTCACGACCCCCATAGAGCATCATGCCGTAAGCGAGCCCGCGGAGTTCCTCAAGAAAAGAGGATGGGATGTCACATACGTTCCCGTGGATAAATTCGGGATGGTGGATCCTGCAGACGTGGCAAAGGCCATGACCGATAGAACGGTGCTTGTCTCCGTGATGCACGCGAACAATGAGATAGGCACAATCGAGCCCGTCGAAGAGATATCAATGGTCGTGAGGTCCAAAGGAGCGATCTTTCACACGGACGCGGTCCAGACGACCGGCTCCATTGAGGTGGACGTGGACAAGCTGGGCGTTGACCTTCTTTCGGCATCCGCCCACAAGCTCTACGGGCCGAAAGGCGTTGGCGCGCTATATATAAGGAAAGGGACCAGGATAGAACAGTATATGAGAGGAGGGGGACAGGAGAGGGGAAAGAGGGCCTCAACGGAGAATGTCCCGGGGATCGTGGGGTTTGGCGCTGCCGCCGAGCTTGCCGCCAAAGAAATGCCCGAGAGGATAAAACATCTCATTCCTCTGCGCGACAAGCTTATAAGAGGCATCCTTGAAAATATCGGGGATTCGGTCCTCAACGGCCATCCGACAAAGAGGCTTCCGAACAATACCAACTTTTGCATCAAATTCGTGGAGGGCGAATCGATGCTTTTGAATTTGGACTTCCTGGGCATCGCGGCTTCATCGGGCTCCGCCTGCACGTCGGGCTCGCTTGAGCCCTCGCACGTCCTTCTTTCGATAGGACTGGCGCACGAGTTCGCCCACGGGTCGCTTCGCTTCACCCTCGGCAGGATCACGACCGAAGACGACATAGATATGGTCATCAAGGCGCTGCCAGGGATCGTTGAAAAACTGCGGGCCATGTCGCCTTTGTATAAGAAAAGATAATAGAAAGCGCCGCCGATCATTTGGTCCGCCGTTCTTACCAAACCTCATTTAATGTGGCGATCGCATGCCTGTAAATTGTGAAATTTTCCGGAAAATCCTTCGATAATACGGTAAAGAGCCAAGCATTATAACAGGGAGAAAACAGATGGTTTCAAAAGTCGATTCTACAGTGATCGTTCGGGCCCGTCGGCCGGGGCCTTTAATTCCGCCAACGATCAATGTCCCCGGGGAACGATTCAGGATCATGCAAAATGAGCTCACCGTTGGGGAAGCCAGGAGGCTTTCGCCTTCCTTTTTGCTTTCGATCAGGGGAAGGTCAGGAGAAGCTTTAACGGACGTGAGTTTACGGCAAGCCATGGAACTGGCGAAAGAATTAAGCGAGCGAACAGGCAAGAGGTGGAGGGTCCCGATCGATAAACAATTATTGGGGGCTTTCATATCGGTCGGGAATGAATTGACGGGCAAAAACTGGGAATGGACGAGAACCATAGATTTTTTCGATGTCCGCTACATCCTCCGAAAAAATGGCCGTAGCGACCATATTGTTGCCCATGCTGAAGACGCAAAAAAGAATTTTTCGGTCCGGTTCGTCACGGCAAAATAGCCGGCCTTAATATCTGCGGAGCTCCTTGCCGCCACATTTTGAAATTAATTCCTCCATCGCGCTATTCAATGGCTTCATTTTGCATTATAATCGCTCTTTGATTGATTATATTCGGACGTTGCATTTGTATAAGGGGCAAGGATGTTAAAGGAAAAGGTATTGGTCGCCATGTCCGGCGGAGTTGATTCCTCCGTAGCCGCGGCCCTTCTCAAGGAGCAGGGGTACGATGTTGTTGGGGTGACGATGCAGATATGGGAGAGGGATGAGGGAAGAGGTATAAGGGATGAGGGAAAAGACGCGAGGAATTGCTGTTCTATTTCGGCGACGGATGATGCGAAGCGCGTGGCCGCGATACTCGGGATACCCCACTATACCCTGAACTTCCGAAAGATCTTCAAGGATTGTGTGATAAAGGATTTCATTTCGGAATATCAACATGGCAGGACGCCCAATCCCTGCATCAGGTGCAACGAACACATCAAGTTCGGGGCGCTTTTGAAGAAGGCGGATGAGCTGGGAGCGGATTACATTGCAACAGGGCATTATGCGAGAGTAGAGATGCGAGGCGGGAGATGGGAGATGAGAAAAGGGAAAGACAAGATTAAGGACCAGTCATACGTTCTCTATATGCTCGATCAGAAAACGTTAAGCAGGGTCTTTTTTCCTTTGGGCGGGCTGACAAAGATCGAAGTGAGAAAGCTCGCGAGGGAATTTGGGCTTCCGGTGGCCGATAAGGAAGAGAGCCAGGAAATATGTTTTGTGCAAAACGACGATTACAAGTCTTACCTCAAAGGCGTCCTCAAGAACAAGATAAAGCCGGGCCCTATAGTTGACCTGAAAGGAAAAGTGGTTGGAAAGCACCGCGGGATAGAGTTCTACACCATTGGGCAAAGGAGGGGGCTTGGCATTTCACATCCCACACCGCTCTACGTAGTGTCAATTGATCCCAAAAAGAACGCGGTAGTGGTCGGCGAAAAGCGGGACGTCATGGGGCGTGAGCTTATCGCAAAAGATCTTCATTTTGTTTCGGGTAGTACGCCTTCCGGCAAATTAGAACTGAAGGCGAAAATAAGATATAATGCGCCTCAAGCTTCGGCGGCCGTAAAGGCGATCGGCAGGGGCAGGGTCAAGGTGAAATTTAAAAAGCCCCAGCATGCCGTAACGCCCGGCCAATCGGTGGTTTTCTACAAAGGGGATGCGGTTGTAGGGGGCGGGATTATTGAGAAATGAATAATTTGCAGGAAAAAATTTCACAATTAAAAAAACGACGCAACGCCGTGATCCTGGCGCACAACTACCAGCCCGGCGAGGTGCAGGACATCGCCGATTACGTGGGGGATTCGCTGGGGCTTGCGATAGAAGCGTCAAAGACGCGCTCAGACCTTATAGTCTTCTGCGGGGTGCATTTCATGGCGGAGACCGCCGTCATCATCAACCCCGGGAAAACCGTGATCATGCCCGAGCCAAAGGCGGGCTGTCCCATGGCGGACATGATAACTGCTCCGGAACTTGTTGCCGAAAAGAAGAAATTTCCTCATGCCACGGTCGTGGCCTATGTAAACACTTCAGCCGCGGTGAAAGCCGAGAGCGACATATGCTGCTCGTCGGCAAACGCAATAAATGTGGTGAAGTCGCTGAAAGACATAAAAGAGATACTCTTTGTCCCGGACATGTACCTCGGAAATTACGTCTCAAAGCATGTGCCCGACAAAAAATTCATCTTCTGGAACGGCTATTGCTCCATCCACGTCATGATCCTCTCCGAGGATATCAAGAAAGCCAAGGAAGATCACCCGAACGCGGAGGTGATGGTGCACCCTGAATGCAGGCCGGATGTCATTGAGCTTGCCGACAAGGTGCTTTCTACCGGCGGCATGGTCAAATGGGCGAAGGAGTCAAAAGCAAAAGAATTCATCGTTGGAACTGAGATCGGCATGCTTCACCGTCTGAGGAAGGATAACCCGAACAAAGCTTTCTATCCTGCAACCGACAGGGCGCTTTGCCCCAACATGAAGGCGACAACGCTTGAGAAGGTCCTCTGGGCGATGGAGGAAGTGAAGTACAAGATAGAAGTGCCGGAAGACATAAGAGTTAGAGCTGCTAAGGCGATAGAGAAGATGTTAAAGATAGCCTAGGTCAGTGGATCGACGGCGGCGGGGTGGGGCCAGTGCTCTTCTTCGGGCCCCTTTCCCCTCTTCTTCTCAGTCCCCTCTCAACAAGCTCGTAGATCTCCTCCATGAGGAATGGTTTTCTTAAATACTCGAACGCGCCAAGGGTTATCGCGTTGGCGTGATTTGCGTCCGTGGAATATGCGGTGACGATCACGACCTCAATATTCGGGTCGCGCTCTTTTAAGCCCTTAAGGATCTTCAATCCGCCCTCATTGTCCACCGCCTGTCCTTCGGCCACGGGGATCCTCATGTCAACAAAGGCGATCTGGAATTTGCCCGGCTCGCATCCTTTTAGAGCACTGTCCACAGTGGTGAAGGTGAGGACCTCGTAATCCTTTATGCCAAGGATCATCTTGAAGGACTCAAGCACTCCTACCTCGTCATCAGCAACCATTATCGTTACTTTTTCGTCCAAGATCTTCCTCCTTGATGCGCGCTCGAGCTGATTCTAACAGAACGGCCAAAACCTTTCAACGGAATTTTAAATTTCGCGCGGAATAAAACTGTGTTATAATACTGTCCTGCATAAAGGAGGGGAAAAAGATGCTCAGAAAAATTTCGTTGTGTTTGGCGGTATTGTTGTTCATTGCTTTCATGGTTTCGGGTCCGGCGTCCTTTGCGGTGACGAAAACGTACACCATGATTGTGCTCACGAAGGAGAAAACGGTCTTCGTTAACGACAAAGAGGTGCTTGGCGTGCTCGATTTCAATTACAAGGTCACAAAGAACGCGAACATGAGCGGCTCTTCCGAGAGCGCTTTTGTCTCTTACAAAGGCAACCTGATCGAGGCCACGATAAAACTGAAGGCGCAGAACCCGGTCCTGGATAAGATCCTCAAGGATAAGACGCAGGCATCGGTGAGGTACATGCACCTTGACAAGAAGACCAAGAAAATATCGGGCTATGATTTCAGCGGCGTTTCAATAGGGAATTCTACGGTGAACAAGAAGAACAATAAGATCGTTTCCGTGGCATACAAATTGAGGGCGACGGGGCTTGTAGAGAACCCCGGCAAGTAGAAAAAAGAAGGGATCCGGGAAAATTGGAAGTCAGTCCTTTCATTAGAGCGTTCCTTGCGCTTTTCATAATAACCGATTCTATCGGCAACCTGCCGGTCTTCATGGCCCTTACGGAGAAGCAGAGCGAGCAAAAGCGCCGCAACACCTTAAGGATTGCCGTGCTCACCGGTTTCGTGCTGCTCCTGGTAGTTTCCCTTGTCGGGACGGGAGTGCTTGCGATATTCAATATCACGCTCTCTGATTTCAGGATAGCAGGCGGGGCCCTGCTTTTTGTGATTGCCATATTGATATTGATCGGCGGAAAATGGACGGAGGAAGAGGATGAGGATGTGGGGGCCGTGCCGCTCGGATGCCCGCTGCTGGTGGGGCCCGGAGCCATAACAACAGCGATAGTGCTGATAGGGGATTTCGGGCTTTACGTCACCCTGTTCGCGATCATGGCCAACTTTGTAGTGGCGTGGATAATATTCCTTTTTGCTGAGAACATCCACAAGTTTTTGGGTCACACGGGCTCAAAGATCGTCACAAAGATCATGGCGATACTTATAGCCGCCATAGCGATAAAGTTCATTCATAAGGGCGTTTTTGACATAATCGTCAATTACGTGCACAATTTGTAGTTTCCGGCGCGGGGTCTCAAGTCTCAGGTCTAATGTGGCGGGATAGCTCAGTTGGTCAGAGCAAACGGCTCATACCCGTTTTGTCGGCAGTTCGAATCTGCCTCCCGCTACTTTCGGCTCATACCTGAGCAGTTTTTGTCTTACCTTAATTATATTGATAATGCGAAGCAGACTAAAACTGCGAACAGCAGTGTCGGCAGTTCGAATCTGCCCCCAGCCAGTTTAGATATTAGATATTGGAAATTAGATATTAGAAATTGGTAAAACACAAAGCAAAACCTAATCTCTAATTTCTAATCTCAAATCTCTAATTTCTAACTAGAAAGGGGTGGATGATATGACAGACGAATATGTGAAAGACGAGGACAAGATGCTTTGCGCCGCTTCGTACGCTTTCGGCGTGCCCTCGCTCTACATCATTCTTACCGACAAGAGGAAGGACAAATTCACGGGTTTCCACGGGACCCAGTCGCTCTTCATGTGGATCGGATATGTTGTGGTGTGGATAGTCATGAAGGTGATCATTGATGTGGTCTGGAGCATCGTTTATTTGCCGGTGCTAAGCTCGCTTGCAAGGCTTGTGATGCTCCTCATGTGGCTGTACGCTCTCTGGTGCGGCTACAGGGCCTACGTGGGAGAGTATTTCAAGGTCCCTTACGTGTCCGATCTCATGGAGAGAGGCGGGAGCCATCAGTAGGGCCCTGCCCAGTTAAGTGTTAAGAGAAAAAGTCCTAAAAACGATACTTGAACAGGATCTGATCTCACAGGGCGAAGGAGTGCTTGTGGGGCTTTCCGGAGGCCCGGACTCCCTCGCCCTTATCCATATCCTCCACAGCTTAAAGAACAGGCTCGGCATAAAGCTCTTTGCCTGCCACCTCAACCACAACATCCGGGGCGCGGCGGCTGATGAGGACCAAGAATTCGTTTCTTCTTTTTGCCGCAAGATCGGCGTGCCGCTAATGGTAGAGACCTTCGATGTTCCTTCTTTTGCAAGGCAGAATAAGCTGTCGCTTGAGGATGCGGGAAGAAAGGCGCGCTACGCTTTCTTTGACAGGGTTATGAAAAAATTCGGCGCGGCAAAGATCGCGCTGGGCCACAACGCCGACGATAATGTTGAAACCTCCCTCATGCGCCTCATCACCGGCTCCGGGGCGAGGGGCTTAAGCGGGATCGCTGCAAAACGCGGGAATATCGTTCGCCCGCTTATCATGTGCTGGAGAAATGAGATAGAGGCATACTGCAAACTAAACGGGCTCCATCCGAGGATCGACGAGACGAACCTGGACAAAAAATACCTGAGGAACAGGATCAGGCATGAGCTGATACCGCTTCTAAAAAAGTACAATCCCAACGTCAAGTCCGCTATATCAAAGGCGACAGAACTTTTAGCGTCCGACTACAAATACCTGAAGGATGTCGCCACAAAGGCGCTCCACGGCGCTACGATCAAGCTCGGCGGGGACCAAATGCTGGTCGATATTGACAAGCTTATGATGTATCCCGAACCGGTGGCAAAACTTGTTATCAGGCTTGCGGTTGAAGCCGTCAAGGGCGACCTTGAGAACATAACCTTCTCACACATCGAAGCGATCTTCTCCAAACTTCCCGATGAAAAAAAATGGGAGCTGCATCTTCCCTCGGGAGTATTTGCAATGGGTGACGGCGACTCGCTTGAGATAAGTACCGTTATTCCCATCCCGGAAGAAAAGATATATTTTCGCTATAAGCTTGGCATTCCCGGGAAACTTTTCCTCAAAGAGGCGGGGCTGCGTATTTCAGCGGAGAAGATCAGCGACCCTTCGAAGTTAGACCTTGATCTGAAGAACAAGAACGAGGCCTTGCTCGACCTCGGCAAATTGGGAAGCAACGTGACGGTGAGAAGCCGTCTTGAGGGGGATAAATTCTCGCCGCTTGGCATTGCCGGCACAAAAAAGCTCAAGGACTTTTTTATCAACGAAAAGGTCCCGCCGCAGAAAAAGGACCTCGTCCCGATCGTTGAGGGAAAAAAAGGCATAGCGTGGGTAGGGGGGATGAGGATAGACAACAGGTTCAAGATAACAGGCAGAACAAAAGAAGCAGTGAGATTATTGCTCGAGCCTTTGAATAAATAGATATCAGAAAGGGGAAAATATAATGAAGGACAATTGCGGCGTTTTCGGGATCGTTTCCAAGGGCAATATTATTGACGACCTTTTTCTCGGGACCTTCTACCTCCAGCACCGCGGTCAGGAGTACTGCGGGCTGTCCACCTTTGACGGGACAAGAATAAAGATCCGCACTCACAGGGGGCTTGTGCGGGAGACATTCAGGAAGGACCTCTCGGGCCTTGAGGGGCAAATGGGGATCGGGCACGCGTCGCTTAGAGACCGGCAGCCCGTCCTGGTGGACTCAAAGTTGGGAGAGTTCACCATCTGTTTCTCGGGCAACATCATGAACCTGGAAGAGATCTCAAATGACCTGAAGCAAAGGGGGCATACATTTGCCACGGGGACTGCGGCCGAGGTGCTCGCTCAACTGATCGCGGGCGGGAAGGACTTCGCCGACGGCATTGAAAAAATGGCCAGCACTATCCGGGGCTCTTACGCGATGGCCATCCTCACTAAGGACGGTGTCTATGCCGCGAGGGACAAGAGGGGTTACAGGCCGCTAATACTGGGCAAGCGGGAGGACGGCGTGGTGGCGGTGGCCTCCGAATCATGCGCCTTCAATAATCTTTTCATAAAGATCGAACGGGACGTGGAGCCGGGAGAGATCGTGCTTCTGAAGGACGGCGAAATAAAGACCCTGAAAAAGATAAAATCGGACGTGATCCAATACTGCGCCTTTGAATGGATCTATATCGCTAACGCGGCCTCCATAATCGACGGGCAGTGTGTTGACATAGCAAGGAAGAACACCGGCTCCTTCCTCTGCAAGAAGGCCCCCGCGGACGCGGACATTGTTTGCGCCGTGCCTAACTCCGGCATAGGCCACGCCATCGGTTTCGCGCAGGAGTCAAAGATCCCCTACGACAATGTTTTTGTTAAATACGATTACGCTAGCAGGTCTTACACGCAGCCCACGCAGGCCGAGCGCGACAGGGAGGCCAAGGTCAAACTGATCCCCGTCGGTCCCAAGATCAAGGGCAAAAGGGTGGTCCTCTGCGACGACTCGATAGTGCGGGGCACTCAGATGAAGAACGACCTTGTTGTGAAGCTAAAGACCTGGGGAGTGAAGGAGATCCATGTTCGCATTGCCTGCCCCCCGCTCGTGGCCCCCTGCAGGTACGGGATATCAACGCGCGAAAAGAAGGAATTGGCGGCGTACGGGAGAAGCGTTGAGGAGATAAGAAAATACGTCGGGGTGGACAGTTTGTATTACAACACCATCGAGGACGTGGCCTCCTCAATAGGAAAGCCGCTTGATGAGCTTTGCACATCGTGTTGGACCGATAAATACAGGTAAAATATTTGTTCGTACAAATTTCCACGACAACGGGGAACAAAAAACAGGCGGAAGAGATCGCTAGGCGTTTGGTCAAGGCCCATCTTGCGGCATGCGTCCAGGTCATAGGCCCCATAGAGAGCGTATACAGGTGGAAGGGAAAAATTGAGAGCACAAAAGAGTGGCTCTGTCTTATAAAAGCAAAAGGACTTAACTTCAAGAAGATCGAGAAAGAAATAAAAAGGCTTCACTCTTACGAAGTCCCCGAAATAGTCGCAATTCCGATCATTAAAGGCAGCGGCGAATATCTTTCCTGGATGGAAGGGGACTAGGGATATCCGCCGGCTTTTCGGCGTCGTTGCTTACATATATGTAAGCGCCAAAGTCCTTGCTTTTCTTCCCAAGGACAGGGCATAGGAGGATGATAATGGATCTTGCGGAAGGGAAGTTCCGGATGGAGGGCTCAAAGGGCTCCGTTCTTGTGATGAATATTTCCGGGGTCATCCTCGGAATGATCCTTGGATTTTTTCTTCTCTCAGTCCGCCTGATTTTTTCCCCGATCCTTTTCATCGTGCTGGTCGTCGTCCTTATATCGTACATGTCATGGGATTACTTCAATTGGAGGAGAAACGGTGTGAGAGCCCTGGAGCTGGATGACAATGGGATAGACCTTTACAAGGGAGAAGAGAAAAAGCTGACAAGGATTGAGGCAAAAGACATCACCGGCATGAACATTTCCAACAAGCTTGGCAGGCGTGTCGTGACGATATTCACGGGAGGGTCCGCAGTAAAGCCGTTGCCGGGGATAACCTTCTTCACCGGCCCAAGGATCAGAGTGCCCGAAGACGCGTTCGATCCCAAAGAGTTCGGCGTTTTCATCGAGAAGATAAGGAAATTCGGCAGTTTATCGCAGCAGGGTTAAACGCTGGCTTGTAATCCAGGATGTGCTATAATCCCTCCCCATGAAATACCTTCCAAGGGTCATCGACATCAAAGATGAGGCTGCTGCCCAAAAAGAGATCGAAGCCATCGGCGTAAAAGAATACGGCAAAAGGATAATGGCCCCCAAAGGCGTTTTTCTCTGCGTAAAAGTTTCCGGCGTAAGGCCCGTCGCCGCCAATATCATCAAGCAGGAGATGCTGTCCCGCGGCGGGGAGGCGGCGGTCTCCCACGGTGCGCTTGATCTCTCCGTTAAGGCCACCGACATCCTGATATTCGGCACTTCAAGACAATTTTCCGAGCTTTTGGGAAAATTAAAGCTGCACCAATTCGGTTTGCCGGAGCTCTCAAAAGAGATATCCCAAGCCTTATCGAATAACGAGCAGTGCCCGCCTCCCATCAAGTGCGGAAGGCTGATGATGAAATTCGGGAAGAGGACCTACATAATGGGCATCCTGAACGTGACGCCCGACTCATTTTCTGACGGCGGAAGATTTGTGAACACTGAGGATGCGATCGATCATGCGATACAGATGGAAAAGGACGGCGCCGATATAATTGACATCGGGGGCGAATCAACAAGGCCGGGCGCCAGAGGGGTTGGCGCTTTGGAAGAATTAAAACGCGTCATCCCCGTCATCAAGGGGCTCAAGGGCAAGATCAATATTCCTATCTCGATCGATACGACAAAATCCGATGTGGCAAGGGCCGCCGTTAAAGCCGGCGCCTCAATGATAAACGATATTTCCGGCTTGCATTTCGACGCGAAAGTTGGTAAGGTTGCGGCTGATTTTGGCGTCCCGCTTGTGCTGATGCACATAAGGGGCAAGCCCCGGACGATGCAGAAAGACCCGAAGTACAAGGACCTCGTAGGAGAGATAATGAGCTATCTCTCGGATGCGATAAAGGTCGCCGAAAGCTCCGGAGTGAAAAAGGAAAAGATAATCGTTGATCCCGGTGTTGGTTTTGGCAAGACGGTTTTCCAAAATCTTGGATTGTTGAGAAGACTTGGCGAGCTCAGGTCGCTTGGAAGGCCAGTTCTTGTAGGGACCTCCCGCAAGTCAACGATCGGAAAGATCCTTGATCTGCCGCCCGAAGAGCGGGTGGAGGGGACGGCGGCAACGGTAGCCGCGGCCATAATGCGCGGGGCCGACATCGTGAGGGTCCATGACGTGAGGCAGATGAAGCGGGTCGCGGCCATGACGGACGCTATCGCAAGAGCGTAGTTGCATTTTTGTTTTATTTTAGTATCATATGGGTTCTTAAGAAAGGAATAACATCATGGCCTTAAAAAAGAAGAAGAAAAAACATCCGGCAAAGAAGGCGGCAAAGAAGAAGATCCTTAGAAGGCCGCAGAAAAAGAAAGCAGCAAAGGCCGCCAGGTCGCCGCTTCGGAAAGTCGGACGCACCAAAAACAAATTGATGGTAAGGTCCACCAAAGCCCAGATAAAAAAAGAAGGGCTGCACATCGTATACCTGGGCCTTGGCTCCAACGTGGGCGACAGGGAAGAGTATATCGAGCAGGCCATATTCCTGCTGGGAAAGGCCCCGGGCATCAAGGTGGTGGCGAGGTCGCAGAACTATGAGACCGAGGCCGAAGGGGTGGGGGATCAGCCTCCCTTCCTCAACGCCGTTGTCGAGATCGAGACTACTGTCATGCCTCATAAGCTTCTCTCCGCCGTGCAGGAGATAGAGACAACGCTCGGGAGGGAGAGGGAGGCGGAGTGGGGGCCGCGCACCATTGACCTGGACATCCTGCTTTATGACGACGAAATAATCTCTGATGACAAGCTTCAGATACCGCATCCACTGCTCCATGAAAGGACGTTCGTCTTAAGGCCGCTGGCTGAGATAGCACCCGATGCCGTGCACCCCATCCTTGAGAGATCGATCCGCGAGCTCTATGAGGAGAAGAAATTGGAGGCCGGGGAGAAATACGATGACGAGCTCCCGGGCTTCAAGGAGATAAAGGGCGGCGTGGTGGACGATTTTGAGCGCTGGTAAGGAATAGGGAAAATAAACAATAAAAACCCTCGCCTCAA
>Ga0315282_10013352_pt1 | contig 12400 bp, 7 predicted proteins | sample YL17G07_20_MG_FD_203693 | JGI IMG/M metagenome (GOLD analysis project Ga0315282, IMG submission 203693) | Sediment microbial communities from Yellowstone Lake, YNP, Wyoming, USA - YL17G07_20 | ecosystem: Environmental > Aquatic > Freshwater > Lake > Sediment | place: USA: Wyoming | collected... | reverse complement strand
GTCGAAGTGGACACCCCTCGCGTTGGAATCAAAGCAATGAGCGCGGCAACGATGAGAAGCTTATCCGCTAAAGGATCGAGGAATGTTCCTAAGGTGGTCACCAAGCCCCGCCGCCTGGCGAGATACCCATCGATCGTATCCGTGACCGCGACCAATAGAAAGAGAAGAGCTGTTATGAATTGATATCTCTGGCCGGCGTAAAAGAGCAGGAGAATAATGAGTGGGATGGCAAGCACACGAATAGCGGTCAACCCGTTCGGCAGGGTGAAAATCTGTTGGCGACTGAGTTTCTCCATGAATGGGGTCTATTTCGCCCGAGGGCAAGACATTGTGTTGGAGGTCTACTGTCTGTAATACTGGTAATAATTCAGAACTCTGTGGACGTAGTCGACCGTCTCCCGATAAGGAGGGATGGACCCTAATTCTGCGACGAGATTCTCTCCGGCATTGTACGCGGCTAGGGAGAGACGGAGATCATTGTTAAAAAGGTAGAGCAGATATTTGAAGTAGCGTACTCCTCCATCAATATTATCTCTTGGATTATACACGTTGGATACATTCATTCGCTGGGCTGTATCCGGCATAAGCTGCATGAGCCCCCTTGCTCCTTTCCTTGAAACCGCCTGAGCGTTGAACCCGGATTCCGCGCGAATGATGGCCTTCACCAGGGCAAAATCGATCTCGTATTTTTGAGCAAATTCGGAAATCAAATGATCATAGGCAGTGGAATCCCTGATATAACCGTAGGAAGCCGTGGTCATGTTCGGTCCCCCCAGCCCGTCCTCCTTTTCACGGATGTAAAGCTTGAATTTTGAATCCCGGGGGCAGTTTGTGAAATGGATAACCCCATTTTCATCTTCATAACGATAAATCCCAGCCTGCAGGGTTGATGCGAACCCAACAATGCAGAGAATCACTATAACAACCATCAGTCTGTTCGGCGTGAACAAATATCTCTGGTTATTGCGAAACATTAAGCCGTCTCAACCCCACTCTCGTTCAGATCCCGAACACTCGTTTGCCTAACATGTTGACGACTATTGGCACCCTGAGCAGTAAAAATTGGTAAAAAACCTACCATAACTTGTCACCACTGTCAACCTAATTCTGAAACAACAAGAGGGTAAAAGTATTGAATTTTCTTGTGATTTAAGGGCCTTAAGAACCCTCTCAGCTAGACCAACAAAACATGAATCCTGCAATCTCTATGCCGTGTTTTGTCGGGATAGCACGGAGACCTCTTGACGTTCACGACGATTGCGAAAAAAAAGGTTTGAGCTCTCCGCACAGCTCTTCCGGAGAAACAACACAGATGACTTCCTCATGGAGCTTTTCGAAATAGTTGATGTCGCTCGTGTTCCACGGCGGGATCAATATCCTTGGAACAAGCCTTGCGTAAACCCGGGACTGAACCCCTTCAGTGTTTCCAGAAAAAATCGAAAGATTGAAACTATCAATATGCTTTGCCTTGAAAAATCGGAACACTCTGATCAAACCTTCAGAGAAAGCTCTCCAATCGTCCAGGGTCACCTCTTTCAGAACACAGCGCTGGGAAAAAAGAATCAAGACTTCTCCCAGAATGCCCCCTGGAGAAAAGGCCATGAGAAAATGGATGTCTCCTTGGTTCCCTGCATAACGCTCATCGGTCTTCATTTCCTGGACAAGCCAATCCTCCCAGAAGGAACGACCATCACGTGCCTCATACTGTTTCAGACCCTTTAAGACCTTTGCATGCGATGCGGTGGCAGCATCTTCGATAACAACCTGGAGGTGAGGGTGAAACAGTCCACCGCCCGATTGGGGAAGGTAGTTCCAGTTAATCGACGTGTAGCTGAAAGTCGGATCTCTCTTTTCTACCCTTGCGATCGCCTCCTGCGCCACGAGAAACCCATCCATCAGGACTTCGGTTGAGAGTTGATCGAGAGAAAGGAAATGTTCCTTGCTCAGAACAACCACCCAGCTATGCCGGGCATAAGGGAAGGAATTCGGGAAAAGCGAGGCTCCTCCTCTCTGCAACCTCCCCTCGGAGGCGATCTCTGGAATGAACAGGGGAGTCAAGGCACAAAGTTGTTCTGGACAGAAAGGGCAGTTCTTTTTCGATGCCTCCAGCACCTCCTCATTCACTTTGATCTCGGGGATCTTCCTCCTGAAAGAGACGATGCGTGAGATATGCCCCGTGAGAGGATCTTTCCTCATTTCAAAGGAGATGCTCTTCCTCGCGAAATTCTCCTTGGGGTCGAGGAACCACGCCTCATCCTTTCGTCTATAAAATTCAATTTTATTCACACGTCCTTGCCTCCTCTGGATTCAAGAACACCCAAGGGCCGAGATAAACCCCCTTTCGTCTCTCCGTCAGAGGGACATTTTTCCCATGGCGCGGTCGAGAGCAGCCTTGGCGATATTGAAGTCGGCTAGTGCACTCACATAGTTCACCCTGGCCTGGGCCAGCAGAACCACGGCATCGAGAACATCGGTAGCGGTGGCAACCTGATACTTGTATCGTTCCTCATTCATTCTTAGGTTTTCCTCGGCTTGCTCGATCGACTTTTCTGACACGCCGACGTTCTTCTCTGCCCGAAGCATTTCAAGATAAGCCTGCTTTACCTCAAGAACGATGCTATCGATAAGTTGGTTCTTCGAATTCTCAGCCTGGTTGACTCTCACTTTACTTTCGCCAACCTTATAGTACGTCTTTCCCCAGTTGAAGATGGTGAAGGTCGCAACCCCTTCAATGGTCCAACGCTCATCTCGCAAATCACCGTTCAAGTAAAAGGCGTCCGAACCCCTTACATAGTTTCCTGCGAGACTCAGGGTTGGCCAGTATTCACTCTGGGCAATTTTGACTGCCTCTTTTGCCTGGCCGATGCTTAGCTCAGAAGCCCGGATTTCAGGCCTTTGAAGGAGCGCTTCTCCAAGAGCCTCATCAAATTTGAGAGGAAAAGGTTGGTAGCCGAGAATATCGACCACACTTAAGGGAGAATTGATGTCTCGTCTCAGTAGCGTATTGAACGATGATTTTGAAAGAGCCAGGTTGTTCTCAGCACTCACCAAGGCCTGTCGCGCATTGGCAAGCCTCACCTCTGCCTGGAGGACATCATTCTTGGCTACAAGGCCCACATCGAAAAAGGCCTGTGCCACCTCGAGTTGGGCTTCAAATTGCTTGACGGCCTGCGTTGCGACGTCCACAAATTTCTCAAACCGGAGAATGTTGAAATATCCTTCCCTTACTGAGAGAATCAGATCCCGCTTCAGAGCCTCCACGTTTGATTTGGAGATATCGATTCCTAACTGTTCCAGGCGATAGGTAGACGAGAGCAAACCTCCCGTGAAAAGAGGCTGACCCAATGTGGTGCTAAAATTGTACAGGTCCCTGGTTTGTCCTGCGGTTTCTATTCCCCCAAACCCCGCAACCCGCCGGACCCCTAAGGCAACGGGGTCGCTGTATCGTGTATAGCTATAATCTCCCGTCCATAACGGGAAGAAGTCACTTCGGGCTGCCTTCGTCTTGAACTCAGACCCTTTTACATCTTCGAAGGCCGACCGGAGTTGCAAGTTTCGCTCCAAGGCAATCTGAATGCTTTCTTCCAGAGTGAGTGGGGCTGGAGCCTCCTGGGCCCATCCAGCTGTCGCCAAGAGAAGTATCCATACAAACAACCCTATTATCCATCTCGTTTTCATTGATCTCGCGACCTCCTTTGCGTTTTCCAACTTCCAAACAAACGTGTGTCCAGCATTTCTCGTCACCGGACTATGTGGATGCGTTTTAACATCATTAAGAATTGTTTATCCCCTTGACCGGCAAATGCCCCGTAAGCCCCGCCCTTGAGAGCGGGATCAAGGGGCAAAATACTAAAGTAATCTACCTTACCGGGAAGCCACGCCCTTTAGGGCGTGGAACTTCACTTACTTTGCGAATAGTCCTCTATTTCTTAACCTTTGAAGGAAAAACTTGTCAAATGACACGCTATTTTTGTTTCATGGTTTCGAGCCATTGAACCGTCGCCAGAAGGAACTTACCCATCTCCTCCAGTCCTCTCTCGTCAAGGAGTGAGAACCGATCACGTTGGGTGTGAAGATGCCATCCCTCCCCTGAAACACTGGTGAGACCAAGAGCAGGGATGCCCACGCGGCCAAAGGGGAGATGATCCATCATAATTCCCTTGAGAAAGGGGATTTTGCGAAGATAAAAGCCTTTCTCCCTTGCGAACATCAGTACCTCGGTTAACCATTTGTTCCCTTCTCTGCCGACAGCGCATGCCCTCATTTGACCTCTCGCCCCGACACTATCCACATTGATGACCAATGCCTGCTTCTTCACCATGTCCGTTCCATGCATTCGTTGAAACATTAGACTGCCCAAGAGGCCAAATTCTTCAGCGTCCGTGAAAAGAAAAACAGGATCAATGTTCTTGAGTGGAATTTCTCTTAAGCTTTTAGCTACTTCCAGAAGGACGCCGACCCCGGACGCGTTGTCCACCGCGCCGTCTGAGCCGTTGTCGTTCCTGGTGAAAATGAACAGAACGTTTAGCCCAACAGTCACGAAGAAACAGCCCTGGATCCACGCTTGAAGTGTCACCGGCGTGCTACCCATCCAAGTTCGAGAGACACCAATCAACACCCAGAAACTGAAAATACCCGCTGATAAAGAACCCAGAAGAAGGCAAATTGCTCTGGCGAAAAGGTTCAGGTACTGACTCTTACTGTCATAGTGCGTAACAAAAAAGAGAGGGCTCTTTTCCTCAAGGCTTGGAAAAGTTGCCAGAATGTTCTTTGACCGAATGCCACGACTTGAGCTTTCCGATACGATCCATCCTCCGAATCGGATCCAAAATCTGTCCCAACCCACGATCCACAAGAGAGAGGTAGCCGCAAGGATGAAGGCAAGAAGTGGAATGTGTTTGAAAGCAAACCAGGTGCCTCCAAGGAGGATGATAGAAATGAATGAAAACCCGTTGAACCAGACCCACGGAGGGAGCAGAATCGAGAAGTTCTCTTCCTCTACTTTGCACCCCAATTCGTGGAGCTGGCCAATGATCTTCTCAGCCGCTTTGACATGCCCGTCGGTTCCTGTTTTTCGAGGAAAGGCAATCCGTTTTGCATAATGCAGAGCTTCGATTCCATCGAATTCAGACTTTTCCGGCATCACAACTGTCCCTTTCATACGATCACCACTTCTTAACCATTTTCATCCAATCGTTTACGAAGTGCAAGCCAACGCTTCGGTGCTATGCTGAAACGCGACGAAGGAATAAGTCGCTCCTGGACCTGTCGCATGTCCCCATGACTGAGGCTTTTCGCCTCAATCAACATTTCTGTTGACAACAAAAGAGCATCACGCATAATCTATCATTGAATAAGCCAGATCGGCGTCGGGGTGCAAGTGGTGAACTCGAACAGATTTTCCATCTGCTTGATCCTGTATCTCATCTTCGCTCTAAGTTTATTGTTTCTCATGTCTCCTGTCATGGCTTCTGATCCTTACCTTCAGAAACGAACACAGATGGTTCAAAAGGACATCCAAGGGAGGGGCGTTAAGGATCCAAATGTCCTTGAAGCCATGAAAAAAATCCCACGCCACCTCTTTGTTGATGAATCTTTCAAAGAAGAGGCCTATGCCGACCACCCCCTTCCCATCGGAGAGGGACAGACCATCTCACAACCTTACGTCGTCGCCTTAATGTCAGAGGCTTTGCGGCTCAGACCAGAAGACCGAGTGCTTGAAATTGGAACCGGTTCTGGATACCAGGCCGCAGTGATAGCGGAAATCGTCAAAGAGGTTTACACCATTGAAATCCGAAACTCCCTCGCAGAATCAGCGTCAAAGCGGCTTCAGGAATTGGGTTACAGGAACATTCACATAAGATGTGCAGACGGGTATTTCGGCTGGGAAGAGGTTGCTCCCTTTGACGCCATTATAGTCACTGCCGCTTCGAACCATATCCCCCCTGCTCTCCTCAAACAACTCAACGAAGGGGGACGGCTCATCATTCCGGTAGGAAGTACCACGTTCCAACAGACACTCACCCTCGTAACCAAGGAGAAAGGTGATCTCCAGGTTGAACAACTTGGGGGGGTCATCTTCGTTCCTCTGATCGGAGAGGTGGAGAAGAAAAGATAGCGAACCCCAAGAGATAGGCCCCTGCCCCTGCCCAAAGAACCATCTGAAACCCTAGCGCCATGGCCAGCATGATCGCCAGAAGCGGTGCTAAAACCGAAAAGCACCCGTTGACTGCCCACGCCCAAGGGATCAGCCTTCCATGGCTCTCACCGAGAGTCTTGAGGGCGAAGGGAAATGGAATCCCCATGGGAAGCCCCAAAATGAAAAGCAGGAAGCATACGAATAAGATCCGCAGAGCCAACGAATATGTCGAAATCACCTCCGAAAAGTGGGGAAGAACGATACTAGTGAGAACAATGAGGCCTGCGATGACAGCCGCTACCCACCGACTTCTGAAATGGTGAACCCAATGGCTGAGCAGACTCCCCGTTCCAGACCCCAGGAGAAGAGACGTCAAGACCGCCGCCACCGCATAAGAAGGGTGTTCTAATGGAAGAATCATTTTTTCTATCAGGGCGATCTCAACAAACATGAATCCAATTCCAAGGCAGGCAAAGAGAGAAAGAACCTTGAGCTGGCGTGCGAAGCCTAAAGAGCAAGTGGAGTAACCCCCCGAAACTTCCTTTTTCCCAAACAGAACTGGAAGCAGAATGAGAAAGGAACTGAGAAGTAGCACCTGGACAAAGGCGGCTGGCAGAAGGTAGCCTTCCTCAATGAAGAATTGCCACTTTTCTCCCATTTGATGATAGATCTGACGAAGATTTTCGAGCTTGAGGTAATAATTGAAAAATGGGTTCTGGTCGTGGACTGGCTCAATGTCGAAGAGGTACGATTTAATGAAACCCCTTCGCGTGTCAGGGTTCAAGAGATTCTGAAATCCGACAAAATACTCGTTGGAGGCCATTCGAACATGGATATTCGTTTCTTCCTCCTTCACTCCAGGACAGTGAACAAGGTCGAACTTTCTCTCTCTCGAGAATTTCCTAATCGCTTCCACTTCCTCAGGATTCCAGGGGGTCCGCTTTGCAATGATACACAGACTCCCCCAGCTGCGGATGGCGGCAATTCGACGTTCAGCCTCCCCTAGCCCAAGCCCTTCCATAGCAGTTGCAAGCGTTGCCAGCAGCCTCCATTCAGTTCTCGGAGGCAGAAGGATGAACAGGTTGATGCTCAGAACCCCATCAGGCTTCAGAGATTGAAGATAGGTCTTAAAGGCCTCCACCGTAAACCGGTAGTCCTCTGAAATGCCGAAAGACCCGGAAGGGATGGGCCTCAGGAACGAGATCTCGATCAGATCGTACTGTTTTTGCCTGGAACGAAGCCATGATCGTCCAAGCCCTGACCATGTCTGCTTCGAGTAAATTTCCCCCGAAAAGGCGCTCAACTCTTTGGCGATCGTCTCCATGAGGAACGGGGTGCTTTCCACCTTATCAATACTCCTCGCGCTGTAATGCTCTGCCAGAAGTACATGGAGGCCACCCTGCGGATCAAGGATCAAAACGTCGTCTCGTTTCCCCACCTCGTAGGGGAGTGCGGCGGGGAGATAAGAAAGGAACCCCATCGAAGCTGGATCGCGAGGTGAGGTGATGGCATTGATCTCTCCTCCATCGATCGAAAAGCCGATCTGTTCTGGCAGGGGCTCAAAATAGGTAAGGCTGAGACCAGGAGCAAACCTCACCGAAGGACTCCTGAAGAAATCAATTCTGGAAAAGGGACTGTCATACGTCCCCAAGCGTTCTGCTCCAGGGTATCTCAAGGCCACCTGAAGACCTTTATAGGAAGACATTCTGAGTTGAACAAATTCGGGGAGAAGAATCAACATCCCGAGATTCAGAAGGATGAGAATCAGGGCCAGGACACGGATCGTTCTCCTTGGAAGCATAAGACAGGCCACCAAAGCGACCATGGAAAGGACAAAGATTAATCGCTCGGGGCCGAGAAGGGTCATCCCTCCAAGAACTCCCAGGGAACCTGCGCCTGCACCCAGCAGGTCCGCCCCATAAATGAGGCCTGAGTCCTGGCTCAGAGAAGAAAGGGCTGTCGCGATGATCAATCCCGTCATGAAAAATGGAACGGTAAGCACCATGTAATACAAGCCGATGTAAATGATTTGGAATTCAGACCACGACAGGGCCACCGGGTCAAAAGGAATTTGATTGGCAATGAGGGTGCTCGCTGAGAGGGTTGCGCCAAGGCCAAGACCGTAAGAGCCAAGATGAGCGGGATGTCTGAGCCTCGGAAACAAAGCGAGGATCGTTCCACTGGCACCGAGACCGAGCATGGCAATGCTTACCATCATGAAGGCGAAATGGTACCAGAGAGAAATAGAAAAGATCCGCGTGAGGAGGATCTCATAGGCCAGGGCCGAAAAAGAGCAGAGACCGACGAAAATGAAGATTCTCGAACCGTTTCTCATACGGTATGCGTTCAAGGCAGAGGGCAGCCACGGGCAAGTCGGCTGGATGCCCCGCCTTGTGGCGGGGAGGAAAGCCGACCATGTAATTATTTTTACATCTCCCGGAAGCCCCGCCCTGTGCCTGCCTGCCGGTAGGCAGGGGCGGGAAGCTTCATCCCTCCTGGTTAACGGCAGGGCTATCGAATCTTGAAATTGATGCGGCTATCCTTCAGATTCTCCTTCTTCTCCGGGGCAAGGGATTTGGGCTCAACGATAAAGACCCTTTCTGATTCGATGCCCGCCTTAAGCAAGGCATCTCTCACTTTCGCGGTCCGGTGAGAGGCAAGGGATCTTAGGTCAGTTTCTTCTATGACGATGTGGGTCATCATAAGCTTTTCCATCTCTGGGACGGGAATATCCTTATCCAGGCCAATAATCGTCTTCGGTTTAGGAAACTTCTCTTCCTTGTAAGCCATTTTGAGATATTTAGGATACTCGACGGATTCTATAGTAATCTCATCGACGGAGGCGGCTGACTGTCCCTTCTTGGCCATCTCCTTAGCCTTTTGAGCCTTCACCTTTCGGTCGAACGTGAGCTGTCGCAATCCTTCCTTGTCCTTTTCCAAATCAACATGACCTTCAATGTCGAGCTTGATACCCGGTCTTTGTTGCAGAATCTTGATCAGTGTGTTGATCTTGTTTTCGTTGGGGCCCTTGATGTCTGCACTTCCATAGTCAAATTCGAGGTATTCAAGATGCTCCCCCCCTCCAAAAACTGCCCCTAGGAGAGCAAACGGGGATGTCGCAGCTTTTACTAGAAGATTCCCAATGATCTGCATCACCACGCTGAATACGCTGAATTTGGGGTCATCGAGGCTTCCACCCACGGGGAGGTCGAGTCGTATTTCACCCTTCGGGTCCTTAAGAAGGGAGATCGCCAGCTTCACCGGGAGCTTGGTCGCTCCGGGACTTTCGACCGGGTCTCCGAGGGTGAGTTGATCGAAGAAGATTTTGTTTTGCGATTCGAGTTTCCGCTTGACGATGAGATATCGGAGATCCATCGACACTTTTCCTTTCTCGATGGTGTATCCGACATACTTTCCCGAGTATGGCGTCATTGGGCTGAGTTCGATATCGTTGAACTTGACATTGAGATCCACCAGGAGATCTTTACTGAGGGGGTTGACCTTTCCCTTAATTTCCAAGGGGCCACCCCCCTCCAACCTACCCCTGAGATCAACCTCGGCCGTCTTCACCTCCTCCGGAGAGAGTCCAGAGATCCTTCCTGCAAGCTCCACCATGTTGACCGAATAGTTCGGTTTAATGAAATTGTCCGTGAAGTCAATGGTGCCCCCCTGGAGAGTGATCAATCCGATCGTGATGTCCTTTGGACTTTTTTGATCCATCTGTGCAGTGCTCTCACCGCTTCCTGCGGAACCACTGGACAGGGATGCCTTGGGCTCTTCTTTTTTGCCAAAAACGTGCTGAAGGTTGATGGTTCCATCCGGATAGATCATCACCCGGGCGTAGAAATCCGTCAGGGCGATTCCACCGAGGTGGACATGGAATGGGTTGATCCCCACGTCGATCTGACTCAACGCCAGGGATTCCCATTTCAGGAATTCTTCGGCATTCACCTTGTCAATGGAAGCGAAATGGGTAATGGCCGAATCTCCCTTATACGTCAGACGCATCCCTTTTCCCTCTGGGTTGCTCACGGAAAGCAGACCGGTCGTCGTGATACCGCCATCCTGAACGATCATTTTCACTCGGTCTGCAAAATAGGGCTGGAAGGCATTGACCGGAATCTCTTTCAAACCCACCTTCAGGTCAGCGAAGAGGGGCTGGATACCAATAGGTCCTTCGATGGAGATCGTTCCCTTCTGATTGAGCCGAAGACCAAGACTGAGATTTCCTTTTTCCTCTTTAGAGGTCGATAGGTTCTCGGCCTTCAGGTGAATTTCCTCCGCCGTCAGATTCGCAGGATCTTCTGGCATCGCATCTTCAAACCTGGCCGTGTACTGATCCACCAGAACCCTAGCCACTTTGAACTGCCAAGCGTTCTCTGCACCCGATTCCCCTCCCGGTGTCTGTCCTGCTTCCAGGCCGGGGGAAGGAGGGATAAGCTGCTGAAGATTCAGCTGACCATCTTTCAAACGTTTGATCAGGATCGTCCCTCTCTCAGTGGAAACCTCTCCAAGCGAAACGTTCTTTTTGGTTAAATCCAGTCCGGCGTTCTTGACGCTGAGGGCGGGAATCTTAGCAAAGGGCTCGTCCTCGTCTCTTTTCTTTAACTGGATCTTCTCCAACGAGGCCAAAAGTCCTGACAGAGAGATCCCAGGTTCATTCCCTCCCTGGGCAAACCTGTAACGGGTTGAAAGATTGAGCCGACCGTCTTCAATGTCAAAAAGCACACGTTCACTGTAATAGGACGAATACTTCTTGATGGGAATCGATTTGATCTCCAGATCCCCCTCGGTGAAAAGCGGATTGATACAAAGTTCTCCCTCCACCTTGATGTTTTCATTCGCCTCCGTCTTCAGAGTCAATGTGTACCCGGATTTCTTATCTTTCTCATTGTTGAAATGATCAACCTTCAAGTCGATGGGACTTAGAATCGTCTTGAATGGCTCCTTCTGAGAGAGATCCGAAAAGGTGACCTTGCCTCCTTTCAGTTCGATCTCATCCGCATCGATGGCCGCTGGGGGGCCTTCGCCCTTTTTCATGGCCTCGGCTCTCTCTTCAATCCTAGGAAAACGTGATTCTACGTTGAGCACACCCGCCTGATTCCGCACGAGATTCAGCTCAGGGGATTGGATCACTATTCGTGAAAGATGAAAGGTCCTCAGGAGAGGTTCGGCGGAGGCGATAGAGACATCCAAGCGTGGAAGTCTGAACAAAGGATTATTCTTCTCGTCGTCGATAGCAAGCTCTTTGAGAGTCACGTCACCTGTGATCTTGACAGAAGGCTTCTTGTCTCTGGAGATGACAAAAGCAACACTTGTCTTAGTATCCATCAAAGCCGAAGGGACCTTGAAATTCAATTTCATCGGTAGGTAAGCAAGGTAATGCGGGATATTCAGGTCAGTGAAGTTAATGTCGAATGCGGTCTCATGGGAGTCAGCGAAAACCTTCGTCTTTCCACTTAAGGAGTAAGGGGCCCCATTGATCTTTAAGGAAAGTGCCGGCTCAACAGATGTCTGAATGTAGTAGGGAATATTCGAAATAAAGGGGATTTGAAGCTCGAGGTCTCTCACCGTATGTTGCACCTGCTTCACTTTATCCCAAAAATCGATGTTCCCCTTTTCAATCTTGATGTTGTTCAGAGAAAAACGAAGAGGCTTTTTCTCTTTTTCGGGTGCAGGAGCCTTCGTCTCCATCAGGTCTGAGAAGTTGTAGGAGCCATCCTCACGCCGAGTCAACTTCAGATAGGGGTTCTTGATGTTGATCTCTCGCAGAACGAGGGCTCGTCGGATGACGGAGACACTCTGGAGATTCAAAAAGACCTCATCGCACGAGACAAACGTCTCCGAACTCATCCGTTCTTTGACCTGAAAACCTTCCACTTTGATAGAAAGTGTGTATGGGTTTAATCGGACCTTGTTGATGGAAACGTCTCGGTGAAGGTTCTTAGAAAGCTGGTCGATCAAAATCGATTTTAAGAGAGGAGGAACAATAAAGAAACCCACCAACGTAAAAACGATCACAAACGCACCACATCCGAGCAATATCTTCTTAAGGTGTCTGGTGGTAGGTTTCTTGAAACCTTGCTTCATGGCGTTTTTCTCCTCCCTCTCCTCAGGCCCCTGTGTGAAGCTCTCCGCGCACAGCGCGGGGCTTCCCGGAAATGATTCATTATCTAAATTGTGCCCCTTGACCTCGCTCACAAGGTGGGGCTTGCGCGGCACGCTCCGGCCAAAGAGCTACGGTCACGCGGCATCCGGTCA
>Ga0315282_10013351_pt1 | contig 12400 bp, 12 predicted proteins | sample YL17G07_20_MG_FD_203693 | JGI IMG/M metagenome (GOLD analysis project Ga0315282, IMG submission 203693) | Sediment microbial communities from Yellowstone Lake, YNP, Wyoming, USA - YL17G07_20 | ecosystem: Environmental > Aquatic > Freshwater > Lake > Sediment | place: USA: Wyoming | collected... | reverse complement strand
AATACGACCACCGCTATCACGGCGATCATTATTACCAGCCATATGGCAGCGATGATCACTACCAGGCGCACGGAGCTCCCGCCACCATCGCCCGCAGCGGCCTCCTCCTGGGCAAGAGCCGGGAAAAAGCTACCCATAAACAATAGCACGGCAACGGCCAAAGCTAAAAGCAGCAACCCTTTCTTCATCTTGCACCCCCTGTTTCACATGTCCATACCGGCGATCACTTAATTAGAACGGCCCCCAGCGGATTCAGACCAGCCTTAAAATGAGCAGGGCCACCAGGGTGATGGCGATGGCCAGGGCCCCCAGGGCGATATCCCGGTTGAGGCGCCTGACCGCCTCCGGGAGCATCCTGCGGGTTTCGGAGCGCAGCCTCCTTTCTTCCCTTTTGAAGGTCACCTTAACCCGCTTCCTGACCTTGGCATAGCTCCATCCCCCACCCGTAAGTACGGACTCGAATTTTTTGGCCGCCCTGGTGTACCAATACTCTATACGCGTCTCCCTGGGGAGTTTGATGGCGAAGGGGTCGAACTTGAAGATCTTGAGGTCGAAGAGGTCGGAGGAGGCGGCGTAGAGGATCACGGCGAGCCCGGCCAGCCCGGCCATAAAGGCCGCGAATACATCCTTCGCCAGACCGTTCTCAGCCAGAATCCTTACCACCGCCAGGATATTTATCTCCATCTCCTTTTACACTTCCGCCTTGCTAACCCGAGCTACGAGCTACGAGCAAAGTATCCTACAACTCCTCATTTCATTCCGGCTCATAAAAGCCTCATGATCAGGAACAGGGTCAGCGAAACCGCGATGACCAGGGCGCCCACGGCGATATCCCCCTGGTATTCGCGTATAGCAGGCAGGAGCCTGGTCCGGGTATCACCGTAACGGGTTATAGCGATCTCTTTAACCCGGTTGTATGGCCGTTGCGTAAGGGCGGGGTAGATCACCTCCCTCACCAGGCACACTATCCCGGAAGCCCCCCGCTTGGATCCTTTCACCACCTGTTCCTTTACCGGGACGTAGGCCCTCTGCCCCGCGTAGAGCAAGGAAAGCGAACCCTTCGCCCCCTGGACATACCAGTAATCCACCCCTAGCCATCGGGGCAGGCGGATGGTAAAGATATCCGGGCCCCGGCGCCGGGCATGGAAGAGGTCCGGCCAGGCGCCCAGCGTGAAGATGGTTATGCCGATGGCCAGGGGGAGGAAGATCTCCTTGATGTTCCCCCACAGGAAGATGGGGGTTTGAGCCACGTGCTCCGCCAAGCGAGGATCAAAGCCCGGCACGGTCCTCACCACGGGACCTATCAGCCTCCCCAGCAATACGCCCGGGAAGAGGCCGCCCACGAGCACCCCGGCGGCCAGGAGCCCCGTTCCGGCGAGCATCCAGGCGGGCGCCTCCTTCACGCGCTCCAGGTGCCCGGCGTTCTCCGGCAACGGCCGGCGGAAGAAGGCGTAGTAGGTCATCTTGATTATATAAGCGATGGTCCCGCCGCTGGTGATGATGAACAGGAGCTCCGCCGCCTTTATCCAGCCGGCGGTGGCCAGATGGGAGTGCTCCGCCAGGTGGTGAGCCTCCAGCACGGCATGGTGCAGAAGGGTCTTGGACACGAAGCCGTTGAAGAGGGTGATGCCCATGATACCCAGGGCGGCGATACACCAGAATATGGTGGTCAATGGCATACGTTTCCACAGGCCGCCCAGCTTGAACATGTCCAGCTCGTGCGCGCAGAATAGGATGGAGCCGGCTAAGAGGAAGAGACATCCCTTGAAGAAAGCATGGTTGATGATATGGTAAAGGCTTCCTCCCATTCCGATGGCGCCCTCCGGCCCCAGGTACGCCATGCAGCCCACCCCGAAGAGGATATATCCCATCTGGCTCACGCTGGAGTAGGCCAGGGTGCGTTTTATATCCCTTTGGACCAGGGCCAGGAGCATCCCCGCGAACATGGTGACGACGGCGATGCAGATCACGGCGAATCCCAGCGCCTGCACGTTGGAGGCCAGCCCGGCGGCGCCGTGGACGGCCCCCTCCGCGGCATGTCCCGCCCCCCCCACCACCTGGGTTTCCGCTTCATGGGCGGCGGGCTGCTGGTAGAAGGTGAGCACGGTCCTCAGGATGCCGTAGGCGCCGGCCTTGATCATCACCCCGGAGAGGAGGGCGCTGGCCGGCGAGGGAGCGGCGGGGTGGGCGTCGGGCAGCCATATATGCAGCGGCACCATGCCCGCCTTCACCCCGAAGCCCGCTATGAGGCATACCAGGGCCACTACCTTGAAGGAACCGGAGAGCCAGGCGCACTCCGCCAGGGGCTTGAAGGCCACCGTGCCCGTATATCCCAGATAGAGGAAGATACCCATAATCAGGCTCAGCCCGCCGACGACGGTCATGCAGATATATTTTGCCGCCGCCGACCGGGCTTTCGCCGTCTCGGAATGGATGACCAGGACATAGGCCAAAAGGCCCATGGCCTCGAAGAACAGGTAGAGGCTGAAGAAGTCCTGGACCATGAAAACCCCCAGGGTGGCCGTCTCGGTGAGCAGCATGAAGAGGAAGAACCGGGTTCTCTTGTGCTCGTGGTCCATGTACCGGAAGGCGTGGAGGGATGCGGCGAGCCACAGCACCGCGGCGAAGAAGGCGAAGAAGGCCCCCATGGCGTCCACCTCCAGGTTGCCCACGAAGCGGTCGCCGATGCGTATGATGTCCAGGTTGAAGTAGACGGGGCCGCCGGCAAAGACCTTGACCAGCAGCAGGAACACCACGCCCAGGGTCGCCCCGCTGGCCGCCACAACCGCCCAGTTGCGCAGGCGGGCCCGCTTCTCACCCGCCGCGGCGGCACAGGCCGCGCCCGCCAGGGGAATCCCGAGGGCCAGGGCGGGGAGGTACGAAAAAGCGAGTACGGCTATCTTCTCGGTGCTCAAACCTTCAACCTCACCGCCCTACGGAAAGATCACGTTAACCACCCTGCTCACCAGGGAGTAGGGGAACCCGGGGACGGTCACCCAGATGCCTACGATGACCACCAGGACGGCCAGGATAACCACCGGCACCACCAGCTTGTGGTCCGCCTCCTTACCGAAGACCAGCTTCGGCCTGTGTCCCTTCTCCTCCTCATCCCCATCCCAGCGGAAAAAGGCGATATAGATGATGGGCAGGAAATAGGCCGCGTTGAGCAGGGCGCTGGTTAAAAGGATCACGATATAGACGGGCAGGCCGGCCTCAAGTGAGCCGTTGCCCAGCAGCCACTTGGTGATGAAGCCGACGGAGGGCGGGGTCCCCATCATGGCCAGCGCGCAGGCGGAGAAGCAGATCATGGTTATGGGTAGCTTATACCCTATCCCCTTCATCTCGGAGATGTTCTTCTTACCGGTTTTTACCAATATAATCCCGGCGCAGAGGAACAGGCAGCCCTTCATCAGGGCGTGGTGGGTGAGGTGCATCACCCCTCCCAGGGCCCCGTCGTGGGTGAGCATGGCCACGCCCAGTATGATGTAGGACACCTGCCCGATGCTGGAATACGCCAGCCGGCGCTTGAGGTTGTCCTGGGTGAGGGCGAAGATGGAGGCCACCACGATGGTGATACAGGCCAGGACGGCCAGGACGATAAAGACTCCCAGCTCCCGCATGAGGTCCACCCCGAAGACGTTGAAGACCACGCGGATGATGCCGAAGGCCCCCGCCTTGAGGATCACGCCGGAGAGGAGAGCGCTGGCCGGAGAGGGGGCGGCGGGATGGGCGTCGGGCACCCACCCGTGCAGGGGCATGATGGCCGCCTTCACCCCGAACCCGGCCAGGTAGGTGAAGAAGATGGTCATGAGGGCGGCGCGGCTGGCCATTTCCAGGCTCAGGACACCGTACTCCTGGAAGCCCAGGTTCCCGCCTCCCCAGAAATAATGGGCCACAACGGAGAAGAAGAGCACCGTGCCCGCGGAGACGGCGTAAACCAGGTACTTATACCCGGCCCGGCGGGCCAAGGTCGTCTCCTCGTGGATGATCAGGGGATAGGAGCCGAAGGTCATCATCTCGTAGAAGATGAAGTAGGTGAACATGTTGGCGGCGAACGCGCACCCGAGGAGAAAGGACTCGCACAGGGCCATGAAGGCGAAAAAGCGGTTCTCCTTGTGGTCGATGTAGCTGATGGAATAGAGGGTGGCCAGCATCCACAGGAAGGCCAGGATGAGGGCGAAGTAGTAGCCCAGGGTGTCCACGGTGAAGCGCATCTCCAGCCCCTCCACCAAGCCGGCCAGCTTGATGGTGTAGGTGTTTCCGTCCAGGATGCCCGGCAGCATGACCAGCACCACCCCGAAGGCGGCCAGAGACCCCAGGAAGCACAGCCACAGGCGGAGCCTGCGCGACTTCTTGGGCATGGCCAGGATAACCACCAGCGATATCCAGGGCAGAAGCATCGCTAGCAATGGTATTACCGAGAACGTGCTCTTTTCAGGCATCAACTACCCCCTTTTTGCTCACAATAAGAACTTCGCCGCCCGCAGCAGCGATGGAATTAAAAGCGACGAGAATAACCCGAAGAAAAGGGTCCCCGCGGAGAGGATCCAGATGGGTGCCAACATGGAGGAAGGAGCATCCTTGGAAACCGTTTCCCAGGCCCCCTCCTTCCCGGGCTGGAAAAACATGTAATAGATAACCCGGAGGCAATAGACCGCCGCCAGGATGCTTCCCAAAAGGAGGATCAGCGCGTAAGGCCACCTGTCCCTGGAGAAGTTGCCATATACCAGGTACCACTTGCTGATGAAACCCGCCGTGGGCGGGATCCCGATCACCGAGATGGAGGCCAGGGCGAAGGCGAAGCAGGTCCAGGGCATCTGCCTCCATGCCCCCTTGAGATCCTCGATGCGCCGGTACCCCTTCACGTAGATAAAGCTGCCCGCGCAGAGGAAGAGGCAGGCCTTGGCCAGGCCGTGATCGAGCATGTGGTACATGGCCCCGGCCACTCCCTCCGCGGTGAAGGCGGTAATCCCCAGGAAGATATATCCAACATGGCTGATGGTGGAATAGGCGATCATCATCTTCAAATCCTTCTGGAGGATAGCCATTATCCCCCCGTAGAGCACCGCCGCGGCGGCGAAAACGCTCACGGCGTCCAGCGTACCCCCGACGAGGTTGGTCGCGCCCGCGGTGAAGACGGAAAAGGTGATGCGCAGGACGGCGAAGGCGCTCACCTCCACCAGCAGGCCCGAGAGGATGGCGCTGATGGGAGAGGGGGCGATGGAATGGGCGTCCGGCAACCACATGTGGAGGGGGAAGAGCGCCGCCTTCACGCCGAAGCCGATGACGAAGAGGATAAAGGCCACCATGAGCACCTCGGTGTACCCGGACTCCGCGACGCGCGCCGACAGGTCGGCCATATTGAGGGTACCGGTCGCCGAGTAGAGGAAGCCTATGGCCAGGAGGACGATGATGGAGGAGGGCGCGCCCATGAGCAGGTACTTGAAGGCCGCCCGCACGGCGTTACGGTTGCCGGCGATGGCCACCAGGGCGTAGGAGGAGAGGGCCAATATCTCCATGAAGACGAAGAGATTGAAGATATCCCCGGTGGCGACGAAGCCGAGCATGGCCCCGGAAAGGAGGAGGAACAAGACGTAATAGGCGGTAAGCCTGCCCCCCGATACCTCCTTGAAAATATAAAGGCGGGAGAAGAAAAGGGCCAGGAGAGCTATACCGCAAACAATGAGCATCAGGAAGAGACCCACGTAATCCACGCGGATCTCGATGCCGAAGGGGGGATCCCAATTTCCCATGTGATAACTGAGGTAACCGCCGGCGGGCATGCGCCCCATAAGCAGGCTTCCGAGGATGGTCGAGGAAACCAGGGGGATCGCCGCCGCCCAAGGCACCCACTTCTGCCGCAGGTAGCCCAGGAAGGGCAGGAGCACCGCCCCCACCAGGGGGATGGTGATCATGAAGATGGGGAAATGGCGGTAGGCGCCCACTCAGCCCTCAGCCCCCTTTCCCTTTTCCCCTTCCCCTTCATCTTCCTCCTGCCGCATAAGGTGATCCACGTCCAGGGTGCCGTACTGGCGATAGAGCAGGATAACCAGGGATAGGGCCAGGGCGGTCACGCTGACCGCCACCACGATCCCCGTGAGGATAAGGGCCTGGGGTATGGGGTTGACCATCTGGCCGGGCTGGGCCCCGCCTACCCTGATGGGCGCGATACCGTTGTCCATGTAGCCGAGGGAGATGTAGAAGAAGAAAACGGCGGTCTCCATGATGTTCAGGCCGATGAGTTTCTTGATGATGTTGCGGCGCACGATGACCGTGTACAGGCCGATGCAGAAAAGCAGCATTGCCGCCACGTAGTGGTAATTATGGAACAACCGCAACTTCCTCCCCCTCCCGGATCATGCTGAAGAGGATGGATATGAAAACCATGGCGCCGCCCAGGCCTATCCCTATCTCCACCAGGATGGTCAACCATACCACCACGGCGGGCTGCAGGCTCACGGCGATGTGCGGCCAGGCGTAAGTGAGAAAGTTCCCTCCGCCCACCATGCCCAGCACGCCGACGGTAAAGAAGGTGAGGACCGCCGAGCCCTCCAGGGGGAGGCGCAGCTTCTGCGGGATGCGCTGCGAGGACTCGTAAAGACCGAAGACGGTGGTGAAGATGATCATGCTGGCCCCGATGATAGCCCCTCCCTGGAAGCCTCCCCCGGGAGAGATCTCCCCGTGGAGGATGGTATAGACGGAAAAGAGGATGATGAAGGGGACCGTGAAGCGCACCATGGTCTTCACGATGGTGCTGGATTTGACCCTGGAGCGGTCCGCGTAGGCGTAGATGCGCCCCCTCTTTTCCCGCCCCAGCACCGCCAGGACGCCGGCCAGGGCGCAGAAGATCACCGTGACCTCCCCCATGGTATCGTAGCCCCGGTAATTGAGGATAATGCCGGTGATCACGTTCGGCGCATGGGTTTCCTCCTGCGCATCCTCCAGGTACTTCGGGACGACATGGGTCCGGGTGGGGCTCTGGGGATCGCCCATGGGCGGCATGTTGGCCACCACGTAGAGGAGGAGCACGGCCAGCGCCGCCAGGAAGAGAAGGGACACGACCCTCTTCATCGTTCCTCCTTCCTCCGGGTCTTGAAGATGGCTACGACGAACAACACCGTGGTGACCCCGGCGCCCACCGCGGCCTCGGTAAGGGCCAGGTCCGGGGCCTGCAGGCGCTGCCACATCAGGCACATGATCAGGCTGTAGACGGAGAAGATGATCACCGCCGCCAGGAGGTCGCGGGAAAAGGTGGCCGTAAGCGCGGTTATCACCAGTAGCGCGATGAGGATGATATTGAGCGCCGGTCCCATATCCTTATCCCCCCCCGCTTTCCTTCTGCCAGGGCTTGATATCCCGCTTGACCGCGGAACGCCCGATGGCATGCCCGCAGGTGGCGCTGGAAAGTAGCAGGAAACACACGATCAACAGGAGCTTGAACACGTCCCATGACCACCCGCCGTACACGGCCATGCCGACGAGGACCGAGCAGGCGCCCAGGGTGTCGCACTTGGTGGAGGGGTGCAGCCGGGTGAAAATGTCCGGCATGCGCAAAAGGCCGGTGGTCCCCAGGATGAAGAAGAAGGTGCCGATACAGCATAAGGCGCCCGCGACGATGTCCTTAACCATCCGATCTCATCCCCTCCCATCCCTCGGCCTCGAGATAGCGGGACAGGGCCACGACCACGACGAACAGCAACAGGGCATAGACGATGGCCACGTCGAGGAAGAAGTTGGCGCTCTGGATATAGGTCGCCAGGACCACCACCACCAGGGTCTTGGTGCCCACGATATTCACCCCCAGGAGGCGGTCCTGGATGGTCGGCCCCACCGCCGCCCGGTAGAGGCAGATGATGGCGTTCAAGGAGATGATGACGGCGATGGCGGTGAGAAAATTATCCATCCTTCTTCACCCCGAACAACCAGGCGACCAGGGTCTCCAGCCCCGACAGCCCCTCCGCATGGTAGGGGCAAAGGCAGTGAACGCTCAACCGGTCTTCCTCTATCTCCACCGTAACCGTCCCCGGCGTAAGGGTGATGGAATCGGCGAAAACGGTGCGGGGAAGGTCATCCGGAAGATAGGTATGGTACTCGACGATCATCGGCTCTACGGGCAGCTTCGGGTTGAGGATGATCTTGGCCACGTCGTAGTTGGCCTTGATTATCTCCCACATCATCCTGAGCATGAATAAGGGGAGCCGGAGAAGGACCTGCGGGGTTATGCGGGAATCCAGGGCCTGGCCCAGGAGGGCGAAAGCGGCGGCGGCCACCAGGGCCGAACAGACGGCGCCCAACACCAGGTCGTGAGCGGCGAAAGTCGCCGTCAGCACGACCCAGAATACGAACAGGATCGAAGAAAGCAGCAATTTACGGCGAAAGACGTGACCTCCAACCAAAGGCGTTCCTTCCGAAGAACACTACAATGACCACCAAGCGCTCAAGTCGAGATAGTTAAAATTGCGGTAATTTTATCACACCGCCGGAAACCCTGTAAATTAGCAACCTGAAGCTTCCAGCGAAGGGTCCCGAGCGGTATGGCTCACGAAAGCGAGGCCTGGATGGAACACGCCAGCGTTATTCGGGAAAGGGCTGGCTGTCCTTAAGCCCCTGCAACCCCTACAATCCTTAAGCCCCTACGGCCTGGGACCCGACGTTTTCCCGGAGGGCTGACTGTCCTTAACTCCCTATACCCTCTCACCCCCCGGTGTGCGGTTTGCGATGCGCCACGTGCGGTTCGCCCGTTGTCCGATCTATGGCTCTTGCTTATCGTTTTCCTCCGGGGCTACGTCTTGCGCGCCTTCCCGGGGGGCGGCGGCTTGCCTGCCTTTTCTCCGGCGATAGACGAGACATGCGACGGCCGCAACCACCGCCATTACCCCGAGCAGGCCCCACCCCAGCGCGCTGATGATCTTGTCTATGGTATGCCAATTATTGCCAAAGGCATAACCCAGGCCGGCCAATATGCCCGCCCAGAGCATGGCCCCCGGTACATCGTAGAGCATGTATTTCCCGTAGGGCATGCTGTTGAGCCCGGCGGTAAGGGGGATGAAGGAGTCGACCCCCGAAACCATGCGCCCGAAGAGCACGGTAACCCCCCCATAACGAGAGAAATAGCGCCCGGACAGCTCCATTCCCCGCTTGATCCTTTTACGGTCGCCGTACTTCTCCACGACCCCTTGGCCCACCTTCCGCCCCATGAAGTACCCCACGTTATCGCCGATGAGGCCAGCGCAAATGCTTATACACCAGACCAGCAATAGGTTTAATTCCCCCTGGGCGGCATAGAAGCTTCCCATGAGGATAACCGACGTGCCGGGGGCAATCCAACCGGTGATAAAAATGCTCTCCAGCAATGCCCCCGCGAAGACGATAAGGTATCCCCAGTTGAAGAACAGGGGTTGCAGCACCTCGACAATACGGTCTATGAATGAGGCGGTCAAAGAGAACTCCTATATTATCCGGCGACAACCATACGGGGTCGGGGCTTGACAATTGATAACAATTGGGTCACTTCTGGGGTCAAACCTTGGGGTCAGGCCCGGACATGGGATATTTTCCTTTATATGCCAAAAGAAGCGGCGGATTTCGTTTAATATGTCCCATGTCCGGGCCTGACCCCAAGGTTGCAGCTAACCCTACCTCTTGCTCTCGGCCAGCCTGCCAAGCCCCGACCCCCTTACCATCAAGGGAGAGGCTTGGCCTCTCCCTTGAATCTTTGCTTCCTTCCACCGATACGGGTTTCTGCTCCCCCGCGACTTGCGGATCAGCCCTCGTATCTCTCCTCGATGAGGTCCTTGAGGATCTGGCCGGAGGGGTCTTTCTTGAAGGATTTCACGAATACGACGAACTTGGGCGTCTTGTAGTAGGGAAGTCGCTCCTCGCAGTACTCCAGGACCTGATCCTCGGTCAGCTTGGATCCCGGCTTCTGCTTGACGTAGGCCTTTACCTCCTCCCCCAGGTACTTGTTGGGGATGCCGACCACCGCCGCCTCCGAGATGAGGGGATGGGAGGCAAGCACGTCCTCGATCTCCCGGGGATAGATGTTGAAGCCGCCCCGGATGATGAGGTCCTTCTTGCGGCCAACCACGAACAGGTACCCGTCCTCGTCGATGTAGACCATGTCCCCGGTGTACAGCCAGCCATCTCTTAAGACCTTCTCCGTCTCCTCGGGCTTGCTGTAATAGCCCTTCATGATGTTCGGCCCGCGGATGACCAGCTCCCCGACCTCGCCTTGTTCGAGCTCCTTCCCCTCCTCGTCGACCACCTTTACATCTATACCCTGGGGGGCGATCCCGATGGAGCCTATCTTGTAGGGGCCCTTGACGGGCTGCATGGTGACCACCGGGGCGGCCTCGGTCAGGCCGTAACCCTCGTAGATCCTCGCGCCCAGCTCGTTGTTCCAGCGCTCCATGACCTCCCGGGGGAAGGGGGCGCCGCCGCACATCCACAACCGTACCGATCCCAGATCGTACTGGTAGATGAGGGGATGGTTGAGGATATAGACGTACATGGTGGGAACGCCGAAAAACACGGTGACCTGCTCGTGCTGGAGGGACTTCAATACTTCGCCGGGGATGAAGGATTCGTGCAGCACGATGCTGTTACCAACCTTTATGGATGTGTTCATGACGCAGCTCTGGCCGTAGGCGGCGAAGAAGGGCAGGACCCCCATCACCACGTCCTCGGGGGAAAGGGAGGCCTGCCTGGCCACCGTCTCGGCGTTCCAGTCCAGGTTGTTGTGGGTGAGCATGGATCCCCGCACCACCTTGGAGGAGGTGGGGGCGTAGAGGATCGCCGCGACGTCATCCCCGGCACGGTCCACCGCGTCGAAACGATCCGGCTGGCCCTCCACCAGTTTCTCGTACTTGACAACCCCCTCCAGTTCCGGCGCTTCGCTCACGATGATACGGGAGATCTGGGAGCACATGGAGGACTGCAGGTCCTTGACCAGGTCATCGAACTCGAAGTTGGTGATCAACGTCTCCACCATGGAGTCGCAGACGATCTTTTCCACTTCCTCGGCAAGGCACATGTAGCAGAGGGGGACCGCGATGGCGCCCAGGGAGAGAACGGCGTAGTAGGAGATGACGAACTCGGGAACGTTTCTGAGCAGGATGGCCGCTTTGGAGTTCTCGTCCAAACCCAGACCGCTCAGGGCGTTGGCCAGACGGTTGGTGCGAGCCAGGAGCTCCCCATAAGAAATGGTCTCGTGCCCGAAATACAGCGCCGTGGCATCGGGGTTCTTCTCGGTCGTCCTCACGAGATTCTGGTATAGATTCATGTAACATCTCTCCCGTTTTTACGATCTCGTTCGGTCCCTCAGGAACCAAACCTTCCCGGAAAGCTTCCTCGCCTCCTCTTGCCCAAATCCGCCTCTATTCTACCATCGAAACATCCCGTGGTCAGCAGAAAATGCGTATTTACGAAACGACCTCATTCGTTAGACCACGCTTGTACTGTATTCGAGGGCCGCCATGGACTTCCCTGTTATTATGCGCACCGCGGCCACTTTATATTCGGGAATTTTGGCCACCGGGTCCACGGCCGGATTGGTCAGGGCGTTGGCGGGAGACTCCCCGAAGTGGAAGGGCACGAAGACCACTCCCTCCGCCACCTTGTCGGTTACCTTCGCCTCCAGGCGTATGGCCCCCCTGCGGGACTTAAGGGCTATCTCCTGCCCGCTCTCCACCCCCAGGTTCCCGGCGTCCTTCGGGTTCACCCAGGCCTGGTTGCGGGGCACCAGCTCGTTCAGGGGCTTCACCCTGCGGGTCATGGTGCCGGTATGATAGTGGGTGAGCAGCCTTCCCGTGGTGAGGATGAGCGGGTACTCCCGGTCGGGGACCTCGGCGGGAGGCTTGTACTCCACCGGGCTGAAGAGCCCCTTGCCCCTGGTGAATTTATCCACGTGGAGGATGGGGGTACCCGGGTGGTCCGCAGTGGGACATGGCCACCTCAGCTCGCCCTCCTTCTCCAGCCGCTGGTAGGATACGCCCGCGTAGGAGGGAGTCAACCCGGCGATCTCCTCCATCACCCGGGACGCGGAGACGTCGCCCATATCGTAACCCAACCTGGATGCGACCCGAGCGATTATCCAGGAGTCCTCCCGGGCCTCCCCCGGGGGCTCCAGCGCCTTGCGCACCCTCTGCACGCGCCGGTCGGTGTTGGTGAAGGTGCCCTCCTTCTCCGCGAAGGAGGCGGCGGGAAGGACCACGTCCGCGTATCTCGCCGTCTCGGTGAGGAAAATATCCTGGACCACCAGGAAATCCACCCTCCTTAAGGCCTCCTTGAGGTGGTTGATATCCGGGTCGGAGATGACCGGGTTCTCACCCATGATGTAGAGCACCTTGAGGTCTCCCCGGTGGGCGGCGTCCGTTATCTCCATGAGGGTGAGACCCGGGTT
>Ga0315282_10013350_pt1 | contig 12401 bp, 10 predicted proteins | sample YL17G07_20_MG_FD_203693 | JGI IMG/M metagenome (GOLD analysis project Ga0315282, IMG submission 203693) | Sediment microbial communities from Yellowstone Lake, YNP, Wyoming, USA - YL17G07_20 | ecosystem: Environmental > Aquatic > Freshwater > Lake > Sediment | place: USA: Wyoming | collected... | reverse complement strand
TGAGTCACAGGCTCTCGCCGAAGCGATGTGTGAGCGAAAGAATTGCTCTGGATGCAAGTTTCTTGAAAAAAACTGAGCAAACAGAGGTTGTATAACTTGACATCGAGCTCTTTATAGGTGCCACCCAGAGATGCGAAATCCCGGAAGAAATTGGCGTCACAGCAGCGTGACGCCGGCGGCCCTGCACTGGTCGATCATCCACTGCGGCCAGACGCTCGCGTGGACCTCGCCCACGTGCAGCTTGCGCAGGAAGAACATGCACAGGCGCGACTCGCCGATGCCGCCGCCGATGCTCAACGGCAGCTCGCCCGCCAGCAGCCGGCGGTGCCACTCGAACTCGCGCCGATTCAGGGCTCCGCGTATCGTTAATTGCTCCACCAGGGTTTCCTTGTTCACCCGAATCCCCATCGAGCTGATCTCGAAGGCCCGCTCCAGGACGGGGTACCAGAGGATGATGTCGCCATTGAGGCCCCGGCGGCCCTTGCCGGTCGGGGTGACCCAGTCGTCGTAGTCCGGCGCCCGGCCGTCGTGCAGGGTCCCGTCCGCCAGGGCGCCGCCGATGCCGATCACGAAGACGGGCCCAAGCTCCCTGGCAATCCGGTTCTCGCGCTCGCGCGGGCCGACCTCGGGCCAGCGCTTCAGCAGGTCCTCCGCGTGGACGAAGCTGATGTCCGGCGGCAGGATCGGCTCGATCTGCGGATATCGCTCGTGCACGGCGACTTCCATCTGCCGCAGCACACCGTAGATCGACCGCACGATGCTCTTGAGAAAGTCCAGGTTCCGCTGCCGCTCGTCGATGACACGCTCCCAGTCCCACTGATCGACGTACACCGAGTGCAGGTTGTCCAGGCACTCCTCGTCCGGCCGGATCGCGTTCATGTCCGTATACAGGCCCTCGCCCACCGTGAACCCGTAGTCCGCCAGCACCATCCGCTTCCACTTGGCCAGCGAGAACAGGCACTCCGCAACGCAGTTGCTGTCGTCCTTGATGCAGAAGCTCGCCTTGGTCTCCACGCCGTTCAGGTCGTCGTTGACCCCCGATCCCTTCCGCAGAAACAGCGGCGCCGACACCCGCTGCAAATTCAATGCAGCCGCCAGGTGCTCCTGAAAATAGTCCTTGATGAACTTGATCGCTCGCTCGGTCTCCCGAAGACCCAGCGCCGGCCGATAACCCTCTTTCAAAACCAGATCCGCCATCGGAATCTCCAAACCATACAAGCCAGACGGGCCCACACCCCGTCCACAGCGGCCCAAAACCATACCCGAACCCTCAAGCCCCGTCAAACCAAAACCACATCAAGATGAACCTCGATCACCATCCTGAAGCCAGATTCGTCTCGCCTGTGAGCGTCATAACCCTGGAGACGGTGACGCGAAGTGGTTGCGTTGGTCTTTACTGCTGCCTGATCGCGGGTTCTCGGCGACGCTGAGACTTTGGGTTGAAAAAGCTTGAATTCACGCAATAATGAGGGGCGACGAGCGACTGAAGGCGTGAGTGGTTTAAGGAGATCGACCCATGAGAAGAACCTTGGTCACAAAGATCGGTTTGTGCGTGGCGATGGCGTTGAGTGTCGAACTTGGCGGGTGCATTATCTACACGGGCGACCATTACGAGGCCAAGGCCACACGAACGGACCAGCTTTCCGCCCCGGTCGCCAATGCCGCGGCCCTTCGCGTGACGACAAACGTCGGGGCGATCAAGCTCGAAGCGGCCGAGACCGCCGAGGTCCGCGTCACCGCCGATATCACGGTCAAGGCCAGGACGGACGAAGAGGCCCAGCAGCTTCTCAATGCGTTTCACGTCACGGCCGAGCCCTCGGGCGACACGTTCGTCGTCAAGGCCGAGAAGCCGTCGCACTTCGGCCGTAACCAGCTCTCCGTTGACCTCACGATCACCGCACCGCCCGGCCTGCGGCTCGACTGCGCCACCGATGTCGGCGATATTCGCACCGACGGATTCACGAATCGGGTCGAGGCCCGCTCCGATGTCGGCTCGATTACGTGCACCGGCCTGCGCAGCAGCGTCAGCCTGCGATCGAACGTTGGCGACGTCAAATTCGCCTACGCGCCTGACGCCCCGGCCGCACTCGACGCCACGGCGGCCACCAACGTCGGCAACGTCGAGTTCGAGGGCCCGCAGCAGGTCTCGGCCAAAGTCGCGGCCGCGACGAACGTCGGCTCCATCCACTCCGACCGCCCGCTCACCATCCGCGGACAACTGAGCCAGTCCATCAACGCCTCTCTCGGCGACGGCCAGGGTCGCGTCAGCCTCGCCACCAACGTCGGCTCCATCCGAATCCGGTAGTCGGCGTCTGAGATGTAGCATGGGCATCTTGCCCATGTGTCCCACGGGCGTCTCGCCCGTGGAAGAAATGGAGCTGAGCAGGGCCAAGATGGCCCTGTGACTCATGGGCAGGATGCCCATGCTACGATGGACCGCCCTCTCAATCACCCAAGCAGACCCGGCACGTGACCTGCTGGGTGTCGATGAGCGAAGTCACTGCATCAGGCAGATAGCAGGGCTACGGCCAGGCCGGCGGCGGCTACGCACAGGGCGGGCGGCAGAACCCTCAGGACGATCCGCAGCAGCGGCGTGTCGAAGTAGCTCGCCGACAGCGCCAGGCACAGGTGAATCGGACTGACCGCCAGGCCGAAAACGATCCCCGCGAATGCCAGCGTCTCCATGCCCAGCGAGATGGTGTCACCCGTGCGGATGAACGGCATCAGGAACGGGTACGTGATCGCCACTGTCGGCGTCGTCACCCCCGTGCTGAAACTCACCAGGAAAGGCAGCAGAAAGAGCACGAGCAGCGGCGGCATGTGCATCTGCTGGAAGAACCCCACGACACTGCCAATCGCGCCGCTGGCCTCCAGGTTGAGCTTGAACCACAGCGCGCCGAATAGCAGCAGGACCATATCCGGCTCGCGAGCCGCTTTGAAGATTCCGCCCCAGCGATGCACGTCGACGCGATGGAGCATAAGGAGACCGATGATCGCCAGAAACACGCCGACGGCCGGCGGGACATTCAACCCGACGTAGAGCACCGCCGTAAAGAGGATTGGCCACAGGGCGTGGAAGAAGTCCTTGGCGTGCGAGCCGACGCTGCCGTGGGTCTCTATGTCCTCGGCCTTTCGAGGGGGAATGCCGAACAGCAGAAGGAAGAACATTCCGGCGAGGACACCGGCGATGGACAGCGCCGCGTGATAACCCACGACTTGTGCCGCAGGAAGACGCAGCATCACGACGATCAGCGGCACGGCGGGAAACAGCGGCCACACCGGCTCCCACTGATGCCGGAAGAAGAAGTTGATCGCCGCAGTCCGGCTGCGCTCGACGCCGATCTTGTCGCCCGCCTCGCGGACCATCGGGGCCGACAGACCGATTTGTCCCATCGCCTCCCCCACCACGTTCACCAGCAGCAGCAGCGCCGTCAGCGACACGAAGATGTACGGCGTGGTCTCCGCCAGGGGCTGCTCATGCCACTCCTGGACGAGCCGGGCCCACATCCGCCCCGGTGTCACACCCAGCAGCACCGCCAGCGCCACCGCGGAAATCGTCATCGCCAGTCCAATCCTGATCCGCAGCCGAAGCAGAACGACCAGGACCAACAGCGAAACTACGATCGCGCCTAACGCATACATCTGCACAAACCTGCCTGAGCACCCGAACACACACCGACGCCAGCAATGTCCGGAGGATTCTAACGAGTCAGGCCGGTGTGCGAAAGATGAAAGTGAGCGTCAGATTTTGCCGCTGCGGACGATGGAGATGAGCAGCCAGACGCCGATGACTGCCGCCATGATGTAGCCGAAGATGCCCATGGATTGGAGGTCAAACAGGCCGAGCACCGTACCCTCCTGAGCGACCAGCAGGCTCGACGCCACGAGCAGTGCAGCGATGATCAGCGCGAAGCTGATGCGGTTGGAACTCTTGTCGAGCGTTTTGGTCAGGGCGTCCAGGTGCTCGTGATGAATGCGAATCTCGAATTTCCCCTGCCGGGCTCTCGCGATGATCGTGTTCACGTCCCTGGGGATTCTGGCCACCAGGTCACCCGCATCCTCCAGGGCCCTGCGCATCTGCTGTATCATGTGCTTGGGCTCCAGGGCCCGAAGCGACGTTCGCTGCGCGTACGGCCGCAACGCCTCAACGATGTTGAACTCCGGGTCCATCGATCGCGCGAAGCTCTCGATGGTCATCAGGCTCTTGAGCGTCAGGACAAATCCTGCCGGCGGCCGCACGTGATGCTTGCGGAAAACGTCAAACACCTTGAGCACCACCATCCGGAAGGGAATCTCCTTCAGCGGCAGGTTCCAGTACGTGCCGACGATCTGCTCGACGTCCACGGTGAGCTTATTCACATCGGTCTGGTCCTGCATCATGTTCTCACGCTCGAAGGCGTCGATGATCCGCCTGGGCTCGTTGTTGACCACGGCCAGCACGATCTGGTCGAACAGCCACTTGTCGCGCGAGGACAGCGTCGCCACCTGCCCGAAGTCGATCGGGGCCAGCACGTTGTCGGGCAGCACGAAGAAATTGCCCGGGTGGGGATCGGTGTGAAAGAAGCCCATCTCGAAGATTTGCCCGAACACGAAGTCCGTGGCCCGCTTGGCGATCAGCTTGCCGTCGTACCCCTCCTCGACGAGGATCTTGGGGTCGCTCGGCTTGACTCCGTCGATGTACTCCATCGTGAGCACCCCTTCGCTGCAATAGTCGGCATATACGGCGGGGATGTGCACCGTGGGATCGCCCTCGAAGGACTTCAGGAACCGCAGTTGATTTCGCCGCTCGTTGGTCAGATCAGTCTCGCGCGACATCGCCTCGCCGAGCTCGCGCACCATCTCCTGCGGGTCGATCGTCTCGTGCTCGAAGAACATCGACTTCACGACACCCGCCAGCTCTTCGAGGATCTGGCGGTCCGTGCGGATCAGCTCGACAATTCCCGGCCGTCTGACCTTGACCGCCACGTCCTGCCCTTCCCGGGTAGTGGCGAAGTGGACCTGGGCAATGCTTCCGGCGGCCAGCGGCTCAGGGTCGAAGTGGCTGAAGATATCCTCCAGCCGGCCCCCGAGCTGCCTTTCGACCTCTGCACGGATTTCCGCCGGGTCCTCCGGCTTAACCTGGTCCTGCAGGCGCTCCAACTCGTGGATGTACTCGGGGGAGACGATATCGGGGCGGGTGCTGAGCAGTTGCCCGAACTTGATGAACGTCGGTCCCAGCTCCTGCAGGGCCTGGCGCACCCGCTCGGGGCGTGTGTGGATTTCCGCGGCGCGCTTGACGCCCGGCGGCCCCGCCCTCTGACCCACGCGAACGAAAAGCTTGGATCGCAGCGTGTCGGCCATTTCCTCCAGGCCGTACTTCGCCAGCACGGCCATGATGTGCCGATAGCGTCGCAGGCGGCTGAGGCGGCCCTTGAAACCAAGCTGCCACGCACTCAAATGCTATGACCCCTTCGCCAGAAGCTGATCCAGCTTCAGTTCCAGCCGCAGCAGGTCTGATTTCGTCGCCATCTCCCGCTCGATCCGCTGCACGTCTTCCTGCGTGGCCACCTGGAGGTTCTTCACGGTCTGGCGGACCTGCTCGGAAACGAGTCTCTCCAGCTCGGACCGCGTCTTCTCCGCACTTTCCATCACTTCGCGGACGAACCCGGTTCGGGTCTGCCGTTCCGCCTCCCCGCGGCTGACGTACTCGTCAAAGATCTTCTCCGCGCGCTCTCGCGTCATGGAAAGCGCGCCAAGGCCGGCCAACATGAGTCTGTCTAACGTCTCGAACATGAACCTTACCTCCCAGCACGACCCTCGATTGTCGAACTGCACGACGGATATGCATGTGCGTCCTCATCTAACTCGATTCGGCGGCCACTGGCAAGCAGAAAAGCGAGAACTCTTCCCGGGCAGCCGCGTAAGCAATTACGTGCCCGGAACTGAGGGTTTTTCTATGGCCCAAGGGTGCCACATTCGGCTACGATGTGCGTGGACGATTTTGAGGAGAGACGCAGATGTTTGGAAAAAAGATCCACCTGTTCACCATTTTCGGTTTCAGGGTTGGCATCGACCTCACATGGGTCTTTCTGGCCGTTCTCGTGACGTGGTCCCTGGCGAGAGGGCTCTTTCCCGCGTGGTTTGAGCATTACTCGACAGCCACGTACTGGTGGATGGGCGCCGCCGGGGCGCTGGGCCTGTTCCTTTCCATCGTCTTTCACGAGTTCTGGCACTCCATCGTCGCCCGCTATTACGGGCTGCCCATGCGGGGTATTACGCTGTTCATTTTCGGCGGCGTGGCGGAAATGGAAGATGAGCCGCAGAACGCCAAGACGGAGCTGCTGATGGCAGTAGCCGGCCCGATATCAAGTGTCGTGCTGGGCGTCATTTTCCTGCTGGTCTACCTGGGCGTCACCGCGGCGGCTTGGTCGGAGCCCGTGGGTGGCGTCCTCCTGTACCTGGGCTGGCTCAACATCATTCTGGCCGTATTCAACATGCTCCCCGCCTTTCCCCTCGATGGCGGCCGGGTCCTGCGGTCCATCTTGTGGTTCGCTAAAGGGAACCTGCGCTGGGCCACGCGAATCGCCGCCAGCATCGGATCGGGCGTCGGCATGCTCCTGATCGTCCTCGGACTGCTGAGCTTCATCACCGGCGGATTCATTACCGGCATCTGGTACTTCCTCATCGGCATGTTCATCCGTGGGGCCGCCAATATGTCCTACCGCCAGGTGCTCGTGCGAAATGCTCTCGGCGGCGAGAAGGTCGCCCGATTCATGCAGCAGAACCCTGTCACGGTGCCTCCGTCCGTCTCCATCCGCGAGCTGGTGGACGATTACTTCTATAAATATCACTACAAGATGTTCCCCGTCACCGATGATGGCACGCTCGCCGGGTGCATCACCTCCAGCGAAGTGAAGAATATCCCCCGCGAGCAGTGGAGCACGCTTCGGGTCCAGGACGTGCTGGTGCCCTGCTCGACGGAGACGACCATTTCCCCCGATACGGATGCGATGAATGCGCTGTCTGTGATGAATCGCACCGGGCGCAGCCGGCTCATGGTCGTCGAGGGAGATCATCTCGTCGGCGTCATCACGCTCAAGGACATGCTCAAGTTCCTCAACCTCAAGATCGACCTCGAGGAGACGTAGGCGCCTGGACTCAGAGGGTGTTCATGGTATCGCGGGTTCAGTCCAGCAGGCCGTTCAGGACCAGTTGCGCTTCATGGTTTGATACTCCTATCCCCCGATAGGTTCTGCTCTATCGCATCGAGTTTCTGCTTCAACGCCTGACCCTCTCGCGCGGGGTGCTCTATTGCGGCGAACGATTTCTGCGCGGCACCAATGCTTGCCCTGAGTTCCTCGCGGAGGCTCGCCTCGCTCCTTCCCCAGAGGGCCCATCGAGCCTGCGCGATACCCGACTCGGTCTTGATGTAGTCAGGGTTTTCAACCATTTCGCAGAGCTTCGACAGAGCAAGGGCTCGAAGCGCCTGGCCGACGGAGCGTTGATCGGCGGGAATCGCGGGACCGCCGAGGGCCTTTTCCAGGAGCTTTGCGGTCGTCCAGAGACTGCCTTTGGCCATGCTCGCTGCGGCGAAGTCCAAGATAGATGCCATGTCGTTCTCAGCCACCGCGGCACCGAGCCAGACAGGCAGGAGCTTGTCGGCCGCGTCAGGTTGGCCCCATCGACTCGTCGTCTCAATTACATTCTCCCCCCCAAACAGGACCATTCGGCCAAGTCCGTTGGATCGCAGCAGGCGCGTGTACTCTCGAAAGTCCCCGGCAAGGGCGTTGGGGTCGTCCAGCATCCAATCGACTTGCAGCAGCATGTTCACCCGCTTCAACTTCTCGCCTATTGTTGCCGGTGGCGCGGGTGGCTCTGCGAAGTCCCTTCGAAGCTGCTTCAATGCCTCGACATCATCCTGCGCTACTTCCGAGCGGCTCTTGAGCCAGTATTTAATCAACAGGTCGCGGCAGCGCACCTCGTTAGGATCGAAGCGCCTGAACCGCTCGGCGGACTGGCGCACCTCCTCGGTGGTCAAGGGACACGACGCGCAGTTGAACAGGCGTGCCGAGCGCAGGAGTTGCCTGCCGTCGCCTGTATATACCTCGATCCGCGTTGGCAGGGAAACGGAACGTCCGCGGATATCTACTGGCTGGTAATCGAGAACGACCTTTCGTCCGCCTGCGCGGTCCGTAGTTTCCAACTCTTTGTACCGGCGCTTCTGGCCTCCTATCGTAATGGTCGGTCCCTCCCCCTGGAAGGCGACAGTGATGGGACGCTCGGGCAGGAGGATTGTCTGGCTCCTGGCGCGCGGTGCGCCATCCTGCCCATTGGCATCGGCTGGCATTTGAGCCCCGGCAATGCGCATGCGCAGGTCCAGCGATTCCTGCTCTGCGAATCGAATCTCGGAGAAGGGATAGCTGTTGAACCTGTGGCGGAAGGGCCCGCGAGCGCCCAACGGCTTGGCAAAAGCGCCATCATAGGTATGCACAAGCTGATGGCTGATTCTGAAACTGTTGGGATCGCTGAAAATATTCAGCGTCGGTGGATAGATCGGGAAATTCAGGCTGCCCTCATGGGGCTCCGCCCAAACCACCGCCAAGCGATAGGAATCCGGCCAGACCCAGAACCGCACAAACAGCGCAACGAACGTCCGGCACAGCGGCGCATTCAGCTCGATAACCGCATCAAAACAGACCGCGCCGGATTTCTCACCCGCCATGGCCTCCTGCACAACCAACGCCGGCGCCAGCAGAAAATCCGCGTTCTCCTTCATTTCCAGCGAGGGCGCGAATCCTACTGCGGCACTCTTCGAGGCCGCCTTCAAGGCTGCCGCCTCGGCGCGCGCCTTGGGATTCAGGATGGCATTGGGATCGTTCTCCCCGGAGATGGCGCACCGCGAGCCGAAGGAGCCCCATATCAGGATCAGCGCAGCCAACCGGATCACTGGGCGCATGGATCGGTTTCTTATTCTCTTTTCATTTGACTTGGGCATGATCGAACCTCACTATGATTTTGACCGCCCCACCGTGTCTGACGACGCCCTTGTCAAAGGCGTCAGCCGACGGGACGGGTCACTTAGGCGGATGCCGGGAGCGCCCGCACAGGGCGCTCCCGACATCACAGACCTCTACGTCCAACCCGCATCGGGTGTCTCTCCATTCCATGTGGACCAGAAGGACTTCAGCACCAGACCTGGCGACTCCGGCAACGCAGGATCAGTTGGACGTGAGATCGGCCGTAATACTCGAAGCGGTTGCTTCCGTAATGGTCTCCGCCTCCGCCTCAGATCCTGATCCCGCGCCGCTTGCAGATGCGTCCGTGTTGCCATCGCAGGCGACACCAGCCAGGACGGAGACGTTGGAGGTGCCGCTCGCAACCGAGTCGTCGTCGTCCCCGGTCAACGTCCAATCGACGGAGTAATCATAGTAGCCCTGTCCGTGGTACTTATGCTGGGTGCCCGGCACCATTTGGGCCGGCGAGTAGACCAGAGCGTCGCCAGTGCCATCGTTGTTGTTCTGCACAGATCCATATGCCTTCGCGCCCCCATCATAGGTGGAACCGGTGCTACGCGCGTAGAACGCGCAGGAATAACCGTTGGCATCACTGACCGCGGAACCACCACTGCCCGGATTGCTGTTTCCCCAGGCGTCGGCACTCCCTTCAGCGTAAATATACCAGGAGAGGGTGCCGCCCGGCGGGGTGCTCGGAGGGCCTTGCCAGTGCCAGGATTTTTGCCAGTACCCCTCGCCGAAGGCGTCCGCCGAAGCGGAGTCAACAGCCTTCGCCCAGGAACGCGCGTACACGCGGCAATAGCAGTAGCCCCAGGTTTGGCCGTCAGCGTCCACATGGGTGTACTCCACCTTCGTGGAAGTCTGGGTGTCCGCCGGATCATCTTTCAATGTACCGGCGCTCGGGCCGGACTGGACGTACCCTGCAGTGACGGGGCCGACCGCTATCGTCACCAGCACAGCTATCATCAATAGAAACCATTTCATTTCAGGCTCCATCCTTGTTCTCCTTCTTCTTTCAATTCCAGTGACTGAATGTGAACACATCTGACGTCGACAACATCGCTGTTCATGGTCCCCGGATCATGACTATCACCTCCTTTCAGATTATGCTTGGATTGAAAAACACCTTTCCACGAATCACTTGCAGGCTGGGCACAGAGACTCCACGTGCACGTGGCGAAGGACTCAAGGGACCGCGCGGGGCTCGTCCCTTACGCGCCTGCTTCGCCTGAGCGAAGACACCCCTCATTGTCCCGCCTGCTTACATTTCTCCCACGTCACGGCGTACCTGCTGTCGGGCTTTTACTCATCTACGAATACAAGTATCTGCGCGTCGCAATCCGACGTCAGTAATCCTTGAATCTGCGCATCCACTGAGGCCAGTCTTCGGGTCTGACGCCGCCGGCCTTTGTCCATCCCCCGGCAGTGTTGAAGTCCTTGTGCCATTTCAACGTCCAGAGTTCTTTAAGCCCCACCTTCCGCACTGACCAGTCCAGGAACAGGCCATTGACATATCCGTCGTGCCGATTCAGACAGAATGAGGCTACGTTCTTCCTTTGGTCGTGACGGCTCATCACGCCCTCCTCATCGGGAGGACAATCTCCGTTGTCCACTATCATGTCCGGCTCCATGCAATCGAGAAGGACCGGAACCCCAGACCTTCCGCGGACCGAGAAGACGTTCGTCGCGCGAGGTAGTTCTCTTCGCGCGTGAAAAATGCCAATCGGGAGTATATTTGTGTTTTCGAGTAGCCACGTATTGAACCCATAGCTGGCGACGAAACTCGGCGCCGGGCGTATCGTCTTCCACACCTCAGATGGTTTCGTCGCTTGGGCCCAGGCGACCTCACAGAATTCTCCCTTCGGGCCGCAACCAAGTCCTATCGTCGTGGAACCGGTATCGACAGGTTCCCTCACTGCCATCGGGCAGCACCTGATCCCATCCGTGGACACGGGCTGAGTGAAGGGGCGAATCGTCGAGTCGCCCTCTTCTAAAGGCATCGGGCCTCGGAACAACCACACCGCGGCAACTGAGGGGCCGTAGGGGAAATACCCTTCATTCTCGCTGGTATACATCGCCAGGATGTGGGCCCACTGCTTGAGGTGGGCCTGGCAGACCATGGCTTTGGCCTGCCTTCGCGCCCGCTGCAAGCAGGGCAGCAGAATCGCCATCAGCAAAGCGATCACGCCGATCACCACCAGTAGCTCAATCAAGGTGAAGGCGCGGGGTTGATGTTGGATGGTCACGGTTGCCGGGCGTGCCGGCTGCGCCGGCCGGAGTTCACGGCGCCCGATTTGTCTCTCCCTGCGTTTCATGGCTCTGGCCCTTTCCCTCAAAGGAACCGTTACCGATGCCACGATTTCACACGCTCTACTGTCTCACTATCCGAAATGGGGGCGCCAATACCATCTTCTATTCTGCGCCCCCCGGTTCACCTGTCAAGAGAAAATCCCAAAGAATCGCGGGATTTCTGCAAAACCTATGCCCGATGCACTCGGACCAATTCCAGCGCTCTATTTGATAAGGCGACTGGGAAGCGGCAGATGTAGACGCAATTCTTCAGAAAAAGTGAAAATTCTTCGGCTCGCCAGGCGCGGCTGGCAGCCCCTGAGCCATCTCATCCATCGGCGCCAATCCTCCGGCGTGCCGCCCCTGTCAGGCCACGGTGATGTCCTTATCCAGGTACACGTCCTGGACGCCGTTGAGCAGGCGCACGCCTTCTTCCATGGGTCGTTGAAAGGCCTTGCGGCCGGTGATCAGGCCGGTGCCGCCGGCCCGCTTATTGATCACCGCCGTCTTGACGGCCTGCTGCAAGTCGTCCTTGCCCGAGGGGCCGCCGGAGTTGATCAGCGGAATCCTGCCCATATAGCAGTTCGCCACCTGGTAGCGAGTCAGGTCGATGGGGTTGTCGGAGGTCAGCTTTTCGTACACGTCCCGGTGTGTCTTGCCGAAGCCGATTGCCTTGTAGCCGCCGTTGTTGGTCGGCTGCTTCTGTTTGACGATATCCGCTTCGATCGTCACGGCCATATGATTCGCCTGTCCCGTCAGATCGGCGGAAGTCTCATAGTTTACGCCATCCTTCTCAAAATGCTCGTTCCGGAGGTATGCCCAGAGCACCGTGAACATACCCATCTCGTGAGCCTGCTCAAATGCAGCCGTGGTCTCCTCGATCTGCCGCCTGGATTCCTGCGAGCCGAAGTAAATGGTCGAACCGACTGCGACGGCCCCCATGTCAAACGCCTGACCCACGGAGGCGAAGAACCGCTGGTCGTACGTGTTAGCCCGACTTCGCGGATTCGGGGTCGATTTGGATTTTTTTCAGGCGGGAATCCGGGATTTCGGGGGCGTGAGGGGCGGTGGAGGGTTCGAAACTCGTTGTAGTGACGACCTGCCCTGTTGGCGGAGGCT
>Ga0315282_10013349_pt1 | contig 12401 bp, 8 predicted proteins | sample YL17G07_20_MG_FD_203693 | JGI IMG/M metagenome (GOLD analysis project Ga0315282, IMG submission 203693) | Sediment microbial communities from Yellowstone Lake, YNP, Wyoming, USA - YL17G07_20 | ecosystem: Environmental > Aquatic > Freshwater > Lake > Sediment | place: USA: Wyoming | collected... | reverse complement strand
CGCCCATCGAATCTGTAAAAGTACAAGCTGATAAGAAAATAGTCTCTTTCCAGAAGACGCCGAGGATGTCAACTTACCTACTCTACTTGGGCATAGGTAAATTCGATGAAGCCGGGGAAAAGCTTGGCAACATCGATGTAATAGTAGCTACAACCCCTGGCAAAGTGAGCAAAGGAAAATTTGCCTTAGAAGCTGCCAAAAAGTCAATCGAGTTCTATGAGTCATACTTTGGCATACCGTACATGCTCCCGAAGGTTCACCTGATCAGCGTGCCAGAGTTTGCGGCTGGTGCAATGGAAAACTGGGGTGCCATAACCTTCAGAGAAGCAGCGCTTGAAGTAGACGAGAACAGCAGTGTAAAAACAAGACAGCGAGTCGCTGAGGTTGTGGCCCACGAGTTGGCGCACCAATGGTTTGGAAATCTAGTCACTATGAAGTGGTGGAATGACCTATGGCTAAACGAGAGCTTCGCCACCTTCATGGGCTACAAAGTGGTGGATGCCGTATACCCGCAATGGAAGATCTGGCAGGATTTTTTGATAAGAGAGGCTTCCGGAGCGATGGCTAGGGACTCGTTGAGGAATACACATCCAATAGAAGTTGAAATCACATCGCCAAACGAGATTGCACAGATATTCGACGAGATAAGCTATGGTAAAGGCGCATGTATACTGAGGATGATCGAGGCCTATTTGGGAACTGATTACTTCAGGAAGGGGATAGAGAACTATCTCACCCAGCACAAGTTCTCCAACGCCACTGGAAAAGATCTCTGGAGCTCACTAGAGGAAGTCTCTGGAAAACAGGTGAAGATGATCATGAGTGAATGGATAAGGAAACCGGGGTATCCAGTAATAACCGCCATGACGAGTGAGGGAAAGCTGATGCTGAAGCAAGAAAGGTTCCTCCTATCAGGTGCATCTGAAAAAGATATTTGGCCAATACCGATTACGATGAAGTTAGACCGCGAGTCTAAGACCTTGCTTCTGAATGAGGAAGAAAAAGTCATTGACATCAAAGATGTCAAGTCTCTCAAACTGAACCTTGACCACACGGGTTTCTACCGAGTCCGCTACAAAGGGCTTTATGACTTGATATGGAGAAGCGAATTATCCGCGCTTGACAGGTGGCAGATAGTATTTGACGCTGTAGCTTTCCTAGTATCAGGGAAGATGCCTTTCGATGAGTATCTGAACCTTGTCAAAAGATACTGCGGCGAACAGGACTATCTACCTGCACATGAAGTCTCAGACCAGCTACTGTCTTTATACCTAATCATGCCGTCAAGAGTCGCCGAGATTACAAGAGAGTTTCACAGATCACAGCTCAAGATCCTTGAGGGAAAGACTGACGAGAGAAGCCTAACATTACGTGGCATTATGGCAAGTAGACTAGCTATAGTCGACGAGAGCTACGCCAGAGACTTGGGATCCAAGTTCCATGATTACGAGAAGGTCGAACCAGATATGAGAGGGGCAGTTGCCGTAGCCTACGCTAGAGCATTTGGCAACTTTGAGAATATCGTAATGAGGTACAGGGAAAGCGATTCGGACGAGGAGAAAATTAGACTGCTGAACGCGATGATGAGTTTCAAGGAAACATCGCTGATTGCTCTATCGCTTGGCTTAGCCTTAAGCGGCGAGGTGAAACGACAGGATGTTGGATCCATAATCCTCGCAGGTGCGGCTAACCCTGATGCGAAGGACTTGACCTGGATATGGTTAAAGGTTAACATTGGAAGACTGCTGAAACTTCATGAGGGTACGGGAAGACTTTCCCAAATTTTGCTTTCGGTAATTCCTATTCTTGGAATCGGCAGGGTTGAGGAAGTGGAGAGATTCTTTAAGGAAAATGAAATACCACAGGCCAAGAAAGGGATCGAGGCAGGTATAGAGAGGCTCAAGATTTACGAAAGGTTAGTCAAGAAGATGCAACAACTTATTTGAGTCAAGTTGAGCGGAGTGGAGAGGTCATCTTCTTCGGCCAAAGATCACGGTGCCGACCATAATCATCGCTACATCGAATACGACAAGGGCAAGAAGATCGTAGAGGAATGGAAAGAGTGGAGTCCAAGCCCCCTTGAGTATCACTGTCCTTAAGGCATCCACTCCGTAAGTAAGAGGATCTACAAAGCTTACCCAGCTAAGCCATTGAGGAACGTGATCTAGCGGAAAGAGAGAGCCGCTAAGGAAGAAGAGGGGCAGGTTTACGAAGGTCTGGATCACGCCGAAACTTTCTAGGCTCTCGATAAACGATGCTATGATTAAGCCGATACTCACTAATCCGAAAGTGATGAGGACCATTATCGGTAGAGAAGACAAGAAGGCTTCGATATCCATGCTTATTCCCACGAGAAAACTGAAGACGAATACGAAGCTACCTTGTATTACGGCATCTGTGCTACCACCCAACATTTTCCCCACAAAGACCGAACTTCTAGATATCGGTGCTACCAGGATCTCCTTGAGGAAACCAAACTCCCGATCCCAGATAACTGATATTCCCATGAACATTGATGTGAAAAGCAGAGTTTGACCAACGATTCCTGGAAAGATGAATTTCTGATAATCAATTCCGCTGGGTCCAATGGAAGAGAACCGCAGGCCTGATCCGAAGATAACCAGCCAGAGAAGAGGCTGGAAGAAGGAACTAATAAGCCTCGTCCTTTCCCTTATGTAACGTTTAACCTCTCTCAACCAGAGGGTATAGATACCTCGGATTTCACTCATCTAATACTTCTCCTTTTTATGGCAGCTACCCCGTGATATTCCTCGCCACCCGCTACACGCATCTCTCTGCCCGTGTAGTGAAGAAATACGTCTTCGAGTGTGGGCTCTCGGATTGAAATTGAATCGATATGGATTCCTGACCTAGCCGCTATCTCGACGATTCTGGGAATGATCGCCCCGCCTCCTTTAACGATGACCTTTAGCTCGCCTTCCAGCAGTTTCAGGTCCTTCGCCCACTCCATTTCACTCAATCTCTCGGAGAGTTCTCTGACGCTACCAGTCCTAACGAAGATGATATCGCCCTCCAATCCTTCCTTCAATCGTCCGGGCTCATCGAGAGCAATTATTTTTCCATAATCTATGATCGCGATTCGATCACATAGTTTGTCAGCTTCCTCCATGTAATGAGTAGTAAGAATCATTGTGATGTTCTCACGATTACTCAGCTGTGTGATGTAGCTCCAGATATGCTCCCTAGTCTGGGGATCGAGTCCTAGAGTTGGCTCATCGAGAAACAAGACCTTAGGGTGATGAATGAGCCCCCTCGCTATCTCAAGCCGACGTCTCATCCCTCCGGAGTAGGTTTTCATTAGCGAGTTCGCTCTATCCTCTAGCTCCACTAGTCTCAAGAGTTCTTCAATACGCTTTCTTTGTTCGCTTCTCGGAACTCCATACAGATTGGCGTGCATCTCTAAGTTCTCTCTACCCGTGAGTCTATCATCGATACTCGGCTCTTGGAAGACAATGCCTATAGACCGTCGTACTTGGGATGGGTGCTTTGTCACGTCAAATCCGTTGATTATCGCTGTACCAGAGGTAGGTTTCAGGATCGTGCATAGTATGGAGAGCGTTGTCGTCTTTCCCGCCCCATTCGGTCCCAGCAACCCGAAGACTTCACCAGGCTGGACTGCAAAATTCAGCTTGTCAACTGCGACGAGACTTCCGAACTTCTTAGTTAGGTCATTGACTTCAATCATGTGATCCACAGGTCAATGTACAATCTGCTTTGTCTTAAATCATGATGAAGCAAGATCGAAGCGAAGATCCGCGTTTTGTAGATGAAATTGTACGTAGCCGAATCCGATGACTCTTGCGACAGATTCAATGTCGCTCGTATGTGGCTGCTAACTCAAACCGTGAATATGAAGTCACGTGGGGACTCACCCACAACCAGCTGAAAGTATTCACCATTACTTGTCACAACTTCTTCCAACTCACCGAATGCGATTATTTTCTCTCCAATTCTAGCTTGCTCGCAGAAACGTCCACGATAGGAGATTAATCGCTTGGGCGCAGGGTTTGCCCCATCGATCACACTGACGTTCTGAACCTCGTATATACTTGGTGTGAATATCGCTTCTGAGTCGTCTGATACAACAGCAGAAATCTTTGCTTTTCCAAGTCTTCGACATTTGAAGCTTCCATACGAGTCTTGAACTTCGTCCCAGTCTCTGAGGCATCTTATGAAGTAGTCGCGACCTCGATAACTCCCTTGCAGAACCTTTCTCTGCTCATGGTTGCAGAAGTCTTCGAAGTTCATAGCCATCTCCATAGACCTGGACTTGTAAAGATGTTTCAGGTCATCTAGGTCGTAGCATCGGAACATCTTTCCCCCAGTAAGAAGCTTTTTCAGAGTTTGACAAATCCTTCCTGAAGAGTTCAATCCATATATGATTAGGTCTATGTCTGAGTCTGGCTCTTGCAGGCCAACGAGAATCGATCCGGAAATTCCGATATCGGCTATGGCGATGCCTGCTTCTTCTTTCAAGGTTCGAGCTAACTCAACGGCGTCCCTTTCGACTTTATCATCGATGCTATCTCTCAGAAACTCATTGAGCTTCTTCTTTGGGTCATAGTGGGTACGCACATTCTTCACCGGAATCCCCTGCAGTTCTCTGCCGAAGTGATTGTCAGAGTATATGTACTCGGGAAAATGTTTCCGCAGGAAATCCCATCTCTTTTCCAGATCGTAGATTTTCCTGTACCTCACGCCACCGCGTTCTCTTTTGCCATTATGAGAGGGTATGTATCTCAGGAAGGATATGATCCGATCAGGAGGATGGATGAGTCCTTTCACGTCAAAGATAAGCCCTTCAGTTGTCTCGATGAAATCTCCCTCTCTGGCTCTCACTGCGGGCATTGGTGACAAGACGTTATCTCCGTGCAAATTGAACGATCAGCGAGCTTATCTACTTGTGGAATCCGTTCAACAAAGAGGGTTCGAGGAGACAGCTTTGAACATGTCGCTCTTTGATCTCGGTTTTGATAAAGGATCAATATACGAGATCATAGTAACTACATTCGACTCCAAGAAACGACCTCATGCGGCGCCGATGGGCGTGACCATCAGCGGCGCCACAAACCTGATCTTGCGTCCCTTCATTGAAACGGAGACCCTGGAGAACCTGAGAGCACGTAGATGCGGGGTTGTCAACGTGACTTCGAATCCTTGGACGTTCTACAAGACCACTCTGAAAAGGGAGCCATGGGTTGGACCGCTACCAAAGAGTTGGTTCGAACCAGCAAAAAAAGTAATGGCGCCACGTCTAGTGTCTTCTAGCTCATATGCAGAGTTCATTGTTTCCAGTATTTCAGGTAATGGTCTACGCCACGTAGTTAGATGCAAAGTCGTCCATACAGAATTCACTAAAACGAAAGCCGCACCTTATTGTCGAGGCACATTCGCGGCGATTGAAAGCATTATCCATATGACACGTGTGAGAACGTTTCTTGGGCAACACAAGTCTCGCGATGCGAAGAGGCTCATAGATCTCGTGAAATACTATAGCGAACTCGTAGACAGGGTCTCTCCTAAATCAGAGGAGGCAAAAATAATTTACAGTCTACTTAAGCATCTGAGAGATCGAGAAGACTCCACGACTTGAACTTGAGTTTTAGTCTGGAATCATGACGCTGGTAAGGCTGAACTTGTTCACGTCCACCAGTCCTTTATCGGTAACTCTCAACTCGGGGATAACTGCTAATGGCATGAAAGAGAGAACTGTGAATGGTTTATCCACGGTTGCTCCGAGCTTTTCAGCAGCTCTGTCCAAGGCTTCGAGTTTGCTTGCCACTTCATCTGCTGGTCGATCAGACATCAAACCCGCGATCGGAAGAGCCAGCTTTGCCATGACGTGACCCGACTCAACAGCTATAAGACCTCCATCCATATCAGAGACAACATTAGCTGCGAAAGCCATGTCTCCGCTGCGTACACCCAAGACGACTATGTTATGCGCATCGTGACCGAAGGTTGATGCTATTGCACCTTTCTTTATACCAAAACCCTTGACGAATCCTTTTCCAACGTTTCCGGTTCCCTTATGCCTTTCAACTACGCTGATCTTGAGGATATCATTGGATGGATCCGCTTCAAGCAACCCATCCTTTGCCTTGAGAGTGTGCACGAGCTTCTCAGTGAATGCTTCGCCTTCGATGACGTTGATAATCAGAGTTTTAATCGGCCCTTCTACCTTAGGCGATTTCACGTCAAAGTCCGCCGTCGAAAGCGCTCTTCTCATGTGAACGGTTTTCTTCACGTACGTCGGGTATTTCGGGTTTCCAATATTTACTTTGGCAGTTCCATTTTCCGCGAGTACTGAACCGTTGGCTATCACCTTCTCCGGTTTCATCTCTTCTATGCGTTTCACCATGAGAATGTCAGCAATTCTTCCTGGGGCTATGATGCCAACCTCTTTGCTCACTTTGAAATGTTCGGCGGGGTTGATTGTTGCCATCTGTAATGCCTGAATTGGATCAACGCCTTCCTCGATGGCTCTTCTAACAATGTGATCCATATGCCCCTCCTTTACAAGATCTGTAGCATTTCTGTCGTCAGAAACGAGGAGGCAATGCCTGAGGTCAACTTTCGCCTTCAACAACGCCTTCACCAATCCTTTCAGATTCTTCATCGTTGAACCTTCTCTCACCTCAAGTTTAATTCCAAGACGAAGGTTCTGAAGCGCTTCTTCTCCAGTAGTGGCTTCATGATTACCTTCGACTCCACAGCTGGTGTAAGCGTTGAGCTGAGCCTCAGTCAATTTTGGCGCGTGGCCTTCAACCGTTTTTCCCGACTTCTCTGTTTCCTCTATTTCTCTCAGCAGTTTCCACCTCTTTTCAAGAACACCCGGATAGTTCATAACCTCTCCAAGCCCGATAACGCCCTTCCACGCCATCGCCTTCTTGACATCACTCGCGTTGATAGTTGCGCCAGTCGTTTCCAAATCTGGAGCCGAAGGTACACAGGATGGCACCTGCACAAACACCTTAAGCGGAAGCTTTCGGGCTTCGTTCAACATGAGTTGAACCCCCTTCAGGCCGAGAACGTTTACTATCTCATGCGGATCTATCATGACCGTTGTTGTTCCTCTGGGAAGCACAGTTCGAGTGAACTGTGTTAAGGTGAGCATTGAACTCTCTATGTGAACATGCCCGTCAATTAATCCGGGAACAAGGTAGTAGCCTTTGGCGTTAATAATCGATGACTTGTCGCATTGAATCTCCTCAACATCCCCCACCAATGCTATGCGACCGTTCTTTACCGCAACCCCTGTATGCTCAAGTATCTCTCCAGTGCAAACGTTAACAAGGCGACCATCTTTCACTACTAGGTCGGCTTTCCTTCGTCCAAGAGCAACATCGACGAGGCTCTTTGCATCTCGAAGGTCCAAAGTAAGTGATCACCACAAATGCTGAAAGAATGTAGCGATCTATTTGCTTTGAGAGTTAAGAAAAGCCTTTTGGAAGCAAATTGTTGTTTAAAACCCTACGAATGAAAACGATGAACACAACAACAATGAGGCAATGTCTAGGAATCTTTGAATATGTCTTCGGAAAATCGCATGAGAAGGGTGTCCATTGCAGACTGCAGTGAAAGATGAAGATGAGATCGCCTCTTGCCTTCAGCTTGCAATGCTTCTAGAGGCGAGCGCCTTTCCAAAACCGGGGAACGTTCATCGGACAAAAGATTTTCTTGAGACTAGATTTGAACATTTCTTAGCATCAGCCGTCGCACTTGGACCAACTTACAGGTTGGCCGCTCGCAATGGTATCATGATCTCAAGAGGTACTATGGATCTCTCCGACGCAAAACTCGGGAAAGCCGTTCGAACAGGAACCGAGAATATGATGCGATGGCAGACTGGTGGAAACACAAGCCTCGGAACCATCCTACTCCTTACTCCAATAGCCATCTCAGCCGGGTTAACGATCACCAACGGTGAACTACACGCCAAGAGACTCCGTACACATTTGAAGAAAGTACTGGACTCATCCACTTACCGAGATTCTGTGGAGGTGTATAGAGCAATCTCAGCAGTGTCGCCTGGAGGAATTGGATCAAGTGGCAGATTCGATGTAATGTCACCCGAATCGATAGACCGGATAAGAAGGGACCGTATCGGATTACTGCAAATCTTTGAAATGGCGGCACAACGGGATTCTGTGGCATCTGAGTGGATTACCGGATACAAAATAACTTTCGAGATTGGTTACCCGTACTTTACAGGTTGCCTCGAAGCCAGCTTAGACATTAACGCAGGTACAGTGAACACATTTCTTAAGATTCTTTCATCAGTGCCTGATACTCTAATAGCTCGAAAAGTAGGCATAATGAAGGCACGTTACGTCTCGACACGTGCCAGACAATGCTTAGAGGCTGGTGGAGTCACAACTCATGAAGGCCGTAGCTTAGTCAATAGGCTGGATCGAGATCTTAGAACTCCGAACCATGAACTTAACCCGGGGACAACGGCGGACCTCGTATCGGCGGTTCTTGCAATCACTCTTTTGGGAGGACTAAGGCCATAACGAGTGAGATTCACTACTTGCCGATGCCGGTTTGAACATTACTCACTCTTCGAACAATCACTATCGGCATATGTCTGACAGCCTGAAGCATCTCCCAAGTAACTTCGTGAGGTTTGACATGAAAGGTTTCACCCATATCCCATGCGGTTCTGCCAGCTCCAGAGCCTCTAACCTTGTTCGCCACGGCGGCTATCTGTAAGGCTTCCTCAGCGCTTAGGCCCTCTCCGACCAAAGCTAGTGGCGTGGATCTCGGAGTGAGTTTCAACAATCTTCCAATAATGTAGGCGAAGAGACCGAGGCATCTGATTGCTCGGATGGATGTCGGTCTTACGCTCATGTGAAAACCGCAAAGGCTGTATGTCTTGTCAGAGTCGACAATCAATGTGGTGATCCTTTTCTCAGTCTCGATAGACAAATGTTCTCGAATCTTTGTCGCTTCTTTCTCAGGATCTTCGAGAGGTAGAGCAACAAGAGAAAATGGGAGATTGCTTGCATCGATTCCACCCTCCGAACCATGCCTCAAAGCCTGAAAGAAACCGACGTGGTTGATCGCTGTCTGTTTATGGATTGCTCCCTTTTCTATTGGGTACTCTCTAAGGCGGGAGATATTTGTTGGACTGAGGTGGCATATACAACCTAGAATTCGACCCCAGACGACCCTCATCCAACCAGTAGCGATGAGTTTTGCCAAGAAAGTTGGTTTGACCGTATCCTCATCGATAAAATGCCCAGTGGCCACTGAAATCGCTTTCTCAGATACGATCAAGAAGTCTCCTTCATGAACGATTTTCGCAACATGTCTAACAGTGTCGGCGAGCCAGTCGTCTCCTGGTTTCCAGTACGAGGTTTGTACTGGCCTTGCAATGTACTTCAAGTCTGATCCTCAACTACTTCGGAATAAATTGTGAAACTGTTTCTTCGGGCAAATTCCACGCCACAGAACGCCAATACTCGAAGCGTATCGTTTCACGTTTCAAATGACATGGATGTTCCATCAGAAAAGTCTATGGCTTCCAACGCGTTGTTTCAGTTGTTTGATTGCCAGCAGATAGAAAAGGCAACTAGGTCTGATTTCGTGTTTTCGAAACGTCTAATTGATGGGCGCCCCGTGAATAGAACCATCTCTTGACGAACTCAACCAACGTCAAGTAGACGCCCACCAACCCTCCAAGAACTACAAAGAACGTAAAAGGTATTCTTACAAAGCCAAACGGTCCACTCAACGGTGTAAATGAGATTATCAATGTGAAACAAACTATGGCTAAACTGCTGAAGAGTAGAAGCTTACTTGGAGTACTCTTGTAGAATGGCGTTCTTCTAGTCCTTATGACAAATATGACCAAAGTCTGACTGCACAAAGACTCTACGAACCAAGCAGTTTGAAACAGGGACTGAGTGGCGTTGAAGACCAACAACATTATGAAGAATGTTAAGAAGTCGAATATTGAACTTATCGGGCCAAAATACATCATGAATTTTCTAACGAATGAGATGTTCCATCTCTTTGGGTTCTCAATGTATTCTTGATCCACATTGTCGGTAGGTATGGTTGACTCTGACAAATCGTACAGGAAGTTGTTCAAGAGTATCTGTATTGGGAGCATGGGTAAAAATGGTAGGAATAACGATGCTGCCGCGACACTAACCATGTTACCGAAGTTCGAGCTAGTTCCCATCAACACATATTTCATCGTGTTCCCGAAAGTCTTCCGCCCTTCCAATACACCCTCCTGAAGGACCGTTAGATCTTTCTGCAAGAGTATAATGTCAGCAGACTCTTTCGCCACATCGACTGCGTTTTCAACCGATACACCGACGTCAGCTGTTCTCATGCAAGATGCATCGTTAATACCGTCTCCGAGAAAACCGACCACGTGACCATTATGTCTCAGCACATTCATTATGCGGTCTTTTTGAGCTGGTGTTATTCTAGCGAAGATGTTCGTATCTTCAACGACCCTCGCGAGAGCATCGTCTCGTAACTGTGAAACCTCACTTCCAACGACAATTCTCGTTATCTCAAGGCCCAGGTCGTCACATATCTTCTTCGTGACTATCTCATTGTCTCCAGTCAGAATCTTCAGTTCTATCCCAGATTTTTGCAGCAACGCTAGTGATTCTTTGGCTGTAACCTTCGGAGGATCAATGAACGCCACAAAACCTAAAAAAATCATATCACTTTCGTCATTTATCGAGTATATCGACTTCTCTATCCTGATATTCTTGTATGAAACGCCTAGGACTCTGAACCCTTGAGAACTTAGTTCGCGATGCTTCTGCTCAATCTTCTCATGTGCACTGTCGATTAGATCAAAGCTTTGTCCCGCACGTTCATGGAAAGCACATACTCTCAAAATCTCTTCTGGTGCCCCTTTTGCTATCATTAGCCGCTGTCCATTGTGTTCAACTACAATCGACGCGCGCTTTCTCGTGAAATCAAACGGAACCTCATCAATCTTCTGATAATCCTTCATATCGATTTCTTTGTGCTGTAGGACCGCTTTGTCAAGCGGGCTCTTTATCCCAGTCTCATAATAACTGTTCAGAAATGAGTACAAGAATACCTTTTCATCTTCTTTGCCCTCCATGTCTACATGGAGTACAAGTGTTATCTTGTTCTCTGTAAGCGTGCCCGTTTTGTCTGTGCATAAGACATCCATGCTTCCAAAATTTTGAATCGATGCTAGACGCTTTACGATAACTCCTTTCTTGGACATTGCAATGGCTCCTTTCGAAAGATTTACTGAGAGAATCATGGGCAAGAGTTCAGGCGTCAGTCCGACCGCCAGAGCAACGGCGAAAAGGAGAGACTCTAAAACGCCGCGCTTGAAGAGCGCATTCACGAAGAAGACGAATATTACTAGTAGAAACGTGATCTCCATAATCAGAGAGCCGAATTTTCTAAGCCCTCTATCGAACTCTGTTTCAGGTACTCTGGCTACGAGCTTTTTCGCAATCTTTCCGTATTCCGTAGAGTTACCTGTCTTTGCCACAACCGCGGTCGCTGTTCCACTGACAATAGAAGTTCCTAGGAAAACGCAGTCATTCCGTTCTGTGATCGTTTCATATTCAGACTTTGGTGCAGCTGTTTTCTCTACTGGAAACGATTCGCCCGTTAATGCCGATTGGTCTGTGAATAAATCCTTGGCGTTGAGAACTCTTGCATCTGCTGGCACCATGTCTCCAGCTGAAAGGTACACTATGTCACCTGGAACGACGTTGGAAAGCTTTACCTCTTGTTTGGTACCGTCTCTGAGTACTGTGGCAGTAGTTGTTACTTTTTCCCTCAGCGTTTCAGCGGCTTTCTCAGCTTTGGATTCCTGATAGAAGTTGAGACTCACACTCATGAATACCATCGAGAATATTATCGTAGCGTTTAGGATCTCTCCAAGTAAACCCGATGTTATGCCGGCTAGTAGCAGTATTATTACTAATGGGCTTCTGAGGTAGTAGAGAAACCTAGAGACTGCGGCTCTCTTCTTTCTTTTTGCAAGTTCATTAGGCCCGTATACTTCAAGAAGTTTCTCTGCAACTTCGGAAGTAAGACCTGTTTGAGACGTATTCAAACGAGCAAGGAGACTATCAATTGGCAGATCTAGAAGCTCTTCCATGCTCGTCATCGATCGTCCTTTCACTGCGTTAGAATCCGTTATTCTCACTGTCCAAGCTTCTAGAGTGAAGTTTCCGTTATGATTCCTTCAGAGATAAAGGGTTTGTTCCTCAAGATTCCACGTGAACTATCCCCCCACATCTGTCCCTAAATAAATAAGTTGTGAAAAAAGTCTGGGCGATGCGATGATGGATAGAATTGAGAAGAGACGACGATGGATAATCCACAGAAGACTTCAGGGTTGGAAGATCAAT
>Ga0315282_10013348_pt1 | contig 12402 bp, 12 predicted proteins | sample YL17G07_20_MG_FD_203693 | JGI IMG/M metagenome (GOLD analysis project Ga0315282, IMG submission 203693) | Sediment microbial communities from Yellowstone Lake, YNP, Wyoming, USA - YL17G07_20 | ecosystem: Environmental > Aquatic > Freshwater > Lake > Sediment | place: USA: Wyoming | collected... | reverse complement strand
ATCATGCCTGCAACCCTGTTTCCCGTCGCGTCGGTGTTGACGATCTTTCCATCCAGCGTTATTGCGTTTGAACTCGACAAGAACACGTCTGCGAGCAATGCTCGTCTAGCAACGTTTGTTCGTTCTTCCTTGGGGACGGTTTCGTCGAAAGGCCAGTACACGGTGAAACCCTTTCTTTTCAACTCTTTGAGAATGCCGATTTCCTTCAATGTGACAGAATCTCCTACCCCGACTGTGTTGTCGTGTGGAATCGTATCCAGAAGAAACTGCAAAGCCTTTTCTTTATCCTTCAAGAAAACGGCGTGAAGCTTATTCCTCTTGAGCGCATCTAACGTGTGGTACACGGCCACATCAAGTTGCTTTTTCTCCGCCACTTTCACTCACCCCGACGCTACGATAAGAAAAGTTCAAACCACAAATAACCGTTATGGAGCATCTGAAAATACGGAAAGAACATTGCTAAAGAGGATCATAGGGAACGTCGCGTGCTAGGCGAGAAGAGAGTGCCCGACAAGAACGATAGGCTGCTTCAGTCTTGGAAGGTTCCAGCCCTCCTAAACATGACACTCCTGTACTCTTAGCCTGCGCTGCGGTTCCAAATTTCGAACGCTCCTCCTTGACAGATAATGCCTCTCTTTTGCTTTATCAATTGAATTTCCTAGCTCACATCCCAGTAGTAGGGCTTTTCTTAAGAAAGTTAATCAACGCTGTTGGAGACAAAATATCATCTATCAAATCCATCACTGGCGGATCATCCACTGGATACATGGCATATATCGACTTGCTCTTTGCATAGGCGTATCCTATATCAACAGACACGCTCTTTCCAATGTAGCCTTCAGGGTTAACGATGTAGACAGTATTTGCGTCATCGATTTTCTTCAGACATCCCAGAATCCCGCGGCTGTCCATTTTCTTTGATACCTGAAATGGGATGTTCTCCTCCTCAAGCCTGCGTTCCAGTCCTTCCATCTCACGTGCGAATTTGAAACTGCCACAAACATACAACCTTTTCATAACGTTCCCTTCAGACATCAAGACTATGTTCATTCTCCATGGCTTATAGTCTTTGGAACTCAGCGCAGCGCGCGCATTGGGCCGTGCAGAATTGGTGCGATTATCGCAAGTGCTCAGAAATCAGAAGTTGAAAAAATAGTTGATTTTGTTACTCCTATGGGAGTAGCTTGCCAGCTGCAAGACGATATTCTGAACGTTTCTCAGAAAGAAGAAATATACAGGAAGGAGTTCGCTGGTGATATATATGAAGACAAAAGAACTTTAATGACAATAAGGCTTGTCAAACTGTGCACTCAACAAGAAAGGAAACGAATAATCGATATAATGAATAGACCAAGAGAAAAGAAGACGACTCATGATGTCAATTACACCATAGAACTTATGGAGAAGTATGGCTGTCTAACATATGCGAAGACCATACTTCGGAAGCTATCTGTCCAATCAAAAAAGCATTAAGAGAGCTGTCCTGTCCTGATAGTTAAGGCCGAATGGAGCTAGAAGATATACTCAGATTCTCGACTAACAGAGAGAAATAGCGTCGCTAGGCGCAACCTAACGCGCGCGCTTCAACTAGATTATCCAAGTCCGATTCGGAAATTTGTGGAGATGAGTTCTCTATCCCATTATGGCAAAGGAGGCGGGTTCCATTGCACTTGATGAAACTGTTAAGTTTAGAAAACATTGAATATGGTTTGCTGCCTACAGAGTGAGATGATAATCATGGCTGAAGAACTAATCTCGCCAGTTAGTGAACATAAAGGCAAAGGAAGGATGATTTTTGACTCCGAGGCCTTTGATGTCGACTTCACAATCAGACAGATGCAAAATGGTCGGATTGTTGGTGGTTTCGAAACTTCATCGGAGAACTTTTGGAAAATGCATGGGTTGATTCGCCTCGTAAAACCATTCCGACTCGAGGGTACCGATGACGCTGATGTGAAACTCGTTGCCGAAGGGTGCTACCTCACAAGCTTGAGTGGAGGAACTGATCCAAAAGCTTCTGCCAAGTTTGTAGCTCAAGTCGTCACTCGTAATCCACAGAAGCTTGGTGACGCTCCACACGACGAGCTTGTTGCAGTTTTCAGTCTCTTGAATGTCGATGAGACCTTCCGAGTCATAGTAGACTCAAGAATAGGCAAGCTATATCTCCGTCCGATAGAAAAGAACGAGGAATTGCTTTCCGCAATAAAGACGCTAAGTATCTCTGGCATTACAGCAGCAGCTGAGATTCACGTGGAGAAGACTAGGGTTTTTCCGACCTTCAGAGAAGTCTTATCAGATTTAGTTGATGTAATAGAAGGCTTTCTTTGCATCTCAAGGCTTGCAGACACCTGTTTTCACGATTGGTGCTCAGTGAGCATATATGAAAAATCAAAAGAACTAGACCGATTTGAGCTAGTTGTGCATAAGATGAGCGAACCCAAGACAAAGAATCCCCGCTATAGAGGTCTAACAAATCCCGCACATTCATCCTATTTCTATGCATCTGCATATGCTGGGTACAAAGGACGAGAAAAGGAATTGGATGATCTCTACGACTTCAGAATCGCACTAGAATGGTATCTGGAGGCAAACATAGCCACAGTCCTTGAGTCTGAGTATCTCATGACATGCACATGTCTCGAACTACTTGTAGATCGATTCGAGACCAAGTCTGGAACTGAGTTCGTAATGAACACCGAAACCTTTGACAAGGAGCTTAGTCCATGCCTACACAAAGCTAGCCGTGATTGTATGAGCACTTTGGAGCTAACTGAAGATCAAAGAAGCGAGGTCTACATGAAACTCAAAGGTTTGAACAGACACTCCCTAGCAAAAGGGATCAAGTCATTACTAGACCATCTGAAAATCAAATATGATGATTTGTTCGGAGATATAGGCGAGATAGTAAGGGTTCGAAATGAGATCACCCACACTGGCACATACCATGAATTTAAGGAGCTGTCCAATGCCTTTAATAGACTCTACGTTCTTCTTACTCGCGTCTTTCTCTCACTCCTGAACTACGATCACGACTATTTCGATTGGGTGAAGGGCGATTGGGTCCACTTCAAGGACTTGCGTTAGCGCGCGCGACTCTAATAGATCTTATTCGACAACACTATCCTTCCTTCAAAACATCGAGACACATGCCAAGAAAGAACCCAGACCCATTGGAATCCATTTTTGTCCGAATTTAGCAACGGCCTAGTGCGCGTCGCCTACCTCAAGAGACAAAACTGACGCACATAGCGCGCTGGAGGAGAATTGTAAACATAGACGATTCTGCTTATCTTGGCTCCTTTAACTTGCTCATACCGAGACTCATCCGGAAGAAACAGAACTTCGGCAAGCGCGCGCAATGGCGATAGCGCGCACGAAGAGGGTGCTAATAGCAGGGAGGCTGCTTTTCGATGTTTGAGCAGAAAAAGAGTCACACTACCCATATTCAGTTCAGTTTCTCCAGCAGTTCTCAGTTTCTACGGTGAACGTGTTAGAATCCTCTTGCACAAATCACTAGATACTGAACTTGTACTGTAATTCTCGGAATAGTTCATCGTTTTTCCATGAAAAGAAGATAATTCCTTCGAGAATTGTTCTCTGTTACAAAAGCTGAAAAGTTGCTCAAAAATGATGTGCGTTAATTGGAAATTCGTGGAAAGAGAGAAAAAACGATTTGCAACAGGTTTGTAACAGTGTTTTGTAACAAAACGATGAAAAAACCGCTGTTTCTCTCTTAGCGCGCGTGTATTTCCAAACGAAGAGAGTGACAAACCCTGGGCATGAGGCTTGTTTTCATAATTCTTTTTCAATGACGCTCGCCACGCTCTTCAAGAGTGATGGTAGCTTTCCATAGACCCTGCGTTTTCTTTTGATGTCGTTCTCAGGTATGTCGTCGAGGAAGCTTTTGTGTGCGATTGGATTGTCAGAAATAACATGGAATGATGAAACTTTTAAACCCGCTTTTATTGCCTCCTTATGCAGGTAAAAAGTTTCCATATCTACCCCAGAAAGCCCTTGGGATTTGCTATATGAATAGAATTCGGAGTTTTCACACGTTACAGAATCAACGGTGCAGAGCGTGCCATAATGCAGTGAAACCTTGTTTTTTGTGCAAAAATCCTCCAGTCCACTCTTGTATACTGAATAGAGCTCCTCTGAGTAGCCAACAGTCTTTCTTGCACCTGAGACAGATGACGTTACACAACGTGTTGGGACTAATATGTCACCGATTTGAATCTCTCTTCTTAATGCACCAGCCAACCCTATGCCCACAATATTCCTGCATTGAAACTTTGTCAAGAGCCTAATCACATCTGTGACCTCAGAGGAGCCGCTGCCCACTGACAATAACGTTACTTCAGAACCATCACATCGCATAACGGAAAGATTCCACCAACCCACATTCCTCTTGATTATGGATTTCTGCTTGTTGAGCCTCTTGAAGAACCATGGAATTCCAAGCGTCATAACCACCGTTCCCTTAATGTCGTTTGGTGAACTGCCGAAAAACACCTTACCGATTCTTTCAGCCTCAAAGTCCATAATTACGCTCATTTCAACCAGACTGGTTCGGTTAGGGACAAATATATCTTTGCATAATACCAATGCACGTTTCCTAGCAAGAACCAAAAGTCATACACGACTAACCTCTTGAGCGGCAAATACCTACGAGAGACATACCAAACTCCACGTGCACAGAACGACTTCTCAACGAGGGTTAGAAAAGCGCAGGAGAACGCAAGTGGACTTACAGAAAGTGAAAGGGAAAAAGCACGAACACAGTAGGTATCGTGTCAAGATGCTTAGCTTCCATATGCCAAATATAAACGCGCAACCGTAGCCACGGCCGCCCCATCACCCACGCACGCAGGTATTATGTCCTTAACCGTTGAAGCGCACCCTCCAGCTGCAAAAACTCCTTCGACGTTGGTTTTTCCAAGATCATCCGCAATAACACAGCCTTGTCTGTGAGTTATTATTCCAGCATCCCGCAAGACTGAGACAAACGGTTTAACGCCTCCAACCACGAAGACAATGTCCGCCCTCAATGTCTTGTCCGCAGAACTGCTAACGTGACACAACACGAGCCGTTTTGACGGTGGCTTGCCCTTGATCTCTTTTCCCACAAAATCCTCTATTAGGCTGACCTTCCTCTTTTCCAGTTGCTTCTTCGTCTGCTCGTCAATTTCAATCATGTTAGCATGGTTGACCAATCTTACATTCTTGGCTATTGTGGTCACCCGCAATGCTTCATCAACGGCGTCTTTGACATTACCAACGACGATTATATCCTTTCCCTTAAGAAAAGGCGCGCTGCATTCTGCGCAGTAAGCAACACCGCCACCGAGCCAAGTCTCCCACTTCATGCCTATGCCTTTCATTCCATCCCCAGTCGCTAGAATCAAAGCTTTGCATTCATACGTTCCCTGTTTAGTTTCTACAGCTTTTTCTTTTCCGTGAAGAGAAAGCTTGACAACCTCCTCCAAAGTGTGAAGCTCTGCGCCGTCCTTCTCTGCTTGATGCGTCATTTTCTCCATGAGTTTCAGCCCGGAAATCTTGCTCCGAAAGCCCGGATAATTGCTTACTCCACGCGCTCTAGTTGCAATTCCACCTGCTGCCTCGTCTTCCTCCAAAAGGAGCGTATGCAAGCCGAAATCCGAAGAATGGATGGCGGCGGCTAAACCTGCTGGTCCACCGCCAACAATAATGATGTCATACACATTATTGGCCCCCTTCACGATTAAACTACGGTAATTCCTTAAAAAATTAACTGCTACAGAGCGCGCTCAAGGGCTCGGCTTTCGAATATGACGCAAAAGACGCGGTTTTCACACGACGCCAACTGAAGGCGCCTCCCACAACTGCCTTGTTGTTGCAGTGATGCGAACGCTGAACTGGAAGTCGGTTGATTCTGACACAAGACGAGTCCTCATTCTTCTGAAAGGGTCTTATTAGCAAAGAGTTTCAGCAATAGCTGGCAACAGCTTAGGTGAGAAGTGTACCGAATTGGTTAAAAGAATCAGGCCAGGAAATGAATGATATGGATTATTGGAAGATATATTTCTCCAAAGACCTTGCGGATTGGTTGCTCAGTGGCGAACCATGGGTCGCCTATCACACTTTGACTGACCTTCTGGGCATGGAGGAAAGCGACAGGACGGTTTTGACTGCACGAAAGAACGTTCTTGAACAGAGACTAATCAAGAATATCTTGGATAAACGGAATCTCAGTGGTTACTGGGGCGTTCCGAAGGATATTCACACTTGGTGGCCCAAGAAGGACACGACTTTTTGGGTCTTAGGGATTTTAGGAGACTTCGGGTTGAGAGTCGAGGACGAAGAACTGGCTAGAGCGACTGAGTACGTTTTCAGTATCCAACAGGAATGCGGTGCGTTCCTTGGGTTTGATCCTAGACTTCCTTACGATTGCCACACGGCGATTCTCACAGAGTCTTTGGCAAAGACAGGGCTTCTCTCAGATCGGAGAGTGCAGAGAGCCTATGATTGGCTTCTAGGAAGGCAAAGACATGACGGTGGATGGTGGTGTAAGAACACAGGTCAGGTTGGTGGACCACGCGAAAAGGAGCCGAGCTGTGCAATGGCCACGATGTTTGTGCTTGGAGCATTGGCTCAAAATCCCAGACTTCGAAACAGTGAAGTTGCACGGAATGGAGTTGATTTTCTTTTCGGATGCTGGGAAAACAGGGGGAAGATAAAATACGCTGGCCATGATAGCCAAGTTGGAACTGATTGGGAGAAATTGAAATACCCTTTCACAGACTACAAGATCTTGAAGTTTCTGGATGTCCTGTCTCAGTTTGAGTACGCCAAGCAAAGGCTCCATGAATCAGAAATGGTAGACCTACTTCTCTCAAAACGAGACGGCAAAGGAAGGTTTACCCCTGAGTCAATCGTTAAAGCATGGTCTGATTTCGACTTTGGACAGAAAGATAAACCTTCAAGGTGGATCACTCTTCTAGCTCTGCGCATAGCTAAGAGAATCTGCAGCTAGACCTTGCTACACGTGCGAAACCTCTTTTGGAATTTCAAGAGAAGTTGTTTGGGAATTCACCAGATGACATTGTTAGCTTCGTGCGCCTACGGAGCAGAGTCCCAAAAACGGCCATGGCAGGTACAAGTCGAAAATCAGTTAAAAGGAGCGTAGAGAATTGTATTGTAGTGAAAGAGATGAGTGGCACTAGGCCGGTAAGATGTCAAAAGTGCGGAAAACCTTTGGGTTACGTGACTGTGCTGGCAAAAGGTCTAGCATTGTCGCAACCGCTTCAAGATGTGAAGATAATCGCTATTTGCATGGAATGTGCTCATAGGGAAAAATAGCGTACAGGAAACATTGAAACGACCAAGTGTACGGCAAGTCCTATTTCTGTCAGAGAGAGACTAGAAACGCACGCATGCGTGTTTCTAAAATGGTCGAAAATGGTACTCTCTTCAGGTGGTTTAGGATATGAGAAAACTGGTTCCGGCAGGATCTGTGGAGCTCAACGCTGTTTCAAAAAGAAAAGGTTATAGTTCTTCTGATAGAAGAAGTACCATGGAAAGAGCACGGAATTTTCAAAGAGCGAAAATTCTTTTCAACGAAAAACTGGCCGAGATAGGCTACGATGGAGTCATTGGGGCAACTGCATTTGGGAAGGTTTACGACGGGTTGAATTCTATTCAAAGAAGTAGATTGAAGTATCTTTGCGGCGAACATTTTCAATATCTTCGGGGAAATGGATCCGTTATCTGCATAGGAATAGCATATCCTGAGCACGCGATTAATTGTATTGATAACAGATTAGGCGATCGAACTGCGGACAAAGATGCGTGGAACGTATACGCAAGGGAGTATCACAGGCTTAACGGATTCTTGAACGAAATTTCCAAAGATCTTGCAGATGCTTTTGACGGCATCTGCATACCCGCGACTGTGGAGGGAATTGCAGTGAAGAATGTTGAAGGGTATTTCGCGAAGACCGTCTCTCACAGGGTCATAGCTGAAAACGCTGGCTTGGGGTGGCGAGGCAAGAATGAGCTAATCGTTAATGAGAAATTTAGCTGCGCTTTACGATTTGCATCAGTGATAGTAAATCTCCCGTTGATCCATGGAAATGAAGTCAAATCTATGTGTGGGGAATGCAAGGCTTGTCTTGAAGCATGTTCCTTTCTAAGAAACAAGGATAGGCTCGAAGACTATAGGGAAAACTGCAGAAAGTATATCGTCCAGCTCGCGTTAGAACGTGAAGTATGCGGAAAATGCATCAAGGCTTGTTATCGCCGCAGCATATTTAGCGACAGATTTAAACTAACGTAGTCACTCTTGAACTGGTATCTATGCGATGCCAGACAGTGGCACCTAGCGCGCGACTAGAAGCGTGTTGGGAGTGGTATGGACGCTATGGAAGTGATAAGAAAGCGCAGAAGCGTTCGACGATTCAAAGAAGAGGACGTTCCGGACAAACTGCTAAGAAAGATTCTTGACGCCGCTAGGCGGGCTCCTTCTGGAGGAAATTTCCAGCCTTGGCTATTCATAATAATCAAAGATGATCAACTAAGGGAGAAAAGTCGGTCGTTTCTCGGGGACAGAGCTCTAAGGTATGCCGAAAGCGATGAAGGAAAGAAGGAGCTGGAAAAGCATGGCCCTGATGAGCGCTCCAGATGGATTGAAGCGATTAGGAGGGGGAGATTTCAAGGCCACATGAATAAGGCGCCAGTCCTAATAGCAATTTTCGGGGATACAAAGTCTCCTTGCTACATTCACGATTGTTGTGCGGCAACTGAAAATCTGATTTTGGCATCTCAGGCATTGAGTTTGGGGTCTTGCTGGATAGACCCTGGCTTCGGAGACGAACTGACAGAATCTCAACTTCGGGATCTGCTGAAAGTTCCAAAGAACTACAGAATAATCTCCCTCGTAGCTATTGGATTTCCTGCCGAGATGCCTGAACCTCGACCTAGAAAAGGCATAAACGAAATTGCATTCTTGAACGAATACGGCAGAAAGTGGGGCTCAAAACAGTCTTCGGCGTAGGCGCTCGCGCTGAGTTCAAACTCGATTTTTGCATGGGACGCGCGATTGGCGCGCGCTAAATGATTCGAAGCCAATCGATATCTCCATTTCACTTTTCTTATACAATCTTCAGTAATTCGCCGAGAGAAGAAACAATTATGTCTGGCGACGCTTGAAGAAGCTTTTCCTTGGGGCTCATGCCTCCGACCATTGCGATTGCCATAACACCTGCATCTTTGGCAGCCATCACGTCTACCCAGCTGTCTCCGATGTATGCTGACTCATTTGGGCCGTATCCGAGAATGGACAAAGCTTTTCTGATGCAATCTCCACTGGGTTTGATTCTTTGGACGTCATCCCTCGTTATCACTACATCAAAAAACCCATCTAGATCGAATTTCTTTAAAGCCAGTTTGATTCCTTTGCTGCCTGAATTTGACACTAGACCCACCTTGAATCCAGATTTCTTCAATTCACGTAAAGCGTATCCTGCGCCTTCTACCAACCTTGATTGAGAAAGAGCCTCAATGTCAAACTTGTCGAGAACCGTACTCACCTTCTTTCTTAGAGATTCTAAGCCGAGTTTCCCATCCTTCATCGCCTGCGCTTCAGCCTTCTGCAGTATATTGGCCATTGTATCATCTATGCTAATGCCATGAGTATCGAGACCGAGTTTTCCTATTTTCTCGATTATAGCCATCTTGGCTTCTTTAGCCTTGAAAGTGCTTTTGATGATAGTTCCATCAAGATCAAAGAAGAGAGCACGCAATCCCCCTTTCTCTTTCGACCCATGCATTTTATGAATTGCAGTTCCTCCTACTGTTGGTTCGTTGCGTGACTTTTCTCCTCAATGAAATATTAACTTTAGCGCGCACAAGCAGCAATCCAAAAATCTGTACCTACCTCATAAAATGCCTTCTAGCAACAGATGCAGGGAAGCTCTGTTCAAAAGTCGTTAGAAATGCGTGCGCGCTATTCTAGGAAACTCGTTACGTAAGGGAATTTGGCGCGCGCTCCAGATTTGAGCTTTCAGATGCTTTAGAAGTCTGCTTACAATGTACGAAGTTTTTTGGTTGGGCGTTTGCGAAAAGATAAGGATAAAGTGGTAGCTATCTACTTCTTCAAATGTATCAGAATAAACCTGTTCTCGTCTGGGTCGAGAAAAGTCGCTGTTCGAGCACCCCAACTCTGATCTTTTGGTTCGCTGACGAATTTCACGCCCTTCTCTTTTAGTTTTCTATAAACGTCGTCGACGTCATCAACCTCCATGAAAACGTCTGGCGCACCCTCCTTGTGGCTTATCTTGCCCCCCTTTTTGCCTCCTGGTTCGAAAGCTAAGTCAAATCCTCCAGCGTCGAATGTTACATAGTTGGGCCACTCTGCTGTTTTTTTGAGGCCAATAAGGTTCTCGTAGAAATGGACGGTTTCTTTCAAGTTGGAGACTGCAAAGGTGATGTTTCTTATCCTCTTAACCAGTCTTCTTCACCTCCTTCTTGGCTTTGGATTGGGTCTTCTGTCCGTAGTCACATATGCCGATTATGATGCACTCTGAACATTTTGGGTTCTGTGCCCTACACGTGTATTTGGCCAGTAGCCAAAACAGGCCGCCTACTCTTTCGCCTTTGTCCCACGGTAGGAAATTTTGAATCGCTTTTTGGATCTCCTCATATTTTGCGTTTGGTTCGACTAGGCCTAGTCGTTTTGCGATTCTGTCCATGTGTGTGTCGACCACGAAGACTTGGCTGTAGCCGTGGCGACTGGCGAGTAACACATCGGCTGTTTTGGGACCAATACCGGGAAGCCCCATCAGCTTCTCCTTAGCCTCCTTCTTTGGAAGCGCGAGAACTGGACTCAAGTTGCCTCCGAACCTTTCCAAAACAGCTTTCGACAACTCCACGATCCTCTTAGCCTTCACGTTGTAAAGTCCGCCGCTCCTAATAGCGCCGCGAATATCTACCTCTCTTGCTTGGGCCAAGACATCGGGCTTAATCTCAAACTTGGCCGCTAACCCTTTGTAGGCTCGGATGCAGTTGGCCTCGCTGGTGTTCTGAGAGAGAACAGTCATGATGAGATGTTTGAACTGGTCTTTAGAAGTTTCTTCAGGATATTCCACCGGCCACCATTTGGGACCGTACTTCTCCTCCAAAACAGGAATAAGCTCCAAGTCTAGAGTTTTCAAACTTCCTCAACCTCTCAAATGATTTGCTTCACTGAAGCTATAAATTCTCCCAAACAAATAACTTAAACTGACATTTAAACTAGCTCGGGCCAATGACTACTATGTCCCCGCACGTGCAAACTAGGGTTCTTTGTCCAAAATAGCCTGAATAGTATCCATAACTGGTAAAATGGTGCTGGGGGAGGAGCTGGAACTTCTGCGAGCCAGACGCCCACTTACTTGCCTGTCCTCCATGCCCTAGGCCCCTTGCTTCTAGAGTCCGATCGCGCAGCCTACAAATCAACAGTCTTATCTGGGTTTAGGTCAACTATATTCTTTTGGAGACGTGATCTAACTGCTGAGACTAAAAGGCAAGACTGCTCTGGTGACGGGGTCAAGTCGTGGAATTGGAAGATCGATTGCTTTGGCACTTGCCGAAGAAGGAGCAGATTTAGTCATAAACTACTTGACGTCTGTGGACAAAGCTCGCGGGGTTGCTTCAAAAATAGTGTCTATGGGGCGGGAGGCGATTGTCGTTAGAGCAGACGTGTCAGACATGGGAGAGGTTGGTGAGATGGTTGATGAGTCCATCAAGCGTCTTGGCAAGCTGGACGTTCTCGTTAACAACGCTGCTGACTTTTCGGCGATGGAATTCTCGTTGAACGATCCTGACTGGAAAGGATGGCAACGAATGGTAGATGTTAACATCAAGGGAATGCTCCTCTGCTCGCAGGCAGCCTCTAGGTGCATGTTGAAACGCAAGAGTGGGAACATAATAAACATCGTGGCAGACTACGCGGGCGGCGGGCTCAGCTATATGCTCACCAAGCCCGCTGGCATCCCATTGACAAAAGGTTTGGCCAGAGCATTGGCGCCACATGTGAGAGTTAACGCGATCAAACCAGGATCAATAGATACTGGGTGGGTTTCAGCCTTGCCGAATGAAGAGAAGAGAAAGCTTAGAGAAAGCATTCCTCTCAAGAGATGGGGTCAACCTGAGGATGTGGCTAAGGTGGCAGTGTTCTTGGCGTCAGATGAATCAGCCTACATTACTGGGACAGTCATCACTGTTGATGGTGGAGAGTCGATAAGTCCGTCAGCTCCGTAACCGGGTGCCAAATCATGCAAGCGCGCACTTCTATGGTGTCTGTCTGTTGGTAAGAGTAGTATTCGAGGTCGACAAGCTGGTTATAGCTTATGTCATGCAACTTTGGCGGATAGAGGATTTTGGGAT
>Ga0315282_10013347_pt1 | contig 12403 bp, 12 predicted proteins | sample YL17G07_20_MG_FD_203693 | JGI IMG/M metagenome (GOLD analysis project Ga0315282, IMG submission 203693) | Sediment microbial communities from Yellowstone Lake, YNP, Wyoming, USA - YL17G07_20 | ecosystem: Environmental > Aquatic > Freshwater > Lake > Sediment | place: USA: Wyoming | collected... | reverse complement strand
GGATGACCTCCGGGAAGGGCGAGCCGCCGAGGCTCGACTGATCCGGCATGGAGACGCCGCTGAACAGGCCGAGCAGGCGCGGGTCGATGCCGTCGCGCACCATCGCCGCCGTCGGGCGGTCGTCGGCGAGCACCGCGACGTTGCCGAGGCGCTCGAGGATGGGCGCTGGCAGCTCGGCCAGCGCCTGCTCGGCCACGTTGGTGAAGCGCTCGCGGCTCATCATCGGCCGAGGCGGGTCGGCGGCCCGATCGAGCCGCAGCACTGCAAGCCACTCGCGCACCATACCCGCCTGGTCGCCGAGCTCCTCGAGGACGGCGCCGAGCAGGTGGCGCGCGTCGGCTTCGTCGAGCGGATCGAGGTCCGGCTCGGCGAGCAGCTCTTGGAGGGTGCGCCGCGCCTCGCGCGGCTCGCCGTCCTCGAGCAGCGCCCAGGCCACGTCGATGACGCCGCCCGCGTCGAGCTCGTTGCCGCTCACCGTCGACCGCTCAGCATGTCGGCCTCGCCGCTGCGCGTCTCACTGCACCCACACGTTCCACATATCCACGAAGCCCATCGGGTCCAGCACCTGTCCCTGTACGCGCGCGCTGATCACGCGGAACTCGCGCGAGAAGAAGAGCGGGATGCAAGGCGCGTCGCCGAGGATCATCTTCTCCGCCTGGGCGTAGAGGTTGCGGCGCTGCGTGGCGTCCGGTGTGGAGCGCGCCTTGAGGAGCAACTCGTCGACTGAGGGGTTGCTGTAGAAGGTGTAGCTGCCGGAGGCCGAGCGGCCGGAGTGGAAGAGCGGATACAGGAACTGGTCCATCGAAGGGTACGCGGCCGTCCACGAGAACTCGAAGAGCTGGCTACCTGAGCCGCTGCCGCCGCCGAGCCGTTCGAGCAGGTCGGCGGCGGAGCGACCACTGACCGTCACGTCGACTCCGGCCGTCTTCCAGCCGGCCTGGAGCGCCTCGGCGGTCCGCTGCTGGGCCCGGCCGGCGGTGTGCCAGTACTCGAGGGTGGGGAGCGTGCCCAGTTCGGCGATCTCCTGTTTGGCCTGGTCAGGATCGAACACATAGCTACTCTGCCCGTCGCGGAAGCCTGGGACGCCGGGCGGCACGATCCCCGTGGCCGCCAGTGGCACCCCCTCGTCGCCCACCGAGATCACGGCCACCTGGTCCACCGACCGGCTCAGCGCCTGGCGCAGCTGCAGGCCGGCCTGCCCGGAGGCCGTGCCGAGCGTCGGGTCCAGCATGTCGATGCCGACAAAGGTGACGGAGAGGCTGGGCCACTTGACGGCCAGCCAGTCGCCGGCGGTCACCCTGGGGTCGTTCTCTGCCTCCAGGATCCCTCCGTCCGGAACCTCGCTGAAGTCCAATCCACCGTCCTTGAACAGCTCCCAGGCGGCTGCTACGTCGCGGAGCACCGGCAGGTGGATGCTGCTCACGTGGCCGGCGCCGTCGGGGTCCCAGTAGAGGTCGTTGCGCACCAGATCGATGGACCGACCCGGGCGCCAGCGCACGACCATGTACGGACCCGTGCCGACCGGCTTGCGGGCGAACGCCTTGACGCCGACGCGGCGGATGTAGTCCACAGGCACCACGGCGGCCACTGTGGTGCCGAGCGACTGCGGGAACTCGGCGAAGGAGTAGCGGAGAGTGACCTGCAGGGTGTAACGGCCGAGCGCCTGCACGCCGGTCAAGCCGAGCCTCGGGTCGGTCTGATAGCCGAGATCGTCGCAGCCCTGGACGGGTGCAAAGACGGAGGCGACGAGGCAGTGGTTGCCAGGATCGGTGACCCGGGTCCAGGAGGCAAGCACGTCCTTCGCCGTCACCTCCCGATCGACCGGCGTCTGGAAGAGGACGCCGCGGCGCAGCTTGAAGGTGAAGACGGTGGCGTCGTCGTTCACCGTCCAGTTCTCCGCGATCGCAGGCGCGGCCGCCAGGGAGCCGTCATCGAGCAGCCTGTAGGCGACCAAACCCTGGAAGACCTGGTGCGCCACCTGCATGCCTTGGAGCTCGCTGGCGGTCAGCGGTTCGATGCCGGCCGGGTCGGCGAGCAGCGGGAAGTTGTAGCTGCCGCCCGTGCGGGGGCTCCCGCTGGGGGTAGGCGCAGGGGACGAGGCAGCGCCGCCGCAAGCGACGAGCACGACGGCGGCGAGCAGGGTGAAGAGCAGACAGAGTGCCGGCGCGAGGCGGCCGGACAGGCGCGGAAGGCAGGGGCTCACCGGCCGCCCTCCCGCACCCGCGCGCCCTCGCCGGCGGCCTCCTCGTTGCCGGCCAGACGGACCAACGCATCCAACAGGGGGCGCTGCGCGGGCAGGATGGCGCGCCGCGCCTCGTCGAGCTCCAAGAAGGCAGCGCGGTCGATCTCGGGGAAGCGCGCCGTGCGGCCGGAGCGCGGCGGCCACTCCATCTCGAAGGTGTTGCTGACCACGGCGCGAGGGTCGCAGTCCCCCTCTACCGCCCAGGCGCGCACCTGCTTGCCGTTCGTGTAGCGCACCTCGGGCAACGGCAGGAAAGGCCCTTCCACTCGCACACCCGTCTCCTCCGCGAACTCGCGCCGCGCCGCCGTCAGCTCGTCCTCACCAGCCTCCACGAGGCCCTTGGGGATCGACCACACGCCCGCATCACGGGTGGCGTTGAACGGGCCGCCGGGATGGACGAGGAGTACCTGCAGGCGCGCCTCGCGGTGGCGATAGAGGAGCAGTCCGGCGCTGACGGAGGGCATGGGCGGATTATCGTTCATCGGCGGCGGCCGCGCACGATGCGCACTGCCCTGCCGCTTCATCCCTGTGACCGGGCGGCCCTCGAGGCCGCCGGTGATCCGGGAGGCATCCTCCAGGTGGGCGCCGTGCCTCCCAGTTCTGCGAGGGCCTCGACTTTGAGACCGCCGTCTGCCCGGCGCGCCTCTCCGAGACGCCGTCAGTCGAGGGCGCGGTCGACGCCGCCGAGTTCGCGGCGGCGCTGAGGGCGAAGACGATGGAGGTCCTGGCCTAGGCGCCGAGCGCCAACGTCGCCACCACCGGCCAGTGGTCGGAGGGCAGGCGGCCGCGAGGGCGCGGGTGCTCCACGGCCGCGTCAAGGATCTCCCACTCCGGCGAGACGAGGATGTAGTCGATGCGTGTGCCGGCCGTGGTGCCGCGGAACTGGTGATGGGTGGCGACGTCGTCGCCGCGTGCAGGCAGGGGCGCCAGCACGTCGCGCAGTCCTCCCCCGATCAGCGCGGCTATGGCGGGGTCGTCGGGGGTGGCGTTCAGGTCACCCGTCACGATCCACGGCAGCTCGGGGTCCAGCCAGGAGACGAGCGCCTCGGCGCTGCGTAGGCGCGAGGTGGCCGAGGCGCCGTCCCAGTGGGCGTTGGCCACGCCGAAGTGCCGTCCGCCGCGCCGCTCGCGCAATCGTACGAGGGTGACGATGCGGGGCAGCGGGTTCCCCCACCCTGCCGAGCCGGCGACGTCGGGGGTGTCGGAGAACCACCGCGTGGTCTGCGACTCGAGTTGGAAGTGCGTGGCGCGGAAGAAGACGGGACTGCGCTCGCCGCGGCGCCGCCCGTCGTCGCGCGGCGCGCCGACCGCGGCGTAGCCGTGCAGGCGCCGCAGCAGCGAGCGTTGCTGGAAGCCGTGCACCTCCTGCAGCCCGACCAGGTCGACGCCCAGCATCCGGATCGCGCGGGCAGCCGCCACCCGGCGGAAGGGCCACGAGTCGAGGCCGTCGTAGGCGAGACCGCTGCGCACGTTGAACGTGGCGACGCGGACGGTCGTCTCGGGGTCGAAGGTGCCGACCGCCACGGACGGACGCGTGCGCTGCCGGGCGGCCGAGGTCTCTGGCTCGCGCCCCATACTGCAGCAGGGTACTCCGATCGCCGACTTCGCGCTCCGGCACGTGCACGCCGTGGACCCGCGCCTCTCGACCGCGCAAAGCCGAGCCGCTGTTTGTACCCGGCTGGGCCGGGGTACGTGCCTCGCTGAATCTCGGACTGGGGGAACCCACAATGAAAGGACTCATCAGACCCGTCGAGCGCGTCGTGACCCCCCGCTGGGTCCTTGAAGGGGCAGGCGTGCGCCTGCGGCGCAGCATCGGCGGCGCCGAGCTCGACTACCTCGACCCGTTCCTCCTCCTCGACCACTTCGAGTCGGACAACGAGGAGGACTACATCGCCGGCTTCCCCATGCACCCGCATCGCGGCATCGAGACGGTCACGTACATGCTCGCCGGAGAGGTCGACCACCGCGACTCGCTCGGCAACGCCGGGACCATCGGACCCGGTGACGTCCAGTGGATGACCTCCGGCGGCGGCATCATGCACGAGGAGATGCCGCGGGCACGCGATGGCCATATGGGCGGCTTCCAGCTGTGGGTGAACCTGCCGGCGGCCCACAAGATGACACCGCCCCGTTATCAGGGGATCGATGCCGGCGACATCCCGCATGCCCAAGCCGTCGGCGCTGCGACCGTGCGCGTCATCGCCGGGCGGGCAGACGGCGTGAACGGCCCCGTCGGCGAGATCGTCGCCGACCCCACCTACCTCGACGTCGACGTGCCGCCCGGCGTGACGTTCGCGCAGCCGGCGCCGGCGGACCACACCGCCTTCGCCTATGCGTTCGGCGGCGACGGCAGCTTCGGTCACGGCGACGAGCCGCGGCAGGTGCCGCGCCTGGTGGTCTTCGGCCCAGGCGACACGGTGGTCGTCGCCGGCGGCTCGCAGCCGTTCCGCTTCCTGTTCGTGGCAGGCTGCCCGCTGGGCGAGCCGATCGCCCGCTACGGGCCGTTCGTGATGACCACCCGCGAGGAGATCCAGCGGGCGTTGCAGGACCTGCGCGACGGGACCTTCGTCTGGCGCGAGCGGTAGCCACACGGAGCCGCCCGGCGCGCTACGGCGTCACGATGCGGCTCGACGCGGTGGCGAGGATGTGATCACGGGCCTCAGGTGCCCGCCGCTACGACGACGGCCGGTCGGGCGGGGAAAGAGGACTATACTGGCCTTTGGATCGAGAGACCGACGCGGAGGAGCTTCATGAAGCGTCCCAGGATCATCATCCCCATCGTGGTCGTGATAGCGCTTGCGGCGGTGCTCGCTGCTGTGTTCACGGCTACGCCGGCGCGAGGGGCCGCCACGCTGCCGACGCTCACGCCGGCCGAGCTCATCTCGAAGATGGTGGCCGAGCTGCCGAACGTGAAGGCGGTGCACGGCGACTTCGCCTGGAGCAACCAACTGCTCGGCTCCGGCTCGCTGCCGGCAGAGGCGCCGGCCGAGCTGAAGCAACTGTTTCCGGCCGGTAGCGGCACGATCTGGTACCAGGACGGCAAGATCAAGGTGGAAGCGGGCAACGGCACCGACACGGCGACGGCCGTCAAGAGCGGCGACAGCCTCTGGTTCTTCAGCGCGCTGACGAACACTGCGACGGAGGTCGCCCTGCCGGCGCGCCCTGTCGATACCGCCCACGCCATGCCTGCCCTCACGCCGGCGCTCGTCCAGCTCTGCCTGAACAGGTTCTCCTCAACCGCAGCCTTGGCTGTGAGCCAGGAGACGGTGGCCGGCCGCGACGCCTACGTGCTCACGCTGACGCCGGCGACCACGGCCACCACGCTCGGCTCGGCCTCGCTGGCCGTGGACGCGCAGACGTTCGTGCCGCTGCGCGTGCAGGTCTTCGCGCGCGACAGCGCGGAGCCGGTCTTGTCGGTCGGCTTCACGAGCATCTCCTACGAGCCCGTCGACGCCGGCGAGTCCACCTTCACGCCGCCGCCCGGCGCCACGGTCAAGCACGTGGCTATGCCGGCGAAGGCTCACGCTGGCCACGAAGGCTGGGCTCAGGGTGGCATGTGGCGGCTGTTCCGCGAACTGCCGCTGCGGCAGGCGCGGACGGCTGTGGGCTTCCCGATGCTGGCGCTGCGCCGCGCCGCCGCGCCGCTCGAGTTCCAGGCCGCCTACGTGCTGCCGCTCAAGGGCCACGGCAAGGTCGCGGCCCTGCGGTACGGCAGCGGTTTCGGCACGGTGGCGCTGGCGCAGGGCCGCCTCACGGCTGCCGAGCAGCGCGAGCTGCGGCAGGATCTCGCGGGTCTGTCGCTGGCGAAGCGCGCGACGGTCGGCGCGGCCCGCGGCTATGTGATCAGCACACCGCTCCTGAACGTGATGGTGTGGCAGACCGGTGGGGTCACGCACGTGGCAGGCGGCGCCGTTCCGCTGCCGGAGCTGCAACGCTTCGTGGGCGCGCTGCGCTAGCTCGACCCGCAGAGGACTGACACGAAGAGCGGGGCGGCGGCCGGGAAGCCGCCGCCCCGCTTTCTTGCCGGTACGCACCCGTCAGATCACGGTGCGTGCCGGGCGATTGGACACATGGTCCGCATCGCTCGGTTGCGGCGGCGGCTTCTCCTGCGACCTCTGCGGGTCGGTCACGCGTCGCGCCTGCTCGAGCCGCTTGCGCTCGCGGCTGCCCAGGTGCTCTTCCTCGACGTACTCCTTGAAGAGCAGGAGGTCCTGGCGCAGCCTGTGAGCCAGGACCTCGTCGGCGATCCCCGCGCCGTCGGGTGCGAGCTCGAACGCGACCGTCGTGCGCTGCGGGTCGAGGGATTCGAAGTTGACGTGTCCGTCGTGGGCGGCGCGCACGCAGGCGAGCTCACTGCAGAGCATCTTGCGTTCTCCCACAAGGACCCAGTCGATGAAGTATTGCCAGGCATCGCTTACCACATCTACTGGGGCCTCTACGGCGATCGATTCACGGATGACGGGCATGTGACCCCCTCCCGTCTCATCGCGGTCTGTTGTTCGTTTCCTTAATGATACCCGCTCAGTCTCCTGCTGACGCGACACGGCGCGGCGCGCGAGCCTGCAGCCTGGAATCCTTAACAATCGCCGGGCGAGCGCGTCAGTCCGTGCCGTCGTCCCGCTGTGCCAGGAAGTGCTGGACGCCGTCGTCCACTGTGAGGAACAGCTGATCCTCCCCGACCAGGCGCAGAAGGCCGCTGCGGCGGAACATGTCGCGCACCGGGTCGCGCACGCGGGCGAACATCAGGTCGGTTCCGCCAGCGCGCAGCTCCTGCTCGGTCCGCCGCAGCATGTCGGCGCTGGTGATGTCCAGATCGGTGGTGACCTCGAGGTCCCACAGGACGACACGGGGCGGTGGCTCGGCGGCCGTGACCAGGGCGCTCAAGCGGTCGTGCGCGAACCCGGCATTCGCGAAGAACAGTTGCGCATCGAGGCGGAAGATGAGCAGGCCGGGGAACTGCTCGTTCTCGGGGTGCCGGGCGAGGTCCGTGTAGGTGCGCTCACCCGGTACGCGGCCGAGCACGGCGGCATGCGGCCGGCTGGAGCGATAGATCAGGACGAGCAGCGAGAGGCCCACGGCGGCTCCCAGGCCGGGCAGCACGCCGAGGCCGAGCACGGCGAACAGGGCGGCGAGCGCCAGCACGAGGTCGATGGGCCGCACGCGCGCGTACCGCCTGAGCTCACGCAGGTCGATGAGGCCCCACACGGCGCGTACCACGATGGCGCCGAGCACGGCCTGTGGCAGGTGGCGGAACACCGGCGTCAGCACGAGCAGCGTCAGCAGCATGACGGCGGCGGCCAGCAGGCTCGAGAGCTGCGACCTGGCCCCACTGGCGTCGTTGAGGGCCGAACCGGTGATGCCGCCGCTGACGGCTATGCCGCCGACCACCCCGGCGCCCAGATTGGCCACGCCGAGCGCGATCAGCTCCTGGTCGGCATCGATGTCGTACCGGTGCCGCGTGGCGAAGGTCCGCGCCCCGCTCAGCGCCTCTGCAAACACGACGACGGCGATGCCGGCCGCACCGGGCGCCAGCTGCAGCACGTCCGCCAGGCTGAGCTGGGGAAGCCGGGGCGTCGGCAGGGCGGCGGGGATGGTCCCGACGAGCGCGACCCCGTGGGAGCCGAGGCGGAACGCGACGGCGGCGAGGATCCCGACGCCGAGCGCCAGGAGTGCAGCCGGCAGCCGCGGCAGCAGCCGCCTCAGCCCGAACAGCAGGGCGAGCGCGACGCAGCTGATCACCAGCGTCCAGGCGCTGACGCTCCCCAGGCTCTTGAAGTCGTTCCACAGCTGATGGAAGAAACCGCCGTCGGCGGTCACAACCACACCCAGCAGTTTCGGCATCTGGCGCACGATGATGATCAGCGCCAGACCGCAGAGGTACCCGGTCACGACGGGCCGTGAGAGGAACGACGCGATGAAGCCGAGACGGGCTGCGCCGGCGATCAGGCTGATGGCGCCGGTGAGCAGCGCCACGCCGGCCACTAGCGCCATCGTCTCAGCCGGGGAGCGGGGGCCGACCGACGCCACGGCGGCGGCCGTCATGATGGCGGCCGTCGAGGTCGGCGAACAGACCGTCTGCCGCGAGGTCCCGAACACCGCGTAGAGGATGAGCCCGGCGAGCGTCGCGTACAGGCCCGCCTTGGGCGGAGCCCCCGCGAGCTGCGCATACGCCATGGCCTCGGGCAGCAGCAGGCCGATGACGGTGAGCGCCGCAACGGCGTCGCCGCGGAACCACGTGCCGTGGTAGACGGGCAGCCAGGTCGTGATGGGCAAGCGCCGCGCCAGGAAGCCGCGCAGGCGGCGCCCTCCTGGCCGTGGGCCGTTCGCGCCGCCGGGTCGCACGTCCGTCGTCATGGCCCGGCTGTTCGCGCTGCAGGTGTGTTCTTCCTGCGCCTCACCGGCTCGCCTGCCCGTTCAGCCGCCCTGGTGCTTTATGTAGGATGTCGAAGGACGAGGTGTCTGTCACTCCAGAATGTCAGGAGGAGCCATGCGAGTCGCCGTCATCTTCGGAGGCAGATCGGCCGAACACGAGATCTCCCTTGGCTCGGCCGACTTCGTGATGCGCTCTCTGGACCCCTCCAAGTACGAGCCGCTCCCGGTCGGCATCCTCCCCGACGGTCGCTGGATGGTCCCTGAGGACGTGGAGGCGGTGCTGTCCGGCGGCCTCGAGGGGGCTGCCGGCGAGGCGGTCTTCCTGCCGCCCGACCCGGCGCAAAGGTGTCTGCTCTGCGAGAGCGGCGAACGCCTGCCGATCGACTTCGCGTTCCCCGTACTGCACGGCACGTTCGGGGAAGACGGCGCCATTCAGGGTCTGTTCGAGATGGCCGACATGCCGTACGCAGGCGGCGGGGTGCTGGGCAGCGCCCTCGGCATGGACAAGGAGCTCATGAAGGACGCGTACGCCGCCCACGGCCTGCCGCAGGCCGAGTTCGTGGCCGTGCGCGACGCCGGTGGCGACATCGGCGGGGCCGTCCGGACGGTGGAAGCGGGGCTCGACTACCCGATGATCGTCAAACCGGCCAACCTGGGGTCGAGCGTAGGCATGAGCAGCGCCCGCGGCCAAGGCGAGCTCGCGGAGGCGTTGCGTCTGGCGTTCCGCTACGACCGCAAGGTGGTCGTGGAGAAGCTCCTCGACATCCGCAATCTCGAGGTGGCTATCCTCGGCAACGAACGGCCGCAGGCGTCGGTGGTCGGTGAGGTGACCTCCGCCAAGGACTGGCTCGACTTCGAGGCCAAGTACGCCGACGGCATGTCGGAGATCCTCATCCCGGCGCCGCTCGACGAGGTCACCGGCGAGGAGGTGCGCACGCTGGCGCTCGAGGCCTACCAGATCCTCGATTGCTCCGGCTTCGCCCGCATGGACGTGTTGCTGGAGAGAGGTACCGGCAAGCCCTACGTGAGCGAGATCAACACGCTGCCGGGCATGTCTGAGCACAGTACGTTCCCGCTTCTCTGGAAAGCCAGCGGCCTCGAGGCGCGAGAGCTTTTCGACCGCATCATCCAGCTCGGCCTGGAGCGCTTCGCACAGCGCCGGGCGTTGCTCACGCGACGCTGACGCAGGCGGTCTCGGCCGATCGGGAGCGCGAGCTGCGCTGCGCCGGCCTACGCCGGTTCGTGCTGCCCGCCGCCTCGTCCCGGCGCTTCCCTCAGTGTGCGTTCCCGGCTGGCGTGTCGCCGGGCGGGCGCACGACCACCGTCACCGCCAGCTCCCAGACCACGAGCAGCACGAGCACGACGATCGAGCACGCCAGGGAAGCGGCGGCGATCAGCAGGAACACCACGGCGGCGATCACGCCGCCGGCACGCAGCGGGTCACGGTGTGCACCGGCCCACGCCAGCGCCGGCCCCTGCACCCGCACGGCGCCCGGCGAAGTAGGCGGCCACGACGACGACGGGCCGGCCACCAGCAGCCAGACGGTCAGGGCACCGAGGCCGCCGAGCACCTGCGCCAGCGTCGCGCGCACCACCGGCACGATCCCGTCACCCTGCACCTGCTTGACCACAGCGACCTGCAGCTCGTGGAGGGCGATGCGCGTGATCACCACGGCGAGCATGGCGCCGAGGCCGAGGTAGATGAGCGTGCGCCGCCGCCGCGGCGCGACGACGAGGGCGGCTGCGCGATGAGGGCTACTGTGAGCGCCAGAAGGAACCACACGGCGGTGTCGAAGAGACGCACCGCCCGCTGCGCCGTCGATACCTGGTCGCTCTTGAGGAGTGTGATGTGGCCGAAATCGGCCGCCAGCGGCCTGCCCAGCGCCGCCGCCAGCTCCGCGCGCTGCCGGTCGGGTGTGGCGGCCGTGTCGATGACGGGGATCGACCCCTTCAGGAAGGCGGGCGCCAGCGATCGCACCTCGCCGAGGGCTATGGCGACGAGCGGCACGAGGTCGAGCCGCACCTCGTTGCCCTTGATGGCGTGACGTCCGACGTCCCCTTCAGCATCGCCGCGAGCCGGCGGTGCTTCACGCGGTTGATGCCGAGCCACACGTTGTAGGCCCTGTCGCTCTGCAGCAGCCGGTCGAGCCCCGTGGTCAGCCCGTCGCGGATGGTCTTCTCGAGCGACGGCGCGACGGCGCCGACCACCTGCGCAACGGCGGGGCTCGGCGGCGGCAGCTCCTGTATGCGCCACTGCAGGTCCAGCGCCTCGCTGGTCTGATCGGCGACGTACACGGACACGGCGCGCGTGACCTGAGGTTGGCGCAGGATAGGACCGACGGTGGCCACGTAGCGATCGGTGTTGAGGAGGATGCCGTGCGCCCACACCGCGACGAGCGTGACGATGACGGCGATGCGGGCGAGCACGAGCAGGGTGCCGGAGAACCAGCCGCGCAGGCGACGGCGCGAGCGCCCGGTCGGGGTCTCGCGCCGCTCGCCCTCCTTTCGGCGCGTCTTCTCCGTCACGTCGTCCGCCGTTCACCCCTCTCCTGGATGCCGGCCGCCAGCCAGCCGCGCCGGCTCTTGGCGATGTGCAAGGATCCGCCGCTCCTGGCGTTCCCAGAAGTATGCGTTCACCGTCGCCGACGCCATCATCAGGCGGGCGAGCAGATAGAGCCACGCGAGGAGCACGATCGTCAGGCCGGCGGGCGCGTAGAAGCTCGAGGCGGGCATGACGCGCCAGACGGAGTAGATGGTCACGACCTTCATGACGACTACGCCGGCGCCGACCGGTGCGGCGCCCGGCAACAGCGGGACCCATCCGGTCCCCCTGTGCGGGAGGAGCGACGAGGCGGCCAGCCAGGTGACCGCGTACGCGGCCGCCGAGGCGAGGGTGGCGGCGACGGCAAGCCCGACCGACACGCCCGAGAGGTACGTGACCAGGACCTCCAGGAAGGACACGACTGCGAGGAAGCCAACGAACGCAAGGGCACCTCCGGCCGCGCGGCGAAACCGCCGCAGCGGTATGCCCCAGGCCACGGCATGTGCCGCACGTAGGGCCCGCCTGGTGACCAATGCCGCCCAGAGCGGCGCGAAGCCGCCGACCAGGAGCGCAGCGACGCGGTCCCACAGGGATAGCTCCGCAGTCTGGGAGACCGAGTCGGCCAGATAGCCGGTGATCCCGAGCCGCTTCACCAGGTCGGTCGTCGTGGAGTCGGTGGCGGCCGCGCCGACCCCGACGAGGGCGACAACGACGACCATGAGGGGCGCGAGCACCGTGAACAGCCGGAAGGCGAGCGCGCCGGCCAGCAGCGATCCGGCGCGCTGGCGATCACGCTCGCCGATCCCGAGCACGGTGTCGATCGTGCGGTGCCGGCGGCGCGCCGCTTCGAAACGCTCCTCTGCGGTGGCCGCCGTCGAGGCGGCGCGCGGGCGCACGTGCTCGAGGGTCAGCGGTGTACCGCTGGCCATAGCTGCGGCTCTGGAGACGGATGGTAAGCTGCCGTCATGAGCAGCTGGAGCACCGCACGCTGGACTCTCTACGCGCCGATCTACGACGCCGTCGGCGGCCTCACGGCGTCGGCGCGGCGCCGCTCGCTGCAGCTGCTCGCGCCGCGCGAGGGCGAGCGTCTGCTCGTCGTGGGCTGCGGGACCGGGCTGGACTTCGCGTTCCTGCCGCCCGGGGTGACCGTCGACGCGATCGACGCAAGCCCGGCCATGGCGCAACGGGCGGCGCGGCGCGTCAGCCGTCTCGTGCCGCCCGCCCGCGTGCAGGTCATGGACGCGACG
>Ga0315282_10013346_pt1 | contig 12404 bp, 11 predicted proteins | sample YL17G07_20_MG_FD_203693 | JGI IMG/M metagenome (GOLD analysis project Ga0315282, IMG submission 203693) | Sediment microbial communities from Yellowstone Lake, YNP, Wyoming, USA - YL17G07_20 | ecosystem: Environmental > Aquatic > Freshwater > Lake > Sediment | place: USA: Wyoming | collected... | reverse complement strand
TGAGTTATTAGGGAACAGGTAAAAGACCCGGAACGTCATATTTGCAGTTGAAGAAAGGTCGCATCGGTCTTGTCGGACGCTGAGATTAGCCACTACATAGAGCAGCTGAGCTCTCTGAAAGAAGGCGTGCAGGCAGTGTGGAAGCTGATCACATGTGGGCACCCAGCAATTGAGCCGTTACGTCAATTCCTGCTCGAAGGGAAACCCAGCGCGATCTTTCAGCCCCGGCATTGGGCTGTCGAGGCGCTTGCGGGGTTGCAGGCAAAGGACGTCCTGCTTGTATATCTGAAACAGAAGAAAGATATTAGCGATCCCGATGTTCAGTTAGGGGAAGAGGCTGTGGAAAGTGCAGCGGCGCGGAAATTAATAAAATGGCAATCGGAAGAAGTCTATCAGACTTTGCTTGATATAGCGCAAGAACGCTGCTTGCCGGGCGCCCTGGAAGCTCTCGGTGAATTCAAAAGACCGGAATCGATTCCTTGCCTCGTGATGGCGCTGGAAGATGATGTCTGTCGGCCTACGGCGGAGGAGGCCCTTCGGAAAATCGGCGCTCCAACCAGATTGGAGCTGATTCATGCCGTGCTCACTCCAAGGCCAGACAAAGATATGGAAACACCTTCGAGTCTGCGCCGCAGAGGCAGTGCGGCCGGACTTCTGGCGGAAATCGGAATTTCAGCAGGTCAGTGGTTGCAAGTGCGTCGGCTACTGAATGAGACTGATCCGGCGATCCTGGTCGCAGTGTCCAGGATGGCATCAAAAGTCGCGGGAGCAAAGGACAAGGGGTTTGCGGCGCGGCGATTAATCGAAGCTCTCGAAGCCGCGGACTGGTATTTCAGGGATGAAATCGCAAGCGTCCTTGTCGATCTCTTTGGTATAGCAGGACGCTTTGTAGAAGAAAGCATTGTTCGGCGCAGTCAATTGCCGGACGAAAAACGTGCCGTCGATCCTGTGCTATTAACCCTTTTGAGAGTGAAGCACCGTGCTGAGGAGAGGCGAAAGGAGACCTCTTATGAATCGGAGTGAGGTAGAATATGATCGAGATTGATATTCCAGGTTACGGTTTGGTTCATCTTGAACACCTTGTGTTGGATTTTAATGGAACACTATCTGTGGATGGGAAAATTTTGCCTGGCGTAAAGGAACAGCTAAATAGAGCCGCGGAGATTTTAAGGCTTCATGTGCTGACCGCCGATACACAACGTATGGCGCATTCCGAACTTAAGGATGTGAATTGTTCAGTCCGTGTCGTATCTGGATCGGATCTCGATCTGCAAAAGGAGAAATATGATACCAGGTGGCCAATCAGTAGGAAGTCACTCCATCAAAGCGTTTATTGAAGAAACTCAGCCTCTGTTGACCCTGCATGGGCACATTCATGAATCGCCTGAGATTTCCGGCCATTACATTGAGCGAATTGGAAAAACACTTTCTATCAACCCAGGGCAGTTTACATGTGGCTCCAGGCTCCATGCTGTAATCTTCGAAACAGAAAACCCAGGGAAAACACTTCATCATACTTGCTTTCCTGATCCCAGATAATTCTATACGATCAGCGCACCCAGCCATGCATCGCGCGAGGCGGCGAGCACCGGCTACGCCACTGATAGCCTTCTGTGTCCCGCCAAAAGTGACAACCCAAACAAGTAAGCCTTCTGCTCCTCGTCGCCCACGAGTTCCCGCCGCACTGCATCGCGCTTGAGGGAGTATGTCTGCATGTCTTCAGAAATACGGTCGAGGGTGCGAGCCTCTTCGAAGACCAGGTTGCGGGCTATTTCGAGGTCTGTCTCCCGGTTCAATACAGCGGCGAGATGCCGGACGCATAGGCCGGTGTCGGCTTCCCCATCCTCCCCATAAACTAATACTTGCCGCAGTTCTTCAACCGCCGTCTGTTCTGCCTCGGCTGCCCGCCGACAGGCAGGACATCTGTCCGCCGAAGGGTACAGGGCGCGGATGTGGTCCCGCATGGAGCGCGACGACGAGGCGGAAGAAGCTATGCTGCGCAGACGGCGCGCTGTTGCCGCCAACAGGGGTGCATACGCGAGACAAACTCCCTGGGGTGAAGCGATGTGCTCGTACTGCCATGTGTGCAGCGAGCAGAACCCGCCGTTCGCCGCATGCGCGCGCTGCTCGGCCTCGTTCATAGACAGCTCGTACTGCCGTTTGCTGAAGAAATCAAACAACTCCGCCGCAGTCCGCTCACACACGAAACACCGGCGTATTGCACGGCGCTCGCCAGCGAGGAGGAGTGCCGGCGCGGCGGGCTCACCGTGGCCCTTGCCCGTGAGTTCCTCATGCATCGTCTCCAGCCGGCTCAACAACACGCCGCCCTCGCCGGAAGTCGCTGAGGCTGCTTGGCCCTCAATAACGGCCGACACCTGGGCGCCAAGGTTTCTGAGAGCATCCTGCACTTCTGAAATCCAACTGCCTGCCCACTCGTTGCCTGCCTCAGCCAAGGCCTGAGCGACGCGGTCGCGATACGCGATAGCCGCGGCCTCCAACGTCCGGCCATAGTCCCTCTGTACTCTTCTGCGCACCCACTTCGCCGAAAGCAGATCAAGCTCCCAGGCGAGTCGAGGGCGCCACTCAAACGGGGTAGCAACCCTCCAGGAAAACATCGCTTCGTCCTTGCTGATGGTCCACCTTGCGGCAGGCGGCGGAAGCCGGAAGAACCCCGCCGCGAATTCCAGGGCTTCACTGTGCAGCCGCTCCAGTTGACTCACACCTTCGGCGGAAAGTGTCCACAACACCTCCACAAATTCCTCTTGGTGTGCGGAAAGCCATTGGTGACGCCGTTCGTCGACAACATCCTGAGCCCGGTCTGCGAGTTTGTGCAGGTCTTGCGGGATACTGAGCTTATCTTGCCGCGCCAGGAGAAAGTCGACCTGTTCTGCAAGACTGTTGCGGACCTCGGCGCAATGCTCGGCGATTGCGTGCTCAAAGCGCGATGGCAGTTCCGACCGGATGCGGCGCTGGAGAGCCTCCACTACATGGAGGCATTCCGTCTCAATCTGCTCCATCCTGCGCTCCCATTCGCGCTTCATGGATCGCGCAGCTTCGCCGCTGAGATCTGCGCGGACCTCGCTCGCGCGGCTCTCGACGCGTTCGAGGGTTAGCAGCGCGATCGTACGTTCAATGCAGCGGAGCAGCACTACGGACGCCCTCTCCGAGGTCAAGAAGTGCGTAAGGGCTGACTCGAGTTCCGGAAGCCCGCTTCGATCCAGCATTGCCGGATTACCCACGAGTTTTGCCTCCAAGCCGTCGCGAGCGGATACCGCGAAAACCCGCGGGTCAGCATCGCCGAGCTCAGCAGAGATCATGTCCCGGACCGACGCGAGGACGGCTTCCCTCTCCTCATCGGATACCAAATCGGCCTTATTCACTACGAAGAAGATCTTGCGCACATGGCGAGCAACGGTGCGCAAAAAGACGAGTTCGCTCTCGTTCATCGTGGCTTCGAAGCTGGTCACGAACACGACGGCGTCGGCTTCGGGGAGGAATCCATGGGTCGTCGTGGTGTTCGCGGCGATTGCCGAGCCGACGCCCGGCGTGTCGATGAAGTGGAATCCGAGCCTGAGAACCTCCGACGGAAGGCGTACCTCTGCGAGGACCACTTGCTTGCAGTTGCCTGGATTGCCCTTCTCCGTGACGTATTCTTCCAACCGGGCGAGCGGAATCTCCTGAGGGAGAGAAGACCCCCGGCGCTGAACAAGAACGTATTCGCGATCGCCATATCGGACCGTGGTGACGACAGACGTGAGCGGCAGCACCCCGGTCGGCAACCGGTCCATTCCGATTACCGCGTTCATCAGAGAACTCTTGCCGCGCTTGAACTGACCCACAACCACCAGATTGAACTGGTCCTCGGCCAGTCGTGACAGAAGCCGCCGGGCCTGGCGCTCCCGCCTGTCGTCCTTCCCCTTGTGAAAGAGCTGCATGGCCGAGCGGATGACCGCTGCAAGATCGAGCTTGAGTGTCAGGTACTCCCGCAAACCGCCGGACTGCTCTTCCATGCGTGGCAAGTTGTTCATATCGAGTTCACTCATCGTTCCTCCTCGGCCCTCCGTTTCACCTGAATGTCAGCCAGGTCCCGGCGGATCGCCTCCGCCTCGTCAGGGCTCGCCTCCGACGTCCCGAGAAGCCGGTCTAACTGCGCCCGATACGCATCGGCGTGCGAATCGAATCGCGCCTGGATCTCGGCAATGGCCAGCCGTACCCACGCATCGACAAGCCTGCGGTATGATCGGAACGCTTCCGCAATCCTTTGGCCGAGTAGGTGGCTGAGCCGCTTTTCCATCCGTGCCTTTACCAGCGGGGCGGCGACCCACACGAATGGTGAGCGTCTGAACGATAGCGTCTCCCCGCCGAAATCGAGTTGCGGCATTTCCCGAAGAGCCAAGACAAGCTCTTCCTCTTGAGGCGTCTCGGTCACATTCAGTTCCCGAGCGGCTCGCTGAAGCGCCCCAGCCAGCTCCCTCGCGAGCCCGTCAAGCCTCACGTACAACTGCCTGGCTGCGCCAGCGGCAGTCTCCAACACAGAGGCAGTGACAATGCCAGCCTCCGCGTTTCTCCCTTGTCGCCAACGCTCAACAATCCGGGATGCGGCTTCCTGCAGTGCGACCGGTGCCAGCTTCTCCAGCTCCTCGGTTGCCCGAAGGCAAGCTGATGTCTCTTCGGGTATCCGGCCAGCCGACCGCCTCAATTCCTTCTCCACCTGTCTTAGGACCTCGACATCCGGCGGACGGGTTCCCTCGACACGATCCAGTTTCGACCGCAGCGCAGCCTCAACTGAGTCGCGCAGAGCCGCAATCTTTCGCCGAACCGACTCGCCCGCAAGCTTTTGGTGCCGTTCATAAAGGGGCTTGATCTGTTCTTCGAACCATGCATCTGATAGGGCCGCGTAATCCCCAACGATACTGACCGGCTGGACTTTTAGGGCAAGGCCAAGGTGCCCCCTGATCTGTTCTGCGGTGTAGGCAAGTGCGGATTCGAGGTCCTGTTGCGTGAGGAGGTCTGCCTTGCTGAGCAACACGAAGGCAGGCACTCCCGCCTCATACAGGGCCCGAATTGTTGCAAGGTCCTCTTCGTCGAGCGTCGAGCCCGCGTCGATCAGCACGATGCCGAGATCGCACTGCGGTAGGTACACCCGGGTCTCTGCGGCCCCGGAAGTCGCCAAAGCGCCCAGGCCCGGCGTGTCCACGAAAACGATTCCCTCTCTGAGCAGCGGCGCCGGAAGCTCTACCACAACCCTCGTGACACCTTTTGAATTGCTCGGATTGCGCTGCTCCGTAACGAAATCCGGTAACGCGGTGACTTCGAGGTGCTCAACTCGGCGGTCCGCGAATGCAACCGTCAATCTCGGTTCCGGCCCGGAAACCAGCCGGGTCGGCACAGCCGTGATCGGATTCACGCCGACCGGGAGCACGTTGACTTCCAGAATGTAATTCAGCAACGACGATTTTCCCGAGCTCACACGGCCGAAGACGGCGATTTCGAAGCGCTGGGTCTCAAGGCGATCCAGAATGATGGCCAGCTTGGAGCGAAGCTCAACCAGGCCCTGTGCGGAAATGACCCTCTCGATCTTATGAAGTAGATCCGCCTCGTTGCCAGCCCACTGGAGTCTTTCGAGGCGGGCACCAAGGTCCTGCCCGAGGCCTTGCGCCAGGTATGCATCGAGCTTGTCGACGAGCGCATTGAGTTCGGTGACCAGGCCGTTGAGGTCGGCGATCGCGGATTCTGGGACTTTTCCGTAGCCCCTCATGTATTCAGGGCCAATCTCGGTCAGGGCGATACCGACAAATTCCAAGTGCACTCGTATCGAGTGGATGGCGCCGAGCTGCGGGCCGCGCGGGCGGATGCCTTGGCCTTGGAGAACACGCAGCATCTGTGCCCGAATGCGGGCGATGTAGTCCCGGATCACCTTACTCTGAGCTGGCGTCACGTCGACCTGGTACTCGTGAAAGGGCGACTTCGACGATGCGGCAGTGAGAATCTCTTCAATCTCGGACAAGAGCTTGTCCGCGTACTCGACACTTGTGAGAAGATGTCGCCGCTGGGATTCATTCAACGACTCAACGCTCATGTTCGGCCTGTGAATGTTCCTCTAGTCGCCGCGCAGCCGTTCGGACGGCTTCGAGCCGCATACCGACAACCTCTTTCCCCCCGTAGCGTGCACTCCCGTAGAAATCCGTGATTGTCGATATCGCTTCGATACATGAAGGCGACGCACGCCGAAGCTCTCCCGCGAATTCGTGCGGGGTGCAAGAAGGGGAGCGCGAATGGCCTCGTGCGGCGGCCCACTTGAGCAGACGGCGGTAAAGGCGACGGATCTCCGCAATGTCCGCTCTTCATCCCATCCATCAGCGTCCCCGCCGGGGTACTCGGCGAGCCTACGTGCCGTCTCACACGGTCAAGAAGAGAGCGCCACAGTGCGTGCAGTTGTGCGAGAAAGAGGCTCCATGACCATAGCGATGTCCGCTTTCCATCGTCCGCCACGTCGGGGTCACGCGACCGGGGGATAGGACATTCAAAGTCCATTCTCGCTATCCCCTTTAGTCGTCTGTTCCGAATATCCTCTTATACAAATCTTCGCCATAGCTGGTTTGCAATGGTTCCCCTTCGATTAATTTAAACGTTCGTCCTCCGTCAGTTTGCCTTTCAGCCCGTAGGAAGATGGCGCCGTTTTCCATTTTTTTGTCACAAAAACCATGCGCAAATTTATACAAATGCGTAACAAAGAAAACCTTGAGACGGTTTTCCAATAATGCGCTAACTATCTGCCTTGCAATCTCTGAGCCTTCTCTTTCATTGGTTGCGGCAAATGATTCATTGAAAAGCACCATCGAATTTGAAGTTATCTTGTCTACGATATCACTCATTCTGCTAAGTTCTTCGTCAAGTTTTCCGCTTTTCATGGTCGTGTCTTCTTCCCGTTTGTAGTGCGTGAAAAGGCCGTCACAGACATTGGAAGAGAAGGACTGAGCAGGGGCAAACATACCGCATTGCATCATCAATTGGGACAAACCTATGCTTCGCAAAAAAGTTGATTTTCCGCCCTGGTTGGCACCAGTGATGATCACGAGGTCTTTATTGTCCGCATTCACATCGTTGCCCACAATTTTCTGTTTCATTGTTAGGGCCAGGCAGACATCGTATAAATCAGTAAAAGAATGTCTGCGTTCGGTGGAAGCCACGGGCAGGGGAAAGGACATTGGCTCTTTCATCTGGGCAAGTTGTTCATGTAAATTCAAACAACCGACGTAAAAGGCCAGTTCGGTCCGCAACATGCTAAAAAAGCTGAGAATATGGTCAGTCGACTGGGCGAGCGCATTGGCAACAAGGTTGATCCCCCTGTCTCTTAATTCCGACAGGGCCCTGGCGCCGTTTTCATCACGAGGATGGAGGTTAAAGGTATAAACGGGTGGTTTTTTGGCAAAGATCCGCTCAATCCAGCTCTGTTTTTTGTCCTGCGATTTACGAAGTATGTAATTGATACCTTTATTGCCTTTTCCCAATTCAGCGCTGATCAAAACCCCGTCGCGGAATTTCAGTTCCCTTAGATGATTTTGGATGCTGGAAAAATATTCCTCACCAAGTTCTCTTCTGAGCATCGCGAAAAACGGCATAAAGCCCTCTGACTCAAATTTATCGGCGTGTTCATCGGCGATGTTCCTTAGTTTTTTGAGCATGCCCACAAACATCTGCAGCACTTCTATTGATCTACTAAGTATCGCGCCGGGATATTTGCTGAAATAGGTAAAAAAATATGCCTTTTTCTCGCTCCCAATGGCTTCCATCGCGATATCGTAGATATCCCTGACAACGGAAGGGTTTTTCAGGCAATCCTTAAGAATGTTTTGGCGATATAGGATTGTGGTCAGATCATTATTTAAACCGGACAAAACAGCCTTCTTTGCCACTTCCAATAGGAATTCGTCACCGAGCGCCATGGCGCCAAACAGCGTGTTTAATTCGAGGTCTTGTGTCAGTGCTTGTTCATTCCACGGCATTTTCCCTTTTAGGTCGAAATCCTGATCTTTAAACATTAGAAAAGCCTTCATGATTTGATGCGCTCCTTCAAGGAATCGTATGTAAGTCGGTATTTTTCGGCAATTGCTATCGCGTATGCAAGACCATCAGCAGGCTTTCTTAGAATTTTATAGGTACGCAATGCCGGATTTTCGGGGACGGCCGTGCTGACCATGCTCACGGTTTCCTCGCCGAAAGAAGCCAATTCATCAATGAATGTTACCCAAACGCACAGCAAGTCCAATTCTATTATCTTTTCCATCAGCTTTTTGCTCAAGAAAATGTCGTCTTGTAACGTTGTGGAGGTAAAAATCTCATTCATGATGATGATACTGTTTGATGTCGCCTGGTTTAGGATAGATTGAATTCTGACCAGGTCGTCCTGGAGCTTGCCACGGAGATTCTTCATGTCTTCTTCTTTTTCAAAGTGCGTAAATAGCCTGTCGAAAAGAAAGAGTTGCGCCTCTCTGCCCGGGACGGGACAGCCTACGCTCGCCAGATAATGCAACTGTCCAAAGGCGCGGGCGAAGGTTGTTTTACCGCCTTGGTTCGGACCTGATACTACAAATATGCGCTCCTTGTCTTTCAGGTAAAAATCATTGCAGACAACGGACGACTTTTCGAGTTTATAGGCCAAGGCTAAATCAAATCCTTCGCAGTCATAGACTTCCTTGCTTTTACTCACAATTTGCGGATAACAAAATTGTAATCCCCCCCGTTTGAATATTGCAGTAAACTCCAGGTAGGCGACATAAAATTCTATTTCCCGGTCAAAAAAGCCGATCGTTTCATCGAGATAACTGCTGTTTTTGACGCAATAATTGTCGAGATATAAGAATATATCGGGATACAATTTGGCTACCAGGTCCAGCACTGCCGCTTCAACATGGTTCATGTCCGCGGGCCCGCCGAAAAATTGAACCCTGTAATCTTTCACGGCGCCGTGTTTGAATTTCTCGAATGTTTCCTCAACAGTTGCACTGTAATCAATTTCAGATTCATATTTGCGGACCTTGATGCTCCCGTCCTTTATCAGCATGCAATATTTTACGGATGATAAATCGTCAAAAAGCTTTTTCGTTTCCGCCAGAAGCGATCTAAAACGCTCGGAATTGGAATAATCCGTCAAATATTCGCAGAAGGCCATAAAGCCGCGCGATTTTAAATCTGCAAGGGATAAATCATGAACCAGGCAATTAACGGCATCGCAATAAATTTCTATCGTTTCCAAGAACCATCTTTCCTTCTGGTATTTGTAGTAAAGCTTGTCTGCCTTGGCAAGATGTTCGCGCATGGTGCGCATCTTTTGGGAGAAGGATTTTATATCCTCAAACATTTTTTTGTTTTCAAGATCCCGGAATATTTCATGCCGATACTTGACCGCGTCAACGTCATTCAGGGGAGTGTAAAAAAACGGTTTTAAGTTGTATTCCTGCTTGCCAGCCGTGATGGCGTCTATAATCTGATCAAGATTTAAATCAATAAAAAAGATGGGCGCTTCAAGTGTTTCTTTTGTTATGCTGTCTTCAGTTCCTTCAAATAGTATGCTGTGGAAACTCATGGGACAAACACCTCCTGGGACAAGACCGCGGATGCACAGCATCTACTCTACCGCCGCAAATGCCCGCGTGGTAGGAGTTATCAGCCCGGCCTGGGCGTTTGTCAGGGGAACTCCATCCCCTCGAAGGGCGTCATGACTGCCCCCCATATTTAACAGGTAAAGCCTTGGGATCGGATTATGGAGAATCCTCCTTCTCTTCTTCGGCATTGATCCCGCCGATGATTTTCTTCACAAAGCGCTCATTCTGCTTCCGGTTGCGGACCACGTCCTGGAGCAGTTTTTTCATCCCGGGGTCGGGGAAGAGGGCATCGAGGTCCTGTTGCGCGTCGGGAAACAGCTTTCCGAGAACGATGGACTCCTCGGCGGGCTGGGGCGGCTCGGGTGAGGCGGTCGCTGCCCCGGGCTTGGTCGGGTTTGCGCTCTTGATTTTCGGCGAATCCATCTTCGTCTCCTTCTTGGTACCAAAGGAAAGTTCCATTTCCAAGAAAAATCCGTGAGGAGAAGGGGGTATCCTCCGGCGCCCCAAAAGGACGCGGCCCTGATTTTACCTTTCGAGGCGCCCAAAGCTTTTCGTGAAATGTCACTCCTGCTTGGGCTTTGCCTATCTTCAAATCGACGAGCGTGAGATGGCCGACCACTTGGAAAGACCCTCTCAAATGAAAATTGGTTTCCTTCCTTCTAAACCGCCCCGCTCCCCTGAGGGTTCATGCCTTGGGCAGCCTGCAAAGGCAGGCCTCATTGCGATACCGGCAAAACCGACATCGCCGCATACGCACATCACCAGGCCGCGGGCCGAAGGGCCCCACGGCGGCCAGATACAATTCGTAAGGGGAGCTTTTTAATATTCCCATTTACTCCCATTTGGTCTTCTACCCCATAAGCAAATCCCCGTCACGGTCAGATCTAATGCTCGTGGCGATAAAAAGTCATCCGGGCATTTTTCTAATCAAAACAAAAAATGGAATGGACGCGAGCTGCATTACCATTGAGAATACAATAAGAGACGGAACTGAAACATCATAGAGAACTCCCATTAATGCGCTCCCTAAAAACCAAAACAAACCAAACCCCGCGTTAAAAATCCCATAGGCTGTGCTTCGCCTGTTCATGGGGACCATGCCGGCAATCGCAGCCCTCATGATCGACTCCTGGGCCCCCATTCCCACTCCCCACAAGGCCATTCCAACAAGGGCCAGATAAAAGCCGCCTAAGAAGACCAACGGGGCAAAAAGGAAAGATACCAACGAAACGATAATCAGGATTGAAAGGCCCACCCGATCAAACAGACGGCCGAAGAAAAGGGCTGAAAGGGCATCCACTCCCATGGCAACTGCGTAAAAAATCGGGATCCATACCTTAGGCACAACGGAAAGCTTCTCAAAATGGTAGGAGATCAGAGGAAAGTCCACATAGCCAGCCGCAATCAGCGAGACCGCAACGAGATATAACCAGAATATGCGAGAGAATCCCTTTGTTTTTAATTCAGCAGAAGCGGCCTCCAAGTCACGGGGACGGGGATAAAGCGCTCGTGCCACGATGAGGACCACCAATGCGAGAAGGGCTGGCACAAGAAGGATGGCGAAGCTCATGCGGTAACCCCCTTTGAAATAGAGAACAGCGGCCACGATGAGCGGGCCAAGGATCGCGCCGATCTGGTCCATTGCCTCATGCAGTCCAAAACCCCAGCCCCGTCCTATTCTCTGGGTGGCATGGGAAAGCATGGCATCACGAGCGGGATTCCGAATCGCTTTTCCCATGCGCTCTGCCACCATCAACAGTGCTGCCATTTCCCAGCTCCCTGCCAAAGCCAGGAGAGGAACGGCCAGAAGGTTGACGAAATATCCAAATAAGGTGACGGTCCAGTACTTCCCCGTCCGGTCACTGATATACCCGGAGACGAGGCGGAGGGCGTACCCGATCAATTCGCCAAACCCCGCAACGACTCCTACTGCCGTTGCACTCGCTCCAAGGATGGCGAGGTAGGGACCGGTGATGCTTCGCGCCCCCTCGTAGGTCATATCTGCGAAGAGGCTTACGACGCCCAGTAAAATGACAAACTTGAGCGCTATCCCCTTCGAAATCCCCTTGTTCCCTGGCTCCGCCTGATTTCCCACGAAAGCCCTCCTTTATGAAATGTGTAGCTGTGAAGGCTCGCCATAAGGATTTGGTCTTTACAGCAAAAGCTGAACGATCAGAATACACACCAGGCTAATCAGAACATAGGCCGCATAGACGTTGACGTTTCCTCCATGCATCTGTCCCAATAACATGGCAATTGACTGGACTGCCTTGACCATGGGTTGGTAAACCGACCGGTCTACAATATGCTCTTCTTTCCTTCCATTCTTTATGGCCGTCCGAAAATGTTCCGCCACCGTCTCTTTCGTGTCCTCAACCGTTGAAGGCCGGAAGATAGCGTCAAAAACCACCCGCACGGGGTTGGAGAAACCCGTGGCCGTGTAGGTCATCTCCGGAAGGAGTCGGCGAACCCCGCCATCCCACACCGGCTTTCGCTCCACCTTTCGGGCTTTGGTCAGCCCATGGACGCAAAGATAGGCTCCCCCCAGAAGCAGGACCAGCATGAATAAAGAATAAGAGGTGGACATGGCAAAGACCACCGGATTTTGCTCCGAACCCCGATGCAGAACCACGAGCCCTCTCCCGGGAAGAACTCCCTGGCCGGTCTGGGCGCCCAGGTCGTGGAACTCCGCCGCGAACTCCGGCGACAGCTCTTGATGCTGCGGGCTGGTGGCAAAAAAGGGCGGCACGAGCGCATCCACAGCCTTCGTGCCCGTCAATGGTGTGACAACTTCATCCA